>ENA-ORUL01001581-ORUL01001581.1-human-gut-metagenome-genome-assembly--contig:-NODE-1581-length-15365-cov-3.965251_pt1 | contig 15365 bp, 9 predicted proteins | sample MGYA00242084_ERZ509219 | MGnify/ENA primary metagenome ERZ509219 (study PRJEB26280, sample SAMEA2338792) | human gut metagenome | biome: human gut; feature: human-associated habitat; material: faeces...
TCTGCTGCCGCAAGGCCGCGTAGAGGCTGCCGAACGCGCTCGTGCTATGGTTGCCAAGATGGACGAATTGGGATTCGGTAACTGTACCAACACCGGTGCTTGTGCCGCCGAATGTCCTAAAAACATTTCGTTGACGAATATCGCCCGTTTGAACCGCGAGTTCATTTGCGCTAAACTGAAAGACTAAAAATACTAAGTTCATATCTTGAAAACTATCCCGGGTTTCCGGGATAGTTTTTTTATGCCCCTACCCGGAAGCTGCGGCATGTCGTCATCAAGATGACTGAAAGATTGTATTTCCCAAATAGCGAATTATTTCTATCTTTGTCACTACGAAGATAAGATGCGGTTCGGCGTAGCCAAACCGGAAACAGGTTTTCCGTTTGTCTCTGCTCTCACCTTTTCGTATCTTTGGGAGCTATTCTATTTTCTATCGGTCATGAAACGGGGTTTTATATACACTATATTATTATTATCGATATTACTCGGCTCATGTAACCATCGTGACACCGAAAAAGCTGAAATCCTCTATCAAAACGGTGTGGAGATGGAAAAGCGTTACATGCCCGACTCAGCCGTCATTTTCTATCATAAAGCATTAAAACGACTCGACGAATCGAACGACAACGAGTTAAAGAGTAAAATATACAATCAACTCGGGGACCTTCTTCTGGAACACAACATTTACGAAACCGCTCGAAGCGCCTACCAACAAGCTCTATATGTTTCGAAAGAATTGGAGGACAAGAGCAATCTTTCCCACGCCTATCGGGGCATAGGGAAATACCATTTTCTCTATAAAGACCGTGACAGCGCCCTTTACTATTTCGAAAAACCGCTCGGATTTTTCCCTGAAATAAAAAATCGGGAAGAACGTTCCTCGGTCTATAATAATCTGACAAGCGCCTATAAATTGAAAAACGATATAAAATCGGCATTGGAATGTAATGCGAAAGCGTTGTCGTTGACCAACGACGAAGTAAAACGATTGCGCAACTATGCCGTACGGGGACAATTATTCGCCATGCAAATGCAATACGATTCGGCTTTGTTTTATCTCGAACAAGCCAGCCACAGCGAAGAAAAATCGGTAAAGGCCTCGGCCTATTTCAAGCTGGCCGATCTACCCGAAAAGTCGGGTATAACAGACTCCATGAAATATCGTTATTTACAGGAGGCTTATCGCCTGTCCGATTCGATCGAAAACATGGCCGTTTCTCACCAGATAGATCGACAAGAGCAAATACGGATAACTTCCGACCTGAAAGAGCAAAGTCATATACGGCTCATTGTATCGATAACCGTTAGCATAATCGTCGTTCTGCTGTTATCGATCGTGGTATTCTTCATTTATCGGAAACATCTGAAACTCCGCAACGAACGAATCTTCGCCCACAAATGGGAAAGACAAGAAGCCCGCGCCCAAGAAAACGAAAACCGGGAATTACAAATTATAGATATTATCAGAAAAGCAGGAGAAACATGTAGCAAACATTTCAAAGAAAGCAATATCTATACCGATTTATACAAAAAGATAAACTCCGATAAAGAATCGTTGAGTTATAACGAGCAGAAATCGTTTCAGACGGCTATATTGAAAGAGTTCGATACCTATTTGCAACAAGTTTCGAGCATAGTACCGCTAACCGACAACGACGCTTTTCTATGTGCATTGTTGCAACTCGGTTTTTCGACGAAAGAGTGTGCAGCTTGTCGGGGTATCAGCAGCGAAACCATACGTTCCCAACGGACACGCATCCGAAAAAAAATTCCTCAAAACTTTCTCTCTCAGGGATTGGGTATCGTCATTTTAGGAGAAGAAAATCTTTCAAAACGTTAAATTGCAACGTTTCAATAAATAACTCGCTGATAATCAAAGTGTATTTATTTTTAAATAGCAACGCTTTCTATGCTGCTATGTACATATATTTTTTTCATTTTTGTAATATTAATCTTCGATCTGAAAGAAATATACAACACAAAACATAAAAACAAAACAAAGCGTATGAAAAAAATTACAAGTTTTCTAATTTCTCTATGTATCGTACTCGGGTTCTCGGAAGTACAAAGCGAAATAAAACTTACTACATCGCTGGAACTCGGTAGTGATTTTACTTTTTACCCCAAGCCGGTAGCATCCGACGGTAAAGTAATCGTCGATTGGGGAGACGGAACCAAAAAAGAATATACCGTAGATGGAATGTGGAACAAAAGCGTGAACGGAACCCAAGTGGGCGACACAATCCGAATATTTTCTCCCATGCAGACATTCGATTGTTCCGATGCCCATGAAACTTCGGTCACCATTATCGATGAACCTGATTTGACTTTACTGGATTGCTATAAAAACGAAATAGAGCGTACCAACCTCGATATTTCAGGGGCTTTGAATTTGGAAACTCTAAACTGTTACAACAATCCCAAGCTGCTATTCCTCAATCTATCGGCTCATAAAAAATTAACAACACTCGACTGCCGACACGACAAAAGCAACACATCGGATCCAGACGATAAAGGAGGTATTACAACCATCATCTTGCCCAGCGAAGGAAGTGAATTGGAAAATATAACTGCCTATAATAATGACATAAGCAGTATCGATTTTTCGGGTTGTCCCAATTTGCGTTACATCAACTTGGAAGGAAATGCTCTGATGGACATAAATGTATCGAATTTAACGAAATTGAGCAAACTCGATATTCGTAAAAACCATATTTCGAACTTAGACGTATCGAAAAATACTGCTTTGGAAAAACTCTACTGCGACGATAACGCCCTGACCGATAAACTGAAAGAGCTGAATGCCAAAGTAGGAGTAGCCGTATTGATGGAAGTAGCGACCGGAGAGGTTAAAGCCATCGTAAACATGATGAAAGCCGGAGACGGCAACTATTATGAAATGAGAAACAATGCCATCAGCGATATGCTCGAGCCGGGTTCTACCTTTAAGACAGCTTCTATCATGGTGGCACTTGAAGACGGTAAAATCACACCGGAAGATGTAATAGACACAGGCAATGGTGTCAAGATGATGTACGGTCGTCCCATGAAAGATTGGAATTGGCGCAAAGGCGGATATGGTCCATTGACAGTTACACAAATACTGGAAGTATCTTCAAATGTGGGTACATCCAGCATTATTGATAAATATTATGGTAGTAACCCGCAAAAGTTTGTCGACGGACTGAAACGAATGAGTATCGATCAGCCTCTCCAATTGCAAATAGCCGGAGAAGGTAAGCCTAATATCAAAGGTCCGAAAGAGCGTTACTTTGCAAAAACCACTCTGCCGTGGATGAGTATCGGCTATGAGACCCAGGTACCACCGATGAATATCCTTACTTTCTACAATGCCATTGCCAACAACGGTGTTATGGTGCGTCCCAAATTTGTGAAAGCAGCCATAAAAAATGGTGAAATAGTGAAAGAATATCCGACAGAAATTATCAATCCGAGAATCTGTTCGGAACGGACCCTGAAACAAATACAGGAGATTCTTTATAAGGTTGTGCATGAAGGTCTGGCAGCCCCGGCAGGCTCCAAACAATTTGCCGTTTCGGGTAAGACGGGTACGGCGCAAATCTCACAAGGTGCTGCCGGATATACATCGGGAGGAGTGAACTATCTGGTCAGTTTCTGCGGATACTTTCCCTCAGAAGCTCCAAAGTATAGCTGTATCGTTTCCATACAAAAGCCAAATCCTCCTGCCTCCGGAGGCTTGATGGCCGGTAGCGTTTTCAGCAAAATTGCCGAAAGAGTGTATGCCAAAGACCTACGTTTGGACATTCGGAACGCAATCGATACCAATACGGTAGTGATTCCCGATGTTAAAGCAGGCGAAATGACAGAGGCCAGACAAGTATTGGAAGGATTGAATATTCAGACTCAGGCAGAGTTTAAAACTAAAAAGAATAAAGAAGTTTGGGGACATGCACAGGCAGCTCCCAAAGCAGTGATCCTGCAGGGAAAGGAACAATTACGGAACTTTGTACCCAGCGTTATCGGCATGGGAGCCAAAGATGCTGTTTACCTGCTGGAAAGCAAAGGATTGAAAGTGGCTCTGTCGGGAGTTGGCAAAGTGAGAAGCCAATCGTTGCCCCAGGGTACTACAATAAAGAAAGGACAAACCATCAGTATCCATCTGAATTGATTATTATAGATTAAGGTATGAAATTAAAAGAGATTCTAACATCTATCCATCCGGTAAAAATAACCGGAAATCAGGATATCGAAATAACCGGAGTTGACATCGACTCCAGACAGGTAGGGTCCGGCCATTTGTTTATGGCCATGCGCGGTACACAAACCGACGGACATGCCTATATCCCGGCAGCAATTGAGAAAGGGGCCATAGCCATTCTCTGCGAAGAGTTGCCTGCAGAACTAAACGAAGAAATTACCTACATTCAGGTAACCGACAGTGAAGATGCTGTTGGTAAAGTAGCTACGGCTTTCTATGGAGACCCGACTTCGAAAATGGAACTGGTGGGTGTCACCGGTACAAATGGAAAGACGACGATTGCCACCTTATTATATAATACATTCCGGTATTTCGGTTACAAAGTGGGGCTTATCTCTACGGTATGCAATTATATAGACGATGAAGCCATCCCTACCGAACACACCACTCCTGACCCGATTACGCTGAACCGTCTTTTGGGACGTATGGCAGACGAAGGCTGCAAATATGCTTTCATGGAAGTAAGTTCGCACTCCATCGCGCAAAAAAGAATCAGCGGACTGAAGTTCGCCGGCGGCATCTTTACGAACCTGACACGCGATCATCTGGACTACCATAAAACAGTAGAGAATTATCTGAAAGCAAAAAAGAAATTCTTCGATGAACTGCCTAAAAGTTCTTTCAGCCTCACCAATCTGGACGACAAAAACGGACTCGTGATGACGCAGAATACGAAGTCGAAAATATACACGTATTCTCTCCGCAGCCTGAGTGACTTCAAAGGGAAAGTACTGGAGTCACATTTTGAGGGAATGCTTCTTGACTTCAACAACCATGAGCTCGCAGTACAGTTTATAGGAAGATTCAATGCTTCGAATTTATTGGCCGTATTCGGCGGCGCCGTTTTACTGGGTAAGAAGGAAGAGGAGGTATTGGTTGCACTTAGTACGTTGCATCCTGTTGCCGGACGTTTCGATGCCATACGCTCCCCGCAAGGATATACAGCGATCGTAGACTATGCACACACACCGGATGCTTTGGTCAACGTCTTGAACGCCATACATGGAGTGCTTGAAGGAAAGGGCAAAGTGATTACTGTAGTCGGTGCCGGTGGCAACCGGGATAAAGGCAAACGTCCCATCATGGCAAAAGAAGCAGCCAAGGCAAGCGACCGGGTTATCATCACCTCAGACAATCCACGCTTCGAAGAGCCACAGGACATCATCAACGACATGTTGGCCGGACTGGACAACGAAGACAAGAAAAAAACACTGAGCATTGCAGACCGTAAGGAAGCTATACGCACGGCTTGCATGCTTGCTGAAAAAGGAGATGTGATTCTGGTTGCCGGAAAAGGACACGAGAATTATCAGGAAATCAAAGGGGTGAAACATCACTTTGATGATAAAGAGGTTTTAAAAGAGATTTTTTCATTGACTATTTAACGGACAATGATTGAAGTAATTCCGATGCCAAATGCCTGATTCCTTCAATCGTAAACCATAAATCGTCTCATTGTAAATAAAGTTATGTTATACTACTTGTTTGAATGGCTACATAAACTCAACTTTCCGGGTGCCGGAATGTTTGGGTACACCTCGTTCCGGGCATTGATGGCTGTCATCCTGGCGCTACTCATTTCCAGTATATGGGGAGACAAATTCATCAATCTGCTGAAACGGAAACAAATCACCGAAACGCAGCGTGACGCTAAGATCGATCCGTTTGGAGTTAATAAAGTAGGCGTACCCAGTATGGGAGGTGTGATCATTATTGTAGCAATTCTGATTCCCTGTTTATTACTGGGAAAACTGCATAACATCTATATGATATTGATGTTGATAACTACTGTATGGCTGGGATCTTTGGGGTTTGCGGACGACTATATCAAGATATTCAAGAAAGATAAAGAAGGCCTCCATGGCAAATTCAAAATCATCGGACAAGTGGGACTCGGGCTGATTGTCGGACTGACTCTATATCTGAGCCCTAATGTAGTAATCCGCGAGAATATAGAGATTCAGAAATCAGAAAACGAAATCGAAGTGATACATGGCACCCACGACCTGAAATCAACCCAGACCACGATTCCATTTTTCAAAAGCAACAACCTGGACTATGCAGACCTTGTGGGCTTCATGGGAGAACATGCCCAAACGGCCGGATGGATTTTGTTTGTCATTATCACTATCTTCGTCGTAACAGCCGTATCCAACGGTGCCAACCTGAATGATGGTATGGATGGTATGGCAGCAGGCAATTCAGCCATCATCGGACTGACACTGGGTATACTGGCCTATGTATCGAGCCATATTGAATTCGCCGGTTACCTGAATATCATGTATATTCCGGGTTCGGAAGAACTGGTAATCTATATCTGTGCTTTCATCGGTGCGCTTATCGGTTTCTTATGGTACAATGCTTATCCGGCACAGGTATTCATGGGTGATACAGGCAGCCTGACCATTGGAGGAATCATCGCAGTATTTGCTATTATTATCCACAAAGAATTGCTGATTCCGATTCTCTGTGGTATATTCCTGGTTGAGAACCTGTCAGTACTCCTGCAACGCTTCTATTATAAAGCAGGCAAAAGAAAGGGGGTAAAACAACGTCTTTTCAAACGGGCACCGATACATGACCATTTCCGTACTTCGATGAGCCTGGTGGAACCGGGATGCAGTGTGAAATTCACAAAACCGGATCAACTGTTTCACGAATCCAAGATTACAGTCCGCTTCTGGATTGTAACCATCGTGTTGGCAGCCATTACGATTATAACACTAAAGATAAGATAACCCAAAGTGACAGGTAACAGGCTACAAGCTACAAGTGCCTGCTGCCGATCACTGAGTATGAACCTCAAACTTGTAGCATAGAGACAAAGGATTTACCGACCGTACACAAAACTCCGGTTGATAAACCATAACTAAAAATCATGAAAAGAATTGTAGTATTAGGAGCCGGTGAAAGCGGTGCGGGAGCAGCCGTTCTGGCAAAAGTAAAAGGATTCGATACTTTCGTATCGGATATGTCTGCCATCAAGGATAAGTATAAAACTCTCCTTGACAGCCATGGCATTGCCTGGGAGGAAGGCCGGCACACAGAAGAACGGATTCTGAATGCAGATGAAGTGGTGAAGAGCCCCGGAATTCCTAATGACGCCCCCCTAATTCTGAAATTGAAAGAGCAGGGTACCCCCATTATCTCTGAAATAGAATTTGCCGGCAGATACACTGATGCAAAGATGATCTGTATCACCGGTTCGAACGGAAAAACAACTACGACCTCACTTATCTATCACATCTTTAAAAGTGCCGGATTAAATGTGGGACTTGCCGGCAACATTGGTAAGAGCCTGGCATTACAAGTAGCGGAAGAGGAGCATGACTATTATGTAATTGAACTGAGTTCATTCCAGCTGGATAATATGTATAAGTTCCGTGCGGATATTGCCGTGCTGATGAATATCACACCAGACCATCTGGACCGATACGATCACTGCATGCAGAACTATATCAACGCAAAATTCCGTATTACACAGAACCAGACATCAGAAGACGCTTTTATCTTCTGGAATGATGACCCTATCATCAAACGTGAACTGGATAAACACGGCATCTGTGCCCATCTGTATCCATTCTCGGCAATTAAAGAAGAAGGGTCTATCGCTTATGTAGAAGACCATGAAGTAGTGATTACCGCACCAATTGCCTTCAACATGGAGCAGGAACAATTGGCTTTGACGGGACAACATAACCTTTATAACTCTTTAGCTGCCGGGATTTCTGCAAATCTGGCCGGCATTACCAAAGAGAATATACGAAGGGCGCTCAGCGATTTTCAAGGAGTAGAGCACCGTTTGGAAAAAGTAGCACGTGTACGGGGGATTGATTTTATCAACGACTCCAAAGCAACCAACGTCAACTCTTGCTGGTACGCTCTGCAAAGTATGACCACCAAAACAGTGTTGATCCTCGGGGGTAAAGATAAAGGGAATGATTATACGGAAATAGAGGAGCTGGTTCGGGAAAAATGCTCGGCATTGGTTTACCTTGGATTGCACAACGAAAAACTCCATGAGTTCTTCGATCGCCTGGGACTTCCCGTAGCAGAAGTACAAACCGGTATGAAGGATGCTGTAGAAGCAGCCTACAAACTGGCAAAAAAAGGTGAAACGGTATTGTTAAGCCCGTGCTGTGCTTCATTCGACCTTTTTAAGAGTTATGAGGACCGTGGTGACCAATTTAAGAAGTATGTAAGAGAATTATGAAATAAGAGTCTCTGAGCTTTAAAAAGGCAGGACTCCTAAGAGCTAAAAACTAAAAGCCGTGGATTTATTAAAGAACATATTCAAAGGTGATAAGGTAATCTGGATCATTTTCCTTTGCCTCTGCCTCATCTCTATTATAGAGGTGTTTAGTGCTGCCAGTACACTGACTTATAAAAGTGGTGATCACTGGGGACCCATCACACAGCATTCCATCATCCTGATGATCGGCGCAATCGTGGTGGTTTTGATGCACAACATCCCTTATAAATGGTTTCAGGTGTTCCCGGTCTTCCTGTACCCCATTTCGGTAGTGCTGTTAGCTTTCGTCACATTGATGGGAGTCATCACAGGCGACCGTGTAAATGGGGCTGCCCGCTGGATGAGTTTTATGGGATTACAGTTTCAACCTTCGGAACTGGCCAAGATGGCAGTAATCATTGCGGTTTCCTTTATTCTTTCCAAAAAACAGGATGATGAAGGAGCCAATCCAAAAGCCTTTAAATATATAATGATACTGACCGGACTGGTGTGCATGCTCATTGCTCCGGAAAATCTTTCGACAGCTATGCTGCTGTTCGGGGTCGTAGTATTGATGATGTTCATCGGGCGTGTCGCCTTCAAAAAGTTAGCTATGTTATTGGGCGGACTGGCACTGGCTGGGTGTCTGGGAGTAATCTTCCTGCTGGCCATACCTAAAGACACCGACATTCCGTTCCTCCACCGCTTTGATACCTGGAAAAGCCGTATCACCAACTTCACTGAGAAAGAGGAAGTACCGGCTGCAAAGTTCGATATTGACAAAGATGCCCAGATAGCCCATGCACGTATAGCCATTGCTACCAGTAACGTGATAGGTAAAGCTCCGGGAAACTCAATTCAACGCGATTTCCTGAGTCAGGCATTCTCCGATTTCATTTTTGCCATTATCATTGAAGAGTTGGGGCTGGTAGGAGGAGCCTTTGTGGTTATTCTCTACATCTGGCTGTTGGTTCGAACAGGCCGAATCGCCCAGAAATGTGAACGTACATTTCCGGCATTCCTTGTCATGGGAATCGCCTTGATGCTGGTATCACAAGCCATATTGAACATGATGGTAGCTGTCGGTTTGTTTCCTGTCACAGGACAGCCCTTACCACTAATCAGTAAAGGAGGTACAAGTACCCTGATCAACTGCGCCTATATCGGAATGATATTGAGTGTCAGCCGTTATACCGCTTATCTGGAAGAGAAAAAAGATAATCCCGCTCCCCTCCTTACCGGAGAAGAAGGGAGTGAAACCGTTGCAAGCGAAGCCCAAACAGCAGCTGAGCCTACAGCGGAAGTCTTAAACAGTGATGCTAAATTTGAAGAGTGATATGAATAAGGAAAATAATAAAGAGGGACGGGATGACACTTTAAGGATCATCATCAGTGGCGGTGGTACCGGAGGACATATTTTTCCGGCTATATCCATTGCAAACGCCATAAAAGAATTACGTCCCGATGCACAAATCCTGTTTGTAGGAGCCGAAGGAAGAATGGAGATGCAACGAGTACCGGATGCAGGCTATCAGATCATCGGATTACCCGTAGCAGGATTCGATCGCAAACATTTGTGGAAAAATGTTGCCGTATTACTGAAATTGGCACGCAGCCAATGGAAAGCGCGCAGCATTATCCGTCAGTTCCGTCCACAGGTAGCAGTAGGAGTAGGCGGATATGCAAGCGGTCCGACATTAAAAATGGCCGGAATGATGGGTGTACCCACCTTAATACAGGAGCAAAACTCATATGCCGGAGTAACCAACAAACTATTGGCAAAGAAAGCACGGAAAATCTGTGTAGCATATGATGGGATGGAAAAATTCTTTCCGGGCAGCAAAATCATTATGACAGGCAACCCGGTACGTCAGAATCTGTTAACGGAGAAGCCGGAACAAAAACAAGCTATTCGCTCTTTCGGACTGGATCCGGAGAAGAAAACCATTCTGATTCTGGGGGGAAGCCTGGGCGCCCGCACAATCAATAATACATTGATTGCCGGATTGCAGCTGATTCGTCAGACTAAAAATGTACAATTCATCTGGCAAACAGGAAAAATCTATTACCAGCAAGTAACGGAAGCCGTAAAAGTTGCCGGAAACATTCCTAATCTGTATGTGACAGACTTCATTAAAGATATGGCTGCCGCTTATGCTGCTGCCGACTTGGTTATTTCGCGTGCAGGTGCCGGCTCCATTTCCGAATTCTGCCTGTTGAATAAAGCAGTTATCCTGGTTCCGTCTCCCAACGTAGCAGAAGATCACCAAACCAAAAATGCATTGGCATTGGTGAACAAACGAGCTGCCATCTACGTAAAGGACGCAGAAGCGGAAGAGAAATTATTATCCGTGGCATTAGAAACCATAGCAGATTCCGGAAAACTAAAAGAACTTAGTGAAAACATCGCTCACCTGGCCCTACCGGATTCTGCCATCGTGATAGCAAAAGAAGTTATAAAATTAGCACAACAGCCATGAACATAGAAACTATTCAATCTGTATATTTTGTCGGTGCAGGAGGTATCGGAATGAGTGCCCTCGTACGCTATTTCCTTTCTAAAGGGAAGGTAGTGGCAGGCTATGACCGTACCCCCAGTGAACTGACTCAACACCTTATAGAAGAAGGAGCACAGATTCATTACGAAGAAAATATCAATCTTATCCCGGATGCCTGTAAAGACCCGGCCACGACACTGGTCGTTTTAACTCCTGCCGTACCTCAGGAACATGCCGAATTGACCTACTTCCGTGACAACGGATTCGAAATACAAAAACGTGCACAAGTATTAGGCACCATCACCCATTCCAGTAAAGGGCTTTGTGTAGCCGGTACACATGGTAAAACCACTACATCAACGATGACGGCCCATCTGCTTCATCACTCGCATATAGGCTGCACTGCCTTTTTGGGAGGTATTTCCAAAAATTATGGAACGAATCTGTTACTCTCTCCAAGCAGTCCGTATACCGTAATCGAAGCTGACGAATTCGACCGTTCATTCCACTGGCTGTCTCCATATATGTCTGTCATTACCGCAACCGATCCGGATCATCTGGATATTTATGGAACCGAACAGGCTTATCTGGAAAGCTTTGAGCACTATACCACATTAATCCAGCCGGGAGGGGCACTGATCATCCGCGAAGGCATTTCTCTTCAGCCTAAAGTGCAAGAGGGTGTCAAGATTTACACCTATTCACGCGATAAAGGAGACTTCCATGCTGAAAACATTCGCATTGGAAACGGAGAAATCTTCATCGATTTTATAGGACCGGATATTCGCATCGACAACATTCAGCTGGGAGTGCCCGTAAGTATCAATATAGAGAATGGAGTCGCTGCCATGGCACTTGCCTATCTCAATGGAGTGACCGCCGAAGAAATCAAACAAGGAATGGCAAGTTTCCGAGGTGTGGACCGTCGATTCGACTTCAAGATCAAAAACGACCAGATCGTGTTCCTGAGTGACTACGCTCATCATCCCTCCGAAATCAAACAGAGTGTGATGTCCATGCGTGAACTCTACCGGGATAAAAAGATCACCGCTGTTTTTCAGCCACACCTCTATACCCGTACACGGGACTTCTATAAAGACTTTGCCGATAGTTTGTCGCTACTCGACGAAGTAATACTGGTAGATATCTATCCGGCGCGCGAACAGCCTATTCCAGGGGTAACCAGTCAACTGATATATGATAACCTACGTCCGGGTATTGAAAAAAGCATGTGTAAGAAAGAGGAAATACTCGATGTGCTGAAAACGAAGCATATCGAGGTGTTGATCACGTTGGGAGCAGGAGACATAGATAGCTATGTCCCGGATATTTGTGAACTATTGACCCGAAGGATAACTCCATCGGACAATTAATTTGTAAATCGTCAAAACAATAAATTTCCTCATGATAAAAAGAATCCTTCTGACCATCGTCATGTTACTTCTCATAGCCTATCTCGTAGCGGCTGTGACAGTATTCAACAGCAAACCTGCCCATCAGGTCTGCCGCGACATGGAATTAGTAATAAAGGATACGCTCAATGCCGGTTTCGTCACTAAAAACGAGGTAGCTGCCATCCTGCAAAAGAAAGGCATTTATCCCGTTGGAAAGAAAATGGACCGCATTCACACCAAAACGCTGGAAAAAGAGTTGAACAAGCATCCGCTGATCAATGAAGCACAATGCTATAAAACTCCAAGCGGCAAACTTTGCGTGGAAGTGACACAACGTGTACCGATTCTCCGCATCATGAGCAACAATGGTGAAAACTACTATCTGGATAACAAAGGTAAAGTGATGCCTCCCGATGCAAAATGCGTAGCACACCGGGCAATTGTCACCGGAAATGTAGAAAAGTCGTTTGCAATGAAGGATTTATATAAGTTTGGTGTATTTTTGCAAAACAATCCGTTCTGGGAAGCCCAGATTGTGCAAATAAACGTGCTCCCCGGGAAAGAGATCGAATTGATTCCCCGTGTAGGTAATCATATTATCTATCTGGGCAAGTTAGAACATTTTGAGGATAAACTGGGACGATTGAAGACCTTTTACGAAAAAGGGCTGAACCAGGTGGGATGGAACAAATATTCACGCATCAGCCTGGAATTCGGTAATCAGATTATCTGCACAAAAAAGAAACAATAATTCGTAAACAGCTAAACGTACCTTTGTGTTAAAGAGATGAGTCTATAATACAAAAGGGAATAAAATAGAATTTTATATGGCAACAACAGATTTTATCGCCGCTATTGAACTGGGTTCATCGAAAATAGCCGGTATAGCCGGAAAGAAGAATAGTGATGGAAGCATACAGGTATTAGCTTATGCCAGGGAGGATTCGTCTTCATTCATCCGGAAAGGAGTGATTTACAATCTGGATAAAACGGCACAGAGCCTGACCTCCATCATCAATAAGCTGGAGGGTGCTCTCAACAACTCAATTGCCAAGATCTATGTGGGTATCGGGGGGCAATCGCTCCGTACGGTACGCAACGTAGTTAGTCGCGATCTTGAGGAGGAGACCATTATCTCTCAGGAATTAGTCGACTCCATCTGTGATGAAAATCTTGAGATACCACTGATCGATATGGATATACTGGACGTTGCTCCGCAAGAATACAAAATTGGAAACAATCTCCAGGCAGATCCCGTCGGTGTGGCAGGAAGCCATATTGAAGGACGCTTTCTGAACATTGTGGCACGTGCTTCGCTCAAAAAAAACCTGGAACGCTGTTTCGAACAAGCCAAAATTGAAATAGCAGATTTATTGATCTCCCCGCTGGTTACTGCAGATGCAGTGCTGACGGAAAGTGAGAGACGCTCCGGCTGTGCACTGATTGATTTCGGAGCCGACACATCGACTATTTCCATCTATAAGAATAACATTCTCCGATTCCTTACCGTACTGCCATTAGGAGGAAACAGCATTACTCATGATCTCGTTTCCCTTCAGATAGAAGAGGAAGAAGGCGAACGCCTGAAAATCAGATATGGTAACGCCTTTTACGAAGAGGAAGAAGGCGAAGAACCTGCTACCTGCCAACTGGAAGAAGGAGGTAGAACCGTAGAACTCGGCAAACTGAATAATATCATCGAGGCGCGTACTGAAGAAATTATCGCAAACGTATGGAATCAGATTCAACTTTCAGGGTATGATGATAAACTGTTGGCCGGGCTTATCATTACAGGAGGAGCCTCCAATCTGAAAAACCTGGACGAAGCTCTCCGCAAACGAAGTAAGATAGAAAAGGTGAGAAGCGCACGATTCGTACGCAACACCATTCATGCAGACGAAGATGTTGTGAAAAAAGACGGTACACAAAACACCTTATTCGGACTGCTTGCTGCCGGCAATGAAAACTGTTGCCTGCAAGAGACACCTGCTCCCCAGCCGCATGTACAACCTCAGCCTCAACCCGAACCGGTGAATATGTTTGAAGAAGATGAGAGTCTGAAAGAACAGGAAGCCGCTGCACGTGCTGCCAAAAAGAAAAAAGAGGAAGAGGAAAAAAGACGGAAAGAAGAAGAAAAGCAACGTAAACTGGAGGAGAAAAAAAGAAGAGAAGAAGAAAGAAGAAACAAACCGAATTGGTTTAAATCGACTTTCGACAAACTTTCTAATGAGATTTTCTCCGATGAAGATATGAAATAAAGTGATAATTCATAATACAATATAATATGGACGAGATAGTACAATTCGATTTCCCTACAGATTCGCCGAAAATCATTAAAGTGATTGGTGTAGGAGGTGGTGGAGGTAACGCCGTCAACCACATGTACCGGGAAGGCATACACGACGTGACATTCGTTCTCTGCAATACCGACAACCAGGCATTGGCTGAGTCTCCTGTACCGGTCAAACTGCAACTGGGACGTTCCATCACGCAAGGACTCGGTGCCGGAAACCGTCCGGAGCGTGCACGTGATGCTGCCGAAGAGAGCATCGAAGACATAAAAAACCTGCTGAATGATGGTACCAAGATGGTATTTATCACTGCCGGAATGGGCGGAGGTACCGGAACCGGAGCAGCCCCCGTCATCGCCCGTATCGCTAAAGAGATGGATATCCTGACTGTCGGAATCGTTACCATCCCTTTTATCTTTGAAGGCGAAAAGAAAATTATCCAGGCTCTGGATGGAGTAGAACGCATTGCCCAACATGTAGACGCTTTGTTGGTGATCAATAACGAACGCCTGCGTGAAATTTATTCCGACCTGACCTTTATGAACGCATTCGGCAAGGCAGATGACACACTGTCAATCGCAGCCAAAAGTATTGCCGAAATCATCACCATGCGGGGTACGGTAAACCTGGACTTCGCTGATGTAAAAACAATCCTCAAAGACGGTGGTGTAGCCATCATGAGTACCGGATTCGGAGAAGGCGAGAACCGTG
>ENA-ORUL01001585-ORUL01001585.1-human-gut-metagenome-genome-assembly--contig:-NODE-1585-length-15339-cov-2.546061_pt1 | contig 15339 bp, 11 predicted proteins | sample MGYA00242084_ERZ509219 | MGnify/ENA primary metagenome ERZ509219 (study PRJEB26280, sample SAMEA2338792) | human gut metagenome | biome: human gut; feature: human-associated habitat; material: faeces...
TCAATGTGTGTAAGAATCTTAAGGAGACACATTTCTTTGCTTGGATATGATACGAACTTTACGATTTATGATGCGGATGATCAGAAGACATTAATGAAAGATGTGTGCAAGCTTCTTCAGATTGACACGAAGATCTATAAGGAGCGCGCACTTCTGGCAGCAGTATCTCATGCAAAAAATGAACTGGTGACACCGGAGGAATTCCGATTGAATGCCGGAGGGGATTTTAGCCAGCGCAAGATTGCAGAAGTGTATGAGGAATATGAGAAACAGTTAAAAGCGAACAATGCACTTGATTTTGACGATCTTCTTATCAAGACCGTGCAATTGTTCCAGACGCAGGCGGATGTGCTGGAATATTATCAGGAACGTTTTCGCTATATTATGGTGGATGAGTATCAGGATACCAATACAGTGCAGTTTGAATTGGTAAGACTTTTGGCATCGAAGTACCGGAATCTCTGCGTAGTCGGTGATGATGATCAGTCCATTTACAAATTCCGGGGCGCCAATATAAAAAATATCCTTAATTTTGAGCAGTATTTTGAAGATGCCAAGGTGATCAAGCTGGAGCAAAACTATCGATCCACAAGTAATATTTTGAATGCAGCCAATGCAGTGATCAGAAATAATGCAGGACGAAAAGATAAAACGTTGTGGACCGATAACGGAGAGGGAGAAAAAATTCAGTTCCGGCAGTTTGATTCTGCATATGATGAGGCAGAATATATTGTAGATGACATTCGAAAGCGAGTAAGAGAGAAAGAATATAGTTATCATGACAACGTAATTCTTTACAGAACAAACGCACAGTCTCGTTTGTTTGAAGAAAAATTTGTCACCGCGAATATTCCGTATAAGATTGTTGGCGGTATCAATTTCTATGCAAGACGGGAAATTAAAGATCTGCTTGCTTACCTGAAAACCGTAGATAATGGGAAAGACGATCTGGCTGTTCGACGTATTGTCAATGTGCCGAAGAGGGGAATTGGTCTGACAAGCATTAACCGTGTGCAGGATTATGCAGCGGCGTATAATATCGGTTTTTATGATGCGCTTCGCGCGGTGGACCTGATTCCGAATATCGGAAGAGGCGCTTCCAAATTGGAGTCCTTTGTGGCGCTGATCGAACACTTTAAAACGGATGCGGAGGATATGAGCATCTCAGATCTTTTGAAAGAAATCATTGAAGAAACCGGATATATTGAGAGCCTCCAGGCGGAGGATATGGTAGAAGCCGAGACAAGAATTGAAAATATCGACGAGCTTCTCAGTAAAGTGGCTGCTTACGAAGAGGATTGTGAAGACCGGAACGAACCCGCATCTTTGAGCGGATTTCTGGAAGAAGTGGCGCTGGTGGCAGACATTGACAGTTTGGATGAAGATACAGATTATGTAGTGCTTATGACTTTACATAGTGCCAAAGGGCTTGAGTTTCCCAATGTTTATCTGGCAGGAATGGAAGATGGACTATTTCCAAGCTATATGACAATCACGTCAGATGATCCGGAGGAAGTAGAAGAAGAGCGAAGGCTCTGCTACGTTGGAATTACACGAGCGGAGAAGGAACTGACCTTGACCTGCGCAAGAAGACGTATGATTCGCGGAGAAACGCAGTATAATAAAATGTCACGGTTTTTAAAAGAGATTCCAATGGAACTGTTATCAACCGGGGCGGCTTTTACAAAGGAGAAAGAAGAACCGGAAGTGAAAGTGAGCGCTTACATGCAGGCAAAGCAGGCATTTAAGGCAAAACCTTTTGGAGGATCGGCACCGTATTCTCAGGCTCCGGCTAGATCTTTCGGAAAATCTTCCGGTAAAGGGCTGGATTACGGAACAGGGGATCGTGTGCGTCATATAAAATTCGGAGAAGGGACAGTGACGGCGATCGTAGAAGGCGGCAGAGATTATGAGGTGACTGTAGCATTTGACACAGCAGGAACAAAGAAAATGTTTGCCGCATTTGCGAAGCTGGTGAAAATATAACTTCTGAAATATATAATTTTCAGTAAATAATAATTTTCCCTAAATAATTTTCTCTGAAAAATGTAGTAATCCGAAAACGATAGTGTTATAATAAATAAAATGATTCGACTTGTAAAAGAGTGCGGGAAAGGACGTGAAAACATGAGCAAAGTAGAAGATTTCATTGCAGCAACAAAATTAAATGAGCTTGTGAATAAAAAAGAAGAGGATAAACACGGTAAGACTGTTCTGTGGGCGCTTGCTATCGTTGGTACAGTAGCAGCAATCGCAGCAATTGCTTATGCAGTGTACTGTTTCTTTACACCGGACTATCTGGAAGATTTTGAAGAAGATTTCGAAGACGATTTTGATGATGATTTCTTCAATGATGAAGATCAGGTATAAGTGACAAATCACAAGATGTAAAAAGATGAAAAGCAGGTTCGAAGCCGATGGGAATCAGAAGGTCTCCGACCTGCTTTTTCTTGTCTTGTAAGAACATCTTAGTTCACTGTGAGAAGACAGAAAAGAGGAGAAAAATGGACGGACAATGTTTTGCGTTATTGATTGATGCGGATAATGTATCGGCAAAATATATAAAACCGATATTAACAGAATTATCAAAATATGGAAATATCACATACAAGAGAATTTATGGGGATTGGACCAGCACCCAGCATTCCAGCTGGAAGGATGAGCTGTTGAAGAATTCGATCACACCGATTCAGCAGTTTAGTTATACACAAGGGAAGAATGCAACTGATTCGGCAATGATCATTGACGCTATGGATATATTATATACTCAAGAAGTAGATGGCTTCTGTATCGTATCCAGTGACAGTGATTTTACCCGACTTGTAAGCAGACTCAGAGAAAGCGGTAAGATAGTGATCGGAATGGGAGAGAATAAGACGCCGGAACCATTTCGAAAAGCATGTGATAAATTTACGATTCTAGAGAACCTCTTAAATGAGCAGGCTCCCGGTACGGCGCAGGGCTCCGGCGATTCTATTAAGAAAGAGAAGATTGAAGAGGATATTATTAAAATGATCCTTGAAAATCAAGACAGTAATAAAACGACCGGACTTGGAGAAGTGGGAAGCCGTCTTGTAAGTCTTCACCCGGATTTTGATGTGCGAAGCTACGGTTATAATATGTTGTCAAAATTTTTGGAAGAGTTTGAAAAAATAGAACTTGTAAAGAAGGGAAATTTTGTTGCGGTTGCGCTTCGTGAGGACCGAAGACAGAAGGCAGATGTGGATAAATATCTGCTTCAGATTGTGAAAGCCTCCGGTGCTTCCGGTATAGAGCTTAGTACACTGGGAAACCGGGCATATGAGAAATTCAAAGATTTCAAGATTAATGATTACGGATATTCACAATTCAACAAGTATATAAAGAGTATTGATCATATACAGGTGAAGCGCGCCGGAACAATCTTAATCGCAAAGTATAAAGAATAAAAACAGGAAAGGTTATAGAACATATGAAAAAGGGACAGGTATATGAAGGTGTCATAGAGTCGGTGGATTTTCCTAATAAGGGCAAAATTCGGCTTACAGAAGAAGATAAGATCGTAGTTGTGAAAAACGGACTTGTGGGACAGAAAGTTCGGTTTTCTGTAAATAAAATCCGCAAGGAAAAGGCAGAGGGAAGAATTCTTGAGGTGCTTGAGAAAGCGCCGACAGAAATCCCGTCATCCTGTCCGCATTTTGGAGAATGTGGTGGATGCACGTACCAGAATCTCCCTTACGAAGAACAGCTCCGTCTGAAAGAACAGCAAGTGAAAGCCATGATGGATGAGGCGGTGGAAGGCGATTATGTGTGGGAAGGTGTGTGTCCAAGCCCAGTGGCATTTGCCTATCGAAATAAAATGGAATTTTCCTTCGGGGATGAATACAAAGATGGTCCTCTTGCGCTTGGTATGCATAAGAGAGGGAGTTTTCATGACATTGTAAATGTAGAACATTGTCAGATCGTGGATGAAGATTACCGGAAGATTTTAACCTGTACATTGGAAGCTTCCAGAAGAAGTGGGCTTCCCTATTATCATCGGATGCGTCATACCGGATATTTCCGTCATCTACTTGTGAGAAAAGCAGTGAAGACAGGAGAAATATTGATTGATCTTGTGACAACAGATGGCAGAGATTGTGCCACAGAGAAGGAAATGAATGATTATCTGGAAAAATGGGTGAAGGATCTGTGCTGCCTTTCTTTGGATGGAAAGATTGCCGGAATATTGCATACAACCAATAACAGTGTTGCAGATGTGGTCAAGGATGAAGGTACAGAGATTTTGTACGGACAGGGATATTTCTATGAAGAACTCCTTGGCTTAAAATTCAAGATTACTCCGTTTTCATTCTTCCAGACCAATTCTCTCGGAGCAGAAATCTTGTATGAAAAGGCGCGTGAATATATGGGGGATACGAAAGACAGAGTTGTCTTCGATCTGTACAGCGGAACCGGAACGATTGCCCAGATTCTTGCTCCGGTAGCCAAGAAAGTGGTCGGTGTGGAAATTATAGAAGAAGCAGTGGAAGCAGCCAGAGAAAATGCACAGCTTAACGGACTTGAAAACTGTAAGTTCTGGGCAGGGGATGTGTTGAAAGTGATCGATGAGCTGGGAGAAGTTCCGGATCTGATCATGTTAGATCCTCCAAGAGACGGTGTGAACCCAAAAGCACTTCGAAAGATCATTGACTTTGGCGTAAACCGGATGGTTTATATCGCCTGCAAACCAACCAGTCTTGCAAGAGATCTGGAGATGCTTCAGGGGCGCGGATATAAAGTGGAAAAGATAGCATGCGTTGATTTATTCCCGAATACGGTGCATGTGGAAACGATGTGTTTACTATCGAGAAAAGATAAATAAGTATTGAAAAGTGGCGGATTTTTTATGCCGTTAACATAGGTCTGTAGTTCAGGTATGGTAAAATTTTCTATTTTTCAATCCATCACTTTCCGCCCTTGCTGGAGTTGCTTTCACCAAAGAAAAAGCGATAGGTGTTGCCATTGGTGCTGTTAGTGGGCTTGTCTTTGGAATGAAGTTATGCGTTAGTTGAATGGGAGCCTTGGCATTCGATGAAAATGCATCAGCTTCCGGTAGATAACTTTATTGTGTATTATCTTGTTGATGACGAGAAAAGGGCAGTTACAGTAGCTCGAATATTCTACGGTGGTCGTGATATCGAAGGAATCATAAATTTAAATGAATAAACAGTAATGGAGCTTTTTGTGTGAAACAAGAGCTCCATTTTTATATGACAAAATTTCTCTGTCATCGTAGACAGGAGCACCTGTATTATTTTTACAGAGGATCGCACGGTCAAAGCCCATTATAGTAGCAACAACACCGTTGATTCTCTCTGTGGATTTCTTCAGCGGACATGAGGATTCTAAGACTATGTTTGTAGTCAATTGCGTGCATGGTGCCGTCGCTGATGAGAATGGTATCAGATGTACCAAAGCCTTGTTCCACCAACGCGAGAAGTCAGCGTGCTGCTCAATTAAAACAACAGGGATGGAGTAGGTCTGCTTGGTTTCTTCTATCTCAGCGTTGTACCAATTGAGGTTTTTCGTTGGATCAGTAGCTTCCATGCCTAGAGGTTTACCCAGTTTTTCGGTGACCATAGCTATATCGTTCATTTTGATCATTTGTTGTTCCTCATTCCTCGGATTATATGTGTGCGGTGATGCTTCTGAGATTCTTTGCTATTTTTGTGGATACCTGACTGAGTGCAGTGAGAGTAGCAATTACTTCTGCATCAGGCTTGCTTCTGTACTCTAGACTTTGATTTTTTTGTTTGCCATTCGATTTTCACCTTTCGGAATTTGAAGTGAAACGGAGACAGCCGATATGGAGGTCTGTGTTTTTTACAAGATGGTTACCTCATGCGGATAACTCCGCTTCTTTCTGCTGACCAGTTGTTCATAAGTTGGATTCTCTTGATAATGTTCTTTTGTTCATCAACTACGAACATACTACGTGGCCACGAAGATGGTGAGCTGCTGATCGAGTCAGGCAGTTTAACGTCATGTTTAGGACGATTGAGGAGATATAATGAAATACAAGATTATTTCGTATATAAATGAAACATTAGATGGTTATCACTGCGGAATAGCCCCTTGATATTGCCGAACGAACCGCTGATATTGACGATTGTTCGTTTTTTTTCTATCTTTAATTAGAATTAAACAAATGTAGGGAGAAGCAAGTGATATAGATAAAGGAGAAAGTATGAACGGGTAAAATCTATGGTGTGATTATTCTGGAAACAGGTCCTGCTGAGCTGGCACCAGGATTGTAGTAGATGAAGAAGATGACCTATTCAGTCTTTTGGGGTTGTCGATATTTTCTGAATTGTAAGTTGTTGGAAAGAATCAGTGATATGGATGACCGTGGATATATTAGAACGGATAGAGATGTGTATACGAATCTTCTGGGAGTATACGTGGCAGAGGACATAAGGATTAAGAGCCTAAGATAGGTAGTAACAGTGGTAACTGACGGAGCGATTGCGGCGGTACAGGTTGAAAGAAGTATGCAGGGATAATATTGACAAAGGCATAAAGGAGGAAAAAGAAGATGGAACATCAAAATGTATGGCTGTCCTATGAGAAGGAAGACCAAGAGAAACTTCAGGTATTATGTGAGAAATACAAACAGTACCTTGATTGGGGGAAAACGGAGCGTGAATGTATCTGCTATACGATACGACTGGCAAAGGAAGCGGGATACCGGGACATAAAGGAAGTTATTCGTAACAGAGAAGTTTTAGAACCAGGCGACAGAGTTTATGTAATGAATATGGAGAAAGCGGTTGTATTGTTCCAAATTGGAAGGAAAGGTCTTGAAGAGGGAATGAACATACTTGGAGCACATATCGACTCACCGCGTATCGATGTGAAGCAGAATCCACTTTATGAACAGGATTCCTTTGCATATCTGGATACACATTATTATGGAGGAATCAAGAAATACCAGTGGGTAACGACACCGCTTGCGATTCATGGAACGGTTGTTAAGAAGGATGGGACAGCAGTGAAGGTGTGCATTGGAGAGCAGGAAGAAGATCCGGTATTTGTCATTACAGATATTCTGGTGCATTTGTCAGCGAGGCAGATGGAGAAGAAAGCGTCTGAGGTGATTGAAGGAGAAAAACTAGATCTCCTGATTGGCAATTGCCCAATCCCTGAGGAGAAGGAGACGCTGTAAAGAAGAACATACTTCGTCTGTTAGAAGAGTCATATGGAATTGAAGAGGAAGATTTCTATTCGGCAGAACTGGAGATTGTACCGGCAGGAAAAGCGCGTGATTGTGGTTTTGATCGAAGTATGATATTGGGATATGGGCAGGATGATCGTATTTGTGCATTCACTTCACTGGAAGCAATGCTGGCGATGCAGAAGACAGATAAGACGCTTTGCTGTCTGTTGGTGGATAAGGAGGAGATAGGAAGTGTGGGTGCAACAGGTATGGCGTCCAGATTCTTTGAGAATGCAGTGGCAGAACTTGTAGCTCTGACTGAGGGAGAATCAGAACTTAAGGTTAGAAGGGCGCTTCAGAATTCTCGGATGTTGTCTTCTGATGTCAGTGCAGCCTATGATCCGATGTTTGCAGAGGTGTTTGAAAAGAGGAGTGCAGCTTTTTTTGGGAGAGGAATGTCTTTTAATAAATTCACCGGAAGTAGAGGAAAGAATGGCTCTAATGATGCTAATGCAGAATTTATCGCAGATATTCGCCGGATCATGGATGAGGCAAAGACTGCGTATCAATTTGCTGAACTAGGACGCGTAGATGTTGGAGGCGGTGGAACAATCGCATATCTGACTGCGAATTATGGTATGGAAGTTATTGATAGTGGAGTAGCAGTACTGAATATGCATGCGCCATATGAAGTCAGCAGCAAGGCAGATATCTATGAGGCGGTAAAGGGATATTGTGCATTTTTAAAAAATGCATAGAGGGATGATTTTCCTGATTCCGAGTGGAATTATCATAGAAAGTATTAGAGATTCTGCATTGATACTGGTGAAGATTTTGCTGGCATCATTCTCAATGCTGGCACTTATCTTTACTTAATGTAGTGGTTATATTGTAAATGAATTTCTGAATGAATTTTCCTGCAAGAAAAGAGTGTGAATTATATCAGAAAAAATTAAGGGGCTGGTAAAAATGGCAGGCATTTGGAATGGAAAAGGGATAAAGGAGCAATAATATGGACGAAAAACAGAAGCATGGATTTATATTGGATCATATCAGAGAACTTCCGGAGATAAAAGCGGTTCTTTATCAGATGCACTATGAAAAAAACGGAGCAAAGCTTATGTGGCTTAAGCGCAAAGAAGAGAATAAGACATTTGCGATTGCGTTTAAGACGCTTCCAAGTGATGATACAGGAGTCTTTCATATATTAGAGCATTCGCTTCTCTGCGGTTCTGAAAAATATCAGATGAGTAAGCCTTTCGTGGAGATGCTTAAGAGTTCACTTCAGACATTTATGAATGCGTTTACATTTCCAGACAAGACTATGTACCCGGTGTGCAGCCGTAATCATCAGGATTTCCTGAATCTGATGGATGTGTATCTGGATGCGGTGTTGCATCCTCTTTGCGTTACGAAAAAGGAGATATTTCTTCAGGAGGGATGGCGCTATGAGATGGAGTTCCCGGAAGATGAAGTGACATGTAACGGTGTTGTATATAATGAGATGAAAGGAGTATACGCATCTCCGGATGCGACGATTGACAGTACGATGAATCGTCTTCTTTTCCCAGATAATTGTTATCGCTTTCAATCCGGTGGAGATCCGGAGCATATCACGGAACTGACGTATGAGAATTACATAGCGAATTATAAGCGGTTCTATCATCCGTCTAATGCATATATCATATTGGATGGAGATATGGAGATTGATGCAGTGCTTGCGAAAATTGGCAATGTTTTAAGTGAATATGACAGACTGGATATCGACAGTAAGATTCCAATACAGAAGCCGGTACGGCCGGAAGAGTGCATCTGCTCTTATGAAATTGGAAGTAATGAAGAGGCAGAACATAAGATGATTCTGGCTGGAGGATGGGTATATGGGCGTTTTGATGAACTTGAAAAAGATATAGCGTGTTCTGTACTTGCAGAGTTGCTTTGTTCATCTAACGAATCTCCTCTTAAGAGGGCAATCTTGGAAAAGGGACTTGCAGAAGATGTGGAATTTGGGAAAATTGATGGAATCCAGCAGTCCTATCTCAAACTTGTGATACGTAATACATCTGAAGAGAAGAAAGAAGAAGTGTGGGATACTATTTATGCTACATTGAAAACGCTGGCTTCTCAGGGAATAGATCATAAGAGGCTGGAATCCATATTAAGTCGTATGGAATTTAACATACGAGAGAAAGAGTCCGGGAGTTTTCCGGAGGGGGTTATGTATGCGATTCAAATGTTGGAGAGCTGCCTCTATGGTGGTGATCCGGCACAGAATCTTTGTTACAATCAGGTGTTTAGTTCTATTAGAAATAAAATAGAGAAGGGATATTTTGAACAACTGATAAAAGAGGTATTGTTAGAAAATCCGCATTACGCCAGAATATCCCTTCAACCCTCCAAGACGCTTGGAGAAGAGAAAAGAATCAGAGAAAGAGAACGGCTGCAGACAATCAAGGAGCAGTGGTCGGAAGAGGAGAGGCAGAAAGTTGTAGGTGAATTCCAGCATCTGAGAGAAGTGCAGGGAACACCAGATAACTTTGAACAACTAGCGGCACTTCCAATGCTGTCCTTGTCTGATATCTCAGAAGAGGTAGAAGAGGTTTCGCAGGTTGTTACAGAAGTAGAAGGTAATCAGGTTCTTTTGCAGAGGCTGGAGACAGAAGGAATTACACATATTACGTATTATTTTTCACTGGAAGATCAGACTTTGGAGGAACTTAGTAAAATATCTTTCCTTCGGATGCTTTTGGGACAGACGGAAACTAAGCATTATAGGGCGCTTGAACTTCAGGCAGAACTGGAAGGGAGACTTGGGCGTTTCCGGCCTTCTGTAGATGTATTTGCCAAGTGGGGACAGACTGATGAGTGTAGGCCATATCTGGTTATTAATGTGTCTGTATTGGATGAGAAAATAGAAGAAGCAGTAGAGATTATTGAGGAGGTTCTGACTGGTTCTAGTTTTTGTGATAGACAGTATATCCGCAATAGGATACGGCAACTTCGGATGTCAATGGAGCAGCATATATTGATGGCGGGAAATAGTTATGCGATGCGACGCATTGCAGCCGGATTTTCAGCCAGAGGTATGGTACAGGAAGCATTCCAGGGAATTCAGATGCTTCGATGGGTGCAGAAAATGGATGATCATTTTGAACAGGAAGGCGAGAAATTACTTCAGGATCTGGAACAGTTATGTAGAAGGGTATTGGTAAAAGAGCGAGCAGTGCTTAGTGTTACAGGGAATACCAGTAACCTGTGGCTGACACGGCTGATTCAATTACTGCCAGATGGACCGAACCAGAAGGGTGAGGTGGTAAGGTATCCGGCAGTGGCTTCCGGGAAGATGGGAATCCAGATTCCGGCGGAGATTGGATTTGCAGGGAAGGGTGCGAACCTTAAGATATATGGAACACAGTATCATGGAACTATACAGGTGGCAGCTAGAATACTTACTTATGGTTATCTGTGGAATACGATTCGTGTAAAAGGAGGGGCATACGGTGCAGGACTTAGCATATCGGAGAATGGAGATGTTACATTTACAAGTTTTCGTGATCCAAGTGTAGCAAATTCTCTGGAAGGCTTCAACGGAGCAGGAGCAGCGCTTCGAAGTCTCTGTGAGAGTGATGAGCTGTTAGACAGATATATTGTCAGTACTATAGCTTCGATGGAACCGCTTTTGAGTGTACGACAGAAAGGCATTCAGGCTGCAGAAGATTACTTAAGCGGAGTGACAGTTAAGATGCGTCAGAAGGTACGCAGCGAAATCTTGCATACGACCAGAGAAGAACTGATGTGGGTAAGTGATGTTCTGGATTTTATCTGTGAGAACGCAGGAGTATGCGTGATAGGCGGAAAAACTTCTCTGGATGCTGTGGGTACAATTCTTACTCAGGTGGAGAATTTGTAGATAGGTATGGCAGCAAAATACATAGGGCAAGGGAGGTGGTTGTCAAAAAATGCCGAATAGGTGTCGAAATCTTCCGAATAGACGGAACGTATTGAGAGATGGATTTGCTTTTGCTACGATTATGAAAATAAAATGTGAGTAGAATAAATTTCTATTCATATCTAAGGAGCGTGAGAGCATGAAAGATAAGAAAAAGATTATTATTGGAGGGATAGTTGTACTGATGTTATGTATCGGTATCGGCTGCGGCTATCTCGTATCCAGAAATGGCGGCATCGATGAACTGCTCGAAGGTACGGTGTTATCAGAGATCTTGGATAAAGATTCCAAGGATGGTGACAGTGAACTTGAAGACGGTTTGGATGCAGATGCAGTAGGTGCAGGTGATGCGGGAGCAGCAGGTAATGGTACGACTAAGACCGGTTATGTGGATAACGGTGGAGCTCAGGTAAGTGGTACTAGTGCAAGCAACAGTTACAGTATTAAAATGAGTGATCTGTGTACGTTCTCAGACCCGTCGGGAATTAGTTTCGACAGAAGGTATGTGCTGCATGGCGGTTCTTCTTGTATGCCTGTGAAGAGAGCAGCTAATCTGGGATATAGCTGTAAGGAAGCATATGTAGTGCTGTATGCTAAGGGAGGAAAGGCAGCAGGTGAATACGTGTGTTATGTGATGTCCAGTGAAGCAGAAGCAAAGAAATATGCATCTAAATTAGCAGCAAGTGGTTATAGTGGAGGCGGAATGAGTTGTGGAAACTGGGGAGATGTAACTTATGTATATTCTTCCGGAAGTTATGTTCAGACATCTATTAATACGTATTATAGTAACGGTGCAATTAAGTCGGCCACTCCAGAGGCATATCTTGCTATGAAATTTTACTTTGGTGGAATGAGCGAGTACAAGCCGTCTGCAAGTTCGAATGGCGGAAACGGAACAAGCAATCCGGGCAATCCTGTAACACCGAATAATCCGAGCAATCCGAATAATCCGAACACACCAGATAATCCGAACACGCCGGATAATCCCAATATACCAGATAATCCAGATACACCGGACAATCCAAGTGTTTCAGATGAAAAGAGTATTGTGGTTACAGCGGAGCAGCTGACAGATAAGATTGAGGAAGCTAAGGCTACAATGAAGAACACTTACCAGATAGCAGTTACGGATAAATATACGTTCAAAGATCCGAAAGGTTTAGAGTATGATGAGCGTTATGTTTTATATGGAGATTCTGACTGCGGAGGAGTTGTTGCGGCAGGTCAGAATGGAGCCGAAACATATAGTGCATATGAAGTCTTCTATCTTAAAGATAGTCGGCTTGTAGATGCCTATAGATGTTATGATGCTAAGAGTGAAGCTGATGCAAAACAAGTGAAAAGTGCATTTGGGTCAATCGGTGAAGTGGATGTACAGGGAAGAGTTGCTTGTATAAAGATGGATATAGCATTTGTGCAGGGAAGTATTGAGTTCTATGCACAGCAGGGTTATAGTGAAAAAGCAACCCCGGAAGCATATATGCAGGCGATGGTATCCATAGAAAACTATAAGTTCTTCAAAAATCCGAATCCTCCGATTCCGCCAGTGACAGAACTGAAAGGAACTACACAGGATCAGGCATTTACGGTAAAATTAAGTGACAGTTATATTTATGATGAGTCGCAAGTACTGCCGCCAACATTCAAATACGATGTCCGTTACGTATTGTATGGTGATGAGACATGTGGATATGCTGTACAGTGTAAAGCAACAGGATTCTATGAGATTCTGTATTGCGCAGATGGAAAAGCATTGAATGAGATTAAAGTTTATGTGATGGCTGACAGCGAAGCAGCAGGAGAATTAGCGCAGCAGTTGGTTGCTGGAGGAATGTATGCGGTAGCGATGCCGAATACGAATGTGGTGATTGTCATTGATGCGAATGTGCAAAGTATGATTGATGAGTATGTGGGATATGGAGTGTTAAGTGAAGCAACCCCTGAAGCATATCTTTATAAGATGTTTATTGAGATGGGCGGAATGGAAGAAATCACATCTTCCCCATCCACAAGTGGAGAATCAGAAGATTTGTCAGCATCGATGGCACGTGTAGCCGAGAAGCTAGGAATCGAGCCAAAGACAGAGGGATCTGAACTGGTGGAAGAAGCTAAGGCAGCGGGAATTAAGCTGGAGACAGAAGACTCTGTATTGGTGAAAGATATGGAAGAATCAGAAAGTGAATCAGAGGAAGAACTGACTGAAGAAGAATTTGATCCGGCAACAGCAGGAACTGTAGAAGAGGTGAAAGAGAAGACGGAAACACCTGTAGAGGAAGCGATTGATCCGGCAAAAGACGGAAATACAGTAGTAGAGACTGTGCCAGAGGCAGCACCGGCAGAGGAGTTCGATCCGGCAACTGCAGGCAATACAGGAGTGCCGGCGGCACCGGAAGAGACAGCGGTAGCATCGGTACAGGAACCGAATCCAACAGATATCCAGATGACATCAGATGATACTTATTCTGATCCAGAAGGATTGCGGTATGATAAACGATATGTGCTTCATGGTGATAAGAACAGCCAGCTAGCAATTCAGCTGACAACCCGAAATCATGCGGAAGTCACTGAAGTATATGAGATATTCTACATAAAAGACGGTAATGTTATCGCTGAGTATCAGTGCTTTATTGTTGACGGAAGAGTAACTTGTAACGAGACAAAAGCAGAGGAGCTACAGGCAATGCTTGATAATCTTCCGAATACAGAGCAAGGATATGAAGCAAATCCGGATGGCTATCTTAAGTTTATGGAAGAGGTCAATGGACTTGTAGATGTTGATAAGAATTAATAAGGCAGGACAAGGAGATAGGAAACGTGAGAAATAAACTGATTGCTATTTTAATGTGTGTAGTGTTAGGTATTATGATGGCGGGATGCGGATCGGATCACAGTGATTCAAAGTCGGAGGACAATGCGCCGGAGATTGATAAGGAGTTTAGCATTGCTATGACAGACAATTATACATTTACGGATCCGGAAGATCTGGATTTTGATCAGCGATATGTTCTGGTTGGTGATGAAAGCTGTAAACTGCTGTCAGATATGAAGAACTTTGGCTATACTGCAACGAATGTGTATCAGATTGTATATGCCAAGGATGGTGTGGCAGCAGGAGAGTATAATTATTTTGTGACACCGGATGAAGCAAGTGCTACGGAACTTGCAGAGTTTTACTCTTCTCAGGGACAGAACGTTACCCAGGAGGGAAATATACTTTATGCCAGTGTAGATGGTGATACGCTTCAGGCGAATATTACGCTGTACGCCAGCAGTGGAAATTCGATGTCCGAGGAGACAGTTGAAGCATACGTTGAGATGATGAAGAACTTTAATGGTCTGATGGATTATTAAGGAGATCCCGAAGCGGCAGACGGAAAATATCTGTCTGTCGCTTATTTACACCCGAAAGGAGGTACGATTGTGAGTGAGAAAGTAAAAAAGGCAGAAACTGGCAAGGGGCACTGGCACAGTTTCTGGAACCTTTTAAAGAAGATACATTTACCGTGGCATTGGATTATCATCGCATTCCTTTGTAATTTTTGCTATAACAAAGTTATGTTAAAACTTCCGACTGTTTCGGCGGGACTTATGAGTGGAAGCACGGATAGTAAAGTGTTGTGGGATGCCATCATGTTCTATGTACTTTTTTCGATTGTGTTATGTGCAGATGTAGCGCTTCGTTCACCTGCGCGTCACATTGCGGCAAGAAATGTACGGCGTGTGGTATGGAAGAAGATGCTCCATATTCGGATGGATTATTATGACAGCAATGATCCATCCGATATGATGAGTGTAATCACCAACGATGCTACAACGGCGACAGAGTTGTTAGTAGAATTTTTAGTAGGATTTCTTCCGACAGTTTATTATGCTGTAACAGCATTAAAAACGATATCCTCTTATAATGTTTGGCTTATGCTTTCTGTGTTCATACTTTTGCCTGTTAAGATTATCTATACGGTATTTGTTGGACGGTGTCAGTATAAGACCCAGTTTGGCGTGTTTAGTCAGATTGGTAATTTAACGGCATATCTTGCAGAGCGTGTCAGAAGTTTGAGTCTGATCAAGACCTATACAAATGAAGAAAAAGAGTTAAAAAACGGTGAGAATGTGGCATATGGATTGTTTGATGCCTATATGCAGGTGAATAAACTTCAGTGTGTGGTATCGGCATTATCTACGCTGATTAGTATGGCTCAGATTATGGCTGTTA
>ENA-ORUL01001613-ORUL01001613.1-human-gut-metagenome-genome-assembly--contig:-NODE-1613-length-15160-cov-4.703873_pt1 | contig 15160 bp, 13 predicted proteins | sample MGYA00242084_ERZ509219 | MGnify/ENA primary metagenome ERZ509219 (study PRJEB26280, sample SAMEA2338792) | human gut metagenome | biome: human gut; feature: human-associated habitat; material: faeces...
TCCATCCACGTAATTTTATTATCAGCCGGAACGGACGATACCTGTTAGTGGGTAGAGTTCACGGAATCCGGGTTTTAAAGTTCCCAACATAATATCTCTTAATTCTGCCAATCGATTGCCCTTAGCGCGAATTACATCGGAGAGTGCTTCGAACATAGTGCGGTAGGATGTTTCATCAAAATAAAGCTGCACTCCGAGGTTTTCGGCAGATTGTACTTCCAGTATAGCACCTGCACCGGGCATTGCAACAACCATACGTGTTTCATTGGCATAGCTGATAGTACCAATAGAATTGAAATATGTGATCTTTTCGTCGTATCCTTTACGGAAAAAACAGACGGGACGCCCGAATTCAAAATTATGTTCTATATCAGTATCTTCCGTATGTGTAATTTCTATTACTAATTGATTCAGTGAATTATAGTAACTTCGTCCCGGAGTGGCAGGATACCAGCAAAGTCCCCGTTTCACTTTCCGGGCAACCCCCATGTTTTCGGTTTGGCGTTTGAATTCCTCTTTTTCGTATTCGTATTCCATGCGCAGCAAAAGTTGTTGCTGCTGGAGGTGAATAATAGGACTATTTGAATCTTGTTCCTTCATGGTTGCAAAGGTAATCATTCTTCGCTTCCGACGGAAAAAATGCTTTATTTTGTTAAACTATTCAGCCTTTTTATTTGTTTATGATATTAATTTGTAATCTTTACAATAATGAAAAACTAAAAAATAGTGGTTATGGTATATGATTTAACGATGCTCAAAGCGTTTTATGCCGCTTATTCGGAGAAGATAGAACGTGTACGGAATGTACTACAGCGTCCGATGACTTTAGCGGAGAAAATTTTGTATGCTCATTTGTATGATGGGGATAAAGTGAAGAACTACAGACGGGGAGAAGACTATGTGAATTTCCGTCCCGACCGTGTGGCCATGCAGGATGCAACGGCCCAAATGGCCTTATTGCAATTTATGAATGCAGGCCGTGAGCAGGTTGCCGTGCCTTCCACTGTGCACTGTGACCATTTGATTCAAGCATATAAAGGTGCAAAAGAAGATATCGCGACTGCTACGAAGACCAACGAGGAGGTCTATAATTTTCTCCGTGATGTTTCTTCCCGCTATGGCATAGGTTTTTGGCAGCCGGGAGCAGGCATTATTCACCAGGTGGTATTGGAGAACTACGCATTTCCGGGTGGAATGATGGTAGGCACGGACTCTCATACGCCCAATGCCGGAGGTTTGGGCATGGTGGCCATTGGTGTGGGTGGTGCCGATGCGGTGGATGTGATGACTGGCATGGAATGGGAATTGAAAATGCCGCGTCTGATAGGCGTACACTTGAAGGGTAAATTGAGTGGCTGGGTAGCTCCCAAAGATGTTATTCTGAAGTTGGCGGGTATTCTTACTGTAAAAGGGGGAACCAATGCCATCATTGAATATTTTGGACCGGGAACCGCTTCATTGTCTGCCACTGGAAAGGCTACCATCTGCAATATGGGGGCAGAGGTGGGGGCGACTACCTCCCTTTTCCCTTACGATGAGCGCATGGGTACTTATTTGAAGGCTACCGGACGTGAAGAAGTGGCAAAAATGGCTGCTTCCGTAGCTGCCGACCTTCGCGCCGACGACGAAGTGCTGGCAAATCCGGAAAAATATTACGACCGCATCATTGAAATAGACCTCTCGCTGTTGGAACCGTATATCAACGGGCCCTTTACGCCGGATGCAGCAACACCGATATCGAAATTTGCCGAGGTAGTGATAACCAATAACTATCCCCGCCGGATGGAAGTCGGCCTGATAGGGTCGTGTACCAATTCGTCCTATCAGGATTTGAGCCGCGCAGCCTCCCTTGCCCGGCAGGTAAAGGAAAAGAATTTGAAGGTTGCTTCCTCGCTGATTGTCAACCCCGGTTCGGAGCAGATACGTGCCACTGCTGAACGCGACGGTATGATTGCCGCTTTCGAAGATATTGGCGCAACGATAATGGCGAATGCCTGCGGACCTTGTATTGGCCAGTGGAAGCGCCATACTGATGACCCCGAACGTAAAAATTCCATCGTCACCTCTTTTAACCGTAATTTTGCCAAACGTGCCGATGGAAATCCCAACACTTTTGCTTACGTCGCCTCCCCGGAGATAACGATGGCGCTGACCATTGCCGGTGACCTTTGTTTCGACCCGTTGAGGGATACGCTGGTCAATGCCAAAGGAGAGATTGTGAAACTGTCCGAACCGGTCGGTGAAGAACTGCCGGCACATGGGTTTATAGGAGGAAAGGAAGGATACATTGCTCCAGGTAAAGGACAGACGGAAATTACGGTCAATCCTCATTCACAGCGCTTGCAACTGCTGACTCCCTTCCCTGCCTGGGATGGCATGGATTTGCTGAATATGCCTTTATTGATTAAAGTGCAGGGGAAATGTACCACCGACCACATTTCCATGGCAGGGCCATGGCTCCGTTTCCGGGGACATCTGGAGAATATTTCGGATAATATGCTGATGGGAGCTGTCAATGTTTTCAATGGAGAGACGAATAGTGTCTGGAATCGCTCTACCAATACCTATGGAACGGTGTCAGGCACGGCGAAATTGTATAAATCCGAAGGCATCCCTTCCATTGTCGTTGCCGAAGAGAATTATGGTGAAGGTTCCAGCCGTGAGCATGCTGCCATGGAACCACGCTTCCTGAATGTACGCGTCATTTTGGCGAAAAGCTTTGCCCGTATCCATGAGACGAATTTAAAGAAACAAGGCATGTTGGCGCTGACCTTTACGGATAAGGCCGATTATGACAAGATTCGGGAACGCGACTTGATTTCTGTCATGGGGCTGAAAGATTTTGCTCCAGGACGCACTTTGAAGGTGGTTCTTCATCACGAGGACGGGAGTAAAGAAAGTTTTGAAGTACAACATACGTATAACGAACAGCAGATAGCCTGGTTCCGGGCCGGTTCTGCACTTAATGCAAGATAGAATATGGAAAAAATTACTGTACCTTTTATTACCGGCGATGGAGTGGGAGCAGAAGTGACCCCATCCATGCAGGCTGTCGTGAATGCCGCTGTCAAGAAATCCTATGGTGACCGGCGTGGCATTGAATGGAAAGAAGTGCTGGCAGGAGAACGTGCTTTCCACGAAACCGGCTCCTGGTTGCCGGACGAAACCATGGAAGCCTTCCGCACCTATAAGGTGGGCATCAAAGGTCCTTTGACAACTCCCGTCGGTGGAGGTATCCGTTCCTTGAACGTAGCCTTGCGTCAGACGCTCGATTTGTATGTCTGCCAACGTCCGGTACGTTGGTATAAGGGCATTGTTTCTCCACTCAAAGAGCCACAGAAGGTGGATATGTGCGTATTCCGTGAGAATACCGAGGATATTTATGCAGGCATCGAATGGGAAGCCGGAACTCCGGAGGCTGAAAAGTTCTATCGTTTTCTCCGTGATGACATGGGGGTGACAAAAGTCCGTTTTCCCGAAACCTCCTCGTTTGGCGTGAAGCCCGTTTCGAGAGAAGGAACAGAGCGCTTGGTGCGTGCCGCCTGCCAATACGCCCTTGAGCATCATCTGCCTTCCGTGACGTTGGTACACAAAGGAAACATCATGAAATTTACGGAAGGTGGCTTCAAGAAGTGGGGGTACGAACTGGCAGAACGTGAGTTTGGTAAAGAACTGGCAGAAGGGCGTCTGGTCATCAAGGACTGCATTGCCGATGCATTCTTGCAGAACACGTTGCTTATCCCCGAAGAATATTCCGTGATTGCCACGTTGAATCTGAACGGCGATTATGTGTCCGACCAACTGGCTGCCATGGTAGGCGGCATCGGCATTGCACCGGGTGCGAATATCAACTATAAAACGGGGCATGCCATCTTTGAGGCTACTCACGGGACGGCTCCGAACATTGCCGGGAAAGACATTGTGAATCCTTGTTCCATCATCCTTTCCGCTGTGATGATGCTTGAATATCTGGGTTGGAAGGAAGCTGCCTCTCTTATAGAGAAAGCTTTGGAGCAGAGTTTCACCGAAGCCCGTGCTACTGCCGACTTGGCACGTTTTATGCCGGGTGGCGTCTCGCTGTCCACTTCGGCTTTCACCCGGGAGATTGTAGGAAGAATAGAAAATGGGAATAACGAATAAAACGAAACGATTATGAAGAAGGAGTACCTGATTTACAAGCTTTCCGAAGATTTGAAGGAAGCTACCCGGATTGAGAATGAACTGTTCAGGAAGTTTGATGTGAAGCGCGGTTTGCGTAATGAGGACGGCACGGGAGTCTTGGTGGGGTTGACCAAAATAGGCAATGTGGTCGGCTATGAACGCATCCCCGGTGGAGGGCTGAAGCCTATTCCCGGCAAATTGTTCTACCGCGGTTATGATGTGGATGACTTGGCACACGCCATCATCAAAGAGAAGCGTTTCGGTTTTGAGGAAATTGCCTACTTGTTGCTTTCCGGTCGCCTGCCCGACAAGGAAGAACTCTCTTCTTTCCGTGAACTCATCAACGACAACATGCCGCTGGAGCAGAAGACCAAGATGAATATCATTGAACTCGAAGGAAACAACATTATGAACATCCTGGCGCGCAGCGTGCTCGAGATGTATCGTTTTGACCCTGATGCAGATGACACTTCCCGCGATAATCTGATGCGGCAGAGCATTGAGCTTATTTCGAAATTCCCGACCATCATTGCGTATGCCTATAACATGCTTCGCCATGCCACCCATGGCCGTTCGCTGCATATCCGCCATCCGCAGGAAAACCTTTCCATTGCCGAGAATTTCCTCTATATGCTGAAGAAGGACTACACGGAGCTGGATGCCCGCACGCTCGACTTGCTGCTGGTTCTTCAGGCCGAGCACGGTGGTGGTAACAACTCCACTTTTACCGTACGCGTCACTTCTTCTACCGGGACGGATACTTACTCTTCGATAGCGGCAGGTATCGGTTCCTTGAAAGGGCCGCTTCATGGAGGTGCCAATATCCAGGTTGCCGATATGTTCCACCATCTGCAGGAAAACATTCAGGACTGGACGAACGTGGATGAGATTGATACTTACTTCACCCGCATGCTCAACAAGGAAGCCTATAACAAGACCGGCTTGATATATGGTATCGGACATGCCGTCTATACCATTTCCGACCCGCGCGCCATTCTGCTGAAAGAGCTTGCCCGCGACCTTGCCCGCGAAAAAGGGAAAGAACGCGAGTTCGCTTTCCTTGAACTGCTCGAGGAGCGCGCCATTGATGTGTTTGGCCGTGTGAAGAATAATGGCAAGACGGTTTCGAGCAATGTGGATTTCTATTCGGGCTTTGTTTACGAGATGATTGGGCTGCCGCAGGAAATCTTCACGCCTTTGTTTGCCATGGCACGTATTGTCGGTTGGTGTGCACATCGCAATGAAGAATTGAACTTTGAAGGTAAGCGTATTATCCGTCCTGCCTATAAGAATGTTTTGGATGAGGTGGCTTATGTGCCCATTAAGAAACGGTAAGGATTAGACTTGTATCTTTTAAATCGTTCCATCACGGGGGAAAAATCGTTCCACCATGGTGGAACGATTTTTTCTCCATGGTGGAATGAAATTTACTCCATGATGGAACGATTAGATTTTCGTATCTCTACTGCTTAATCTTCTCAGTAAAAAACACTGGTTTTTGCATGAAAAAACAATTATCCGGGGAAAACGATTTGTTTGTTGTGAGTTTTCTTTATCTTTGCTTCGCATAAATAAAGAACTATGAATCAGGAAACTTTTCAGATATTTCTGTGGGTAATGAGTGCTGTGGCATTGGTTGTCTTTATTGCGCTCTATTTTGTCAAAGCGGGTTATGGCATGTTCCGTACTGCCTCGTGGGGAATCTCCATCAATAATAAACTGGCGTGGGTGCTTATGGAAGCGCCGGTATTCATCGTCATGTTTGGGTTGTGGGGGAAGAGTGGAGCGGGATTTGCCGTGCCGGTATATTTCTTCTTCCTGCTGTTTCAGTTGCACTATCTTCAGCGGGCCTTTATTTTTCCGTTCCTGCTGAAAGGTAAAAGCCGGATGCCGGTAGCTATTATGGCGATGGGTATCGTCTTCAACCTTTTGAACGGGATGATGCAGGCGGGCGGTTTGTTCTATTTCGCTCCCGAAGGCTTGTATGCCGATGGCTGGGCCTATTTGCTGAAACCTCATGCCTTGTTGGGAGTCATTCTGTTTTTTGCGGGTATGTTCGTCAATTTGCATTCCGACTACGTGATACGCCATTTGCGCAAGCCGGGTGATACGAAGCACTACCTTCCCGGAAAAGGACTTTACCGATATGTCACTTCTGCCAATTATTTCGGTGAGCTGGTGGAATGGACGGGGTTTGCCATACTCACAGCTTCCCCTGCCGCTTGGGTGTTCGTCTGGTGGACGTTTGCCAACCTTGTTCCCCGTGCCGATGCCATTCACCGCCGTTATCGGGAGGAGTTTGGCGATGAGGCGGTAGGAAAGCGCAAACGCATCATTCCATTTCTTTATTAATGGAAAATGGAAAGTTGAAAATGGAAAATGAATAATTCATAACTTATAATTCATAACTCATAACTCATAACGATGGAATCCAAGTTATTCACACCCGTCACTTTCGGACCGTTGACCTTGCGTAACCGTACCATCCGTTCGGCTGCTTTCGAGAGCATGTGTCCCGGAAACGCTCCGTCGGACATGTTGCTCGACTATCATCGGTCGGTAGCGGCGGGAGGTATAGGTATGACTACTGTTGCTTATGCGGCAGTTACTCAGAGCGGCCTGTCTTTTGACCGCCAGTTGTGGATGCGTCCCGAGATTATCCCCGGACTCCGTAGGCTGACTGATGCCATACATGCGGAAGGGGCTGCGGCAGGCATCCAGTTGGGACACTGTGGCAACATGTCCCATAAAAGTATTTGCGGTTGTATGCCCGTCGGCGCATCTTCCGGATTCAATCTTTATTCTCCTACCTTTGTGCGCGGACTTCGTGCCGATGAGCTGCCGGAGATGGCGCGTGCATACGGACGCTCGGTGAATCTGGCACGGGAGGCCGGATTTGATTCTGTAGAGATTCATGCAGGGCATGGTTATCTCATCAGCCAGTTCTTGTCCCCGTCCACCAATCATCGGAAAGACGAATTCGGGGGCTCGTTGCAGAACCGTATGCGGTTTATGGATATGGTGATGGAAGAAGTGATGAAGGCTGCCGGCAGTGATATGGCTGTGCTGGTGAAGATGAACATGCGCGACGGTTTCCGTGGAGGGATGGAGCTGGACGAGACGATGCAGGTGGCGCGCAGGCTGGAGCAGTCGGGAGCACATGCGCTGGTCTTGAGCGGTGGGTTCGTCAGTAAGGCGCCGATGTATGTCATGCGGGGCGAAATGCCTATCCGCAGCATGACGCATTACATGACCTGCTGGTGGTTGAAATACGGTGTACGCATGGTAGGCAAATGGATGATACCGAGCGTACCGTTTAAGGAAGCCTATTTCCTGGAAGATGCCTTGAAATTCCGTGCCGCCTTGAAGATACCGTTGGTTTATGTGGGTGGCCTGGTTTCCAGGGACAAGATAGATGAGGTGCTGGATGACGGTTTCGAGGCTGTGCAAATGGCACGTGCTCTGCTCAATGAGCCGGGGTTCGTCAACCGCATGCGTGCCGAAGAGAATGCACGTTGCAACTGCCGGCATAGTAATTATTGCATTGCCCGGATGTATTCCATCGAGATGGCATGCCATCAGCATTTGAAGGAGGAGCTTCCACTTTGTCTGAAAAAGGAGATAGAGAAAATCGAAGCGAAAGGCTGATTTTTAGTTTTTAATTTTCAATTTTTAATTATTAAAGTGAATTTAGCTGTTATAACCGGGGCAGACGGTGGCATGGGCATGGAAATTACCCGCGCAGTGGCAACTGCCGGCTATCAGGTCATCATGGCATGCCGTGACCCCCAAGCTGCCGAACCCAAGCGGCAACTACTGATGCGTGAAACCGGTAATCCGCGTATTGAGACTGCTCCCATTGATTTGGCATCTCTGGCTTCAGTGGCCGCATTTGCAGAGCATCTGTTGAAGCGGGGAGAGCCGTTGGCGTTGCTGATGAACAATGCCGGAACCATGGAAACGGAACGCCGCATTACCGAAGACGGACTGGAACGGACGGTGAGTGTCAATTATGTAGGGCCTTACCTGCTGACCCGCAAGCTGCTGCCGTTGATGGGAGAGGGGAGCCGTATTGTGAATATGGTATCTTGTACGTATGCCATCGGTCATCTTGACTTCCCGGATTTTTTCCTCCGGGGCAGGAAGGGCGACTTTTGGCGCATTCCTATATATAGCAACACGAAGCTGGCATTGACTCTGTTCACCATTGACTTGGCCAGTCGTGTCAAGCACAAAGGTATTGTTGTGAATGCGGCCGACCCGGGGATTGTGTCTACCAATATCATCACCATGCATATGTGGTTTGACCCGCTGACAGATATGCTTTTCAGGCCTTTTATCCGTACTCCCCGTAAGGGAGCTGCAACGGCTGTCGGCTTATTGCTGGATGAGGATGCCGGTAAACGTACGGGTACATTGAATGCCAGTTGCCGTCCCAAGTCTCTTTCGGAGAAGTATACCCGGCATGTACAGATGGAAGAACTGTGGGAGAGGACGGAAAATATAGTGAAGAAATGGTTGTAAAAAACAGAGAAGGCGCATATGTCGCCTTCTCTGTTTATGGGGTATCTGAACTGTCTGTCATTAGATAGACAGTTCTCTCAATACATTTACAAGGTCTTTTTTGATGGGTTTGTCATTTTTGATGGCCTTCGTGAAGGGAACGTATACCACTTCATCGTGGTCAATGCCTATCATGACATTGCGCTGTCCTTCCATGATGGCGTCGATGGCGGCTGCACCCAGACGGCTGGCAAGGATACGGTCGTGTGCCGTAGGGCTACCACCGCGTTGCAAGTGACCGAGGATGGTTACGCGTACGTCGTATTGGGGGTATTCGTTCTTTACACGCTCTGCATAGTGCATTGCACCGCCGGTCAGTTCACTTTCGGCTACCAGTACGATACTGCTGTTCTTGGATTTCCGGAAACCGTTCTTGATGAATTCTTCCAGTTGGTCCACTTCCGTACTGAATTCCGGGATAATGGCTGCTTCTGCTCCGGAGGCGATGGCGCCGTTCAGAGCGAGGAAACCGGCATCGCGTCCCATGACTTCTACGAAAAACAAGCGCTCATGGGAAGTGGCTGTATCACGGATTTTGTCCACGGCATCCAGGATAGTGTTCAGCGCGGTGTCGTAGCCGATAGTGGTATCTGTTCCATAAAGGTCATTGTCGATAGTTCCCGGCAGCCCGATACAAGGCACGTCAAACTCTTGTGCAAAGATACGAGCACCGGTCAGCGAACCGTCGCCTCCGATAATCACTAAGGCGTCAATGCCTTCTTTCTTCATGTTGTCGTAAGCAATCTGGCGGCCCTCGGGAGTCGTGAACTCTTTGCAGCGGGCTGTCTTCAGGATTGTACCACCCAGCTGGATGATGTTGCTGACATTCTGGCTTTTGAATTCTTTGATTTCGCCGGTTACCAGACCTTTGTAACCTCTATATATACCTTTAACTGAAAGTCCGTTGTAAATAGCCGAACGTGTCACGGCACGTATGGCTGCGTTCATTCCCGGAGCATCACCTCCTGATGTCAAGATACCAATGCACTTAACTGTTCCCATAACAATCTTTTTGTTTAGTATTAATAATCATGATGAAAAATAGATTTGGACTATTTTTTCATGCCGCAAAGATAGTAAAAAGCTGAGGCGGTGACTAATAAATTACGTTAATTTGCTGTTCCAAAAGGATGACAAACTGTTATTTAAGTTTTGACTTTATGGCTTCTGAAATTTCTTCCATCAGCCATTTGGGGGTGGAAGTGGCTCCGCAGACACCGATGGAATTGGCACCGGCTAACAGAGAACTATCTATTTCTTCGGCACTGTCTATCAAATGTGAATTGGCATTGACTTTTTTACACTCACTGAACAGCATCTTGCCGTTAGAGCTTTTTTTGCCGCTGACAAAGAATATTAAATCATGGGAAGCTGCAAATTTCCGGATATTAGGTATCCGGTTTGCTACTTGTCGGCAGATAGTGTCATAGGACTCGAAAGTGACTTTCGGTGAGATATGTCCCTCTATGTATTTCACAATGTTTTGAAATCCGTCCAGAGACTTTGTGGTCTGGGAGTAGAGACGGATGTCTTTGCTGAAATCCAGTTTCCTTGCCTCTTCCTGCTTTTCGATGACGATGGCCTTTCCGGTGGTTTGTCCTACCAGACCCAGTACTTCGGCGTGTCCATTTTTGCCATAGATGACAATTTGCTTGTCGCGGTTGTCTTCCTGGACGTACTCTTGCTTAATCTTCTTTTGCAGGCGGAGTACGACCGGGCAGGTTGCGTCAATGATTTCTATATTGTTGCGGCGGGCAATGTCATAAGTTTCAGGGGGCTCTCCATGAGCACGCAGCAGCACTTTGGCGTTGTGGAGGTGGTTGAATTCCTCATGGTTGATGGTAATCAGCCCCATTGCCTTCAGGCGTTCCACTTCACGGCTGTTGTGCACGATGTCTCCCAGACAATAGAGGGTTCCTCCTTTCGCCAGTTCCTCTTCTGCCTTGTTTATTGCGGTGACAACTCCGAAACAGAAGCCGGAGCCTTCGTCTATTTCTACTTTTGCCATATCCGGTTCAGTTCTTCTCCTTTATAACCCGTTCGAATTGTTCCGCCAGCCATTCCTTTTGTTGGGAAATGCTCAGGTGGCTGTTGTCCAACAATAAAGCGTCAGAAGCTTTGCGCAGCGGACTTACATCCCGGTTTTGGTCAATATAGTCCCGTTGTTTCACATTTTCCAGAATTTCGTCAAAGCTGGCTTCTTCCCCTTTGGCCTTTAGTTCGTCATAGCGGCGTTGTGCCCGTATCTCGGGGGGGGCGGTTACAAAAATTTTCAGCTCGGCATCCGGAAAAACGGTAGTGCCGATGTCGCGCCCATCCATAACGATACCCTTGGCCTTGCCCATCTCTTGTTGCTGTGCTACCATAGCTTCGCGTACGAAATCCAATGTTGCAATGGGGCTGACACGTGAAGATACTTCCATGGTACGGATTTTGTTTTCTACATTTACTCCGTTCAGGTAGGTATCCGGGCGTCCGGTTTCGGGGTTCAGGCGGAAAGAAATATGTATATCCTTTATTAGACTTTTCAGTTTTTCGGCATCTATGCGGTCACCCTGGAAAATACCATTCTCTATACTATATAATGTTACTGCCCGATACATGGCACCACTATCTATATATATGTAACCGATTTCGCGGGCGAGGTCTTTGGCCATAGTGCTTTTCCCGCAAGAGGAAAAACCGTCGATTGCTATTGTTATCTTTTTCATGACTTTTATGCTATAGTTATATAGGTATAACACCTGCAAAACAGAAAATTTCAATATTTCATTTAAAATTCTTGCCAAAGATACGGTATTTTTAAAATATCTCGTTACATTTGTGGCACAAAAGCACATGGAGGTTTTTGAAGGATTAAAAAAATGAAAATGGAGCGCCTATTGTGTAAAAAAAAACAGCAGAGCGTGAACATTCTTGGGAAAAGTGCTATATTTGCCCCAAATGAGAAACACTAAAATTATATTATAAATTATGGAAATTAAGAAATCACCTAAGGCAGACCTGGAGAGTAAGAAGTCGACTTGGCTGCTTGTCGGTTATGTAATCGTGCTCGCTTTCATGTTTGTTGCGTTCGAGTGGACAAAGCGTGACATCAAGATTGACACGAGCCAGGCTATTACCGACGTATTTTTTGAAGAGGAAATCATCCCTATTACAGAACAGCCGGAGCAGGTTACTCCTCCGCCTCCCGAAGCCCCTTCAATTGCAGAGACGTTGACTATCGTTGAAGACGATGCTGACGTGGAAGAAACGGCCATTGTATCTTCTGAAGAATTGAACCAGGCAGTGGAAATCAAATATGTTCCCGTAGCAGTGGAAGAGGAAGAACCGGAAGAACAGACTATTTTCGAGGTGGTAGAACAGATGCCTGAGTTCCCGAATGGTGGTATGGCTGGTTTGATGCAGTATTTGAGCAAGAATATTAAATATCCTACTATTGCACAGGAAAACGGAACTCAAGGCCGTGTAACTGTACAGTTCGTGGTTAATAAGGACGGTAGTATCGTAGATGCTAAAGTTCTGAGAGGCGTTGACCCGTATTTGGACAAAGAAGCTGTCCGCGTGATTATGGGCATGCCGAAGTGGAAACCCGGTATGCAGCGTGGTAAACCCGTTCGTGTTAAGTATACCGTGCCTGTAATGTTTAGATTGCAGTAATAAAATATCTATAAGTGGGAGAGGCTGCCGGAATGCAGCCTCTTTTCATTATCCGCTATTCCCTAAATTCTGAAAATGCCATGTTTACAGCTTCCGAGCTTTTAGAAAGAATAAATTCTCATATTGCAGAATTGCAGTTTACCCGTACTCCTCAAGGTTTATATGCTCCCGTTACCTATGTGTTGTCCATGGGCGGAAAAAGAATCCGTCCGGTATTGATGTTGATGGCCTACAATCTGTATCAGGAGGATATTACCCGTATTTTTAACCCTGCAACGGGGATTGAAGTGTATCATAATTATACTCTTTTGCATGACGACTTGATGGACCGTGCAGACCGTCGCCGTGGTAAGGAGACGGTACATAAAGTTTGGGATGACAATGCTGCCATCCTTTCGGGGGATGCAATGCTTGTATTAGCTTATCAGTTTATGGCTCAATGCCCGGTTGAACACCTGAAAGAGGTGATGGATATATTTAGCCTGACTGCACTGGAAATCTGTGAAGGACAGCAGCTGGATATGGAGTTTGAACATCGGAAGGATGTGAAGGCAGAGGAGTATCTGGAAATGATTCGTCTGAAAACTTCGGTATTGTTGGCTGCAAGCTTGAAGATTGGCGCTCTTTTGGGAGGGGCTTCTTCTGAAGATGCGGAGCAGTTGTATGATTTTGGCATGAACTTGGGTGTCGCTTTTCAGTTGAAAGATGATTTCCTGGATGTTTATGGTGATGCTGCCGTCTTTGGAAAGAATATTGGAGGTGATATTCTGTGCAATAAAAAGACCTACATGCTGATAAAGGCTTTTGAACATGCGGATGAGGAGCAGTTGACCCGCTTGAATGCTTGGGTGGATGCTGTTGCATTCAACCCGGAGGAGAAAGTTGCTGCGGTGACGGAACTGTATAACCGGATTGGCGTCAAGGAACTGTGTGAGAAAAAGATGGAAGAGTATTGTGAACGCGCAATGGAAAGTCTGTTGGCGGTGAAGGTGGCAGATGAAAAGAAAGAGGAATTGAAGAACCTGATGGCTAACCTGATGCATCGGGAAGTATAACTTTAAATCCGGGAGAAAATGCCTTATAGAAGATTGCCTAATACAGATCAAGCGAGAATACGGGCGCTGAAAGCAGTGGTCGTCAAGGGTGATATATGTAATGTGTATGATTTGGCCGTATCTTTGAAGGCGTTGACTGATGCGCGGAATTTTCTTACAAAGTTTGAAGCTGCGCAAGCTTATTATGCCGACTGTTTTGAGCGGCAGGCTCGGGCGGGACGTAAGCATCAGGCTAATGTAAAGACTGCCCGTCTGTATATTTCTCATTTTATCCAGGTGTTGAATTTAGCTGTCATCCGTTCTGAAGTGCGTATTGCTCATAAGGAATATTACGGTTTGGACACAAGCAACAATAATGTGCCTGATTTATCGACAGAGCCTGCCTTGGCAGAGTGGGGGCGTAAAATCGTGGATGGGGAAAACAAACGTATATCCCAGGGAGGAATTCCCATTTATAACCCTACGATTGCAAAAGTGAGGGTGCATTATGATATTTTCATGGATAGTTATGAGAAGCAAAAGAATCTTCAATCTTTGACAGCCCGCAGTTTGGACACCTTGGCCTCGATGCGTGCAGAGGCGGATGGTTTGATTTTGGATATATGGAACCAGGTTGAAAAGAAATTCGAGGAGGTCACTCCCAATGAGAAACGTTTGGATTTATGCCGTGATTATGGAATAATCTATTATTACCGTACCGGTGAGAAACGCAAAGAGTAAGTTGAAGAATGAGATTGATTGATTCACATTCCCATCTTTTTTTAGAAGAGTTTGCAGAGGATTTGCCTCAAGTGATGGCTCGTGCCCGTGAGGCAGGAGTCACGCATATTTTTATGCCCAATATCGATAGTACCACCATAGGACCTATGCTTCGGGTGTGCCGTGAATATAAAGGGTATTGCTATCCGATGATTGGATTGCACCCTACCTCTGTGGGTGCGGATTATGAAAAGGAGTTGGAAATAGTGGCCCGGGAGCTGGCTTCACCGAATGAATTTGTTGCGGTTGGCGAGATTGGTATGGACTTGTATTGGGATAAGACTTTTCTTAGAGAGCAGCAAAGGGTGTTGGACAAGCAGATTGAGTGGGCTTTGGAATACGGTTTGCCGGTAGTGCTGCATTGTAGGGAAGCGTTCGACCATATATATAATGTGTTGAAACCCTATCAGCAGACTCCTTTGAAAGGAATTTTCCATAGTTTTACGGGAACCTCGGAAGAGGCCTGCAGGATTATGGAATTTGCGGATTTCATGATAGGAATAAATGGTGTGGTGACTTTCAAGAAATCAACTTTGCCCGAAGTCTTGAAGAATATTCCTTTGGAACGCATCGTGCTGGAAACCGATTCCCCTTATCTGACTCCGGTTCCCAATCGAGGCAAGAGGAACGAAAGCGCATATGTTAAGGATACTTTGGTAAAGGTGGCCGGAATCTATGGGAACTCTCCTGAAAAGGTGGCCCAGGTTACTTCTGATAACGCTTTAAAAGTGTTCGGAATGCTCAAATAAGCTCTTTAAGATTTTAAAGTTTATTAATTTTGAGATTTTATTTAATATAAAACGGGGAGAATGAGGCAGAACAACAAAAAAAAGAATACATTTGTAGCTGAAAACGCTGGTGGTTCGCATTTTTTTTGTAATTTGCACCCGATTTCAGAAAAGGCGTCTATTGGAGAGATGCTCGAGTGGTTGAAGAGGCACGCCTGGAAAGCGTGTATACCC
>ENA-ORUL01001625-ORUL01001625.1-human-gut-metagenome-genome-assembly--contig:-NODE-1625-length-15089-cov-2.281894_pt1 | contig 15089 bp, 15 predicted proteins | sample MGYA00242084_ERZ509219 | MGnify/ENA primary metagenome ERZ509219 (study PRJEB26280, sample SAMEA2338792) | human gut metagenome | biome: human gut; feature: human-associated habitat; material: faeces...
AATACTTTCCAGTTCTGCTTTCACTTCGGAAATTCGCTCTTTCCAATATCTTTCCTTCACCCACTCTTCCGGCACTTCTTTCAGTACGGTATCTTTCGAACGAGAGTGATCGGCCAGGAAACGCAGCAGCGCCTGCGTACGTGGACGCGGACCGGCACGACCGGTACAAACGCGGGCCACGGTGCTGCGGCGCAGTTCTGTTAATACGTCTGCGCGATGCGGATTTTCAACACCAATCCACGCTTTTGCTTCAGCGGAACCTAAATCCAGCGCACAGCTTTCCGAGGTCACCGGTGCCGCACAGTTGGTGGTGGCGCACTTTGCTTCTGACGGCGCGGGGGCCGCTTGTCCCATTGACGCCATCACGCTGCGTACAATTTCTTCAATCTGTTTTTGATCCATGATATGTTATCTCCGCGTCATCAGAAGAACAGTGACGGATCGCCCGCCCGTTTGGTCAGGCGACCGTTTGCCATAATGCCCATGCTTTCCAGCCAGCGTTCAAACTCCGGTGACGGGCGCAGGTTGAGTAACTGACGCACAGTGGCGGTATCGTGGAATGCGGTGGTCTGGTAGTTGAGCATGATGTCATCACCCAGCGGCATCCCCATGATGTAGTTGCAGCCTGCGGTGGCGAGCAGGATCATCAGGTTTTCGTTGAGGTTCTGGTCAGCGTCAGCGTGGTTGGTATAACAGCAGTCACAGCCCATAGAGATGCCGCTCAGCTTGCCCATAAAGTGATCTTCTAAGCCAGCACGGATAATCTGGCGGTCGTTGTAGAGATACTCCGGCCCAATAAAGCCGACCACGGTGTTGACGATAAACGGATCGTAATGACGCGCCAGCCCGTAGTTACGTGCTTCCATCGTTACCTGGTCTGCGCCGAAGTTAGCGCCAGCGGATAGCGCAGAGCCTTGTCCGGTTTCGAAGTAGAGGCAGTTTTCCCCGGCGATACGGTTGAACTCCGCGCCCACTGCGCGCGCTTCGTCGAGCATCGCCAGCTCCACGCCAAACTCTTTCAGCCCTTTTTCGCTGCCACAGATACTCTGGAAAATCAGCCCGCCCGGTGCGCCACGACGGATCGCTTCGATCTGGGTGGTGACGTGCGCCAGTACACAGCCCTGAGTTGGGATGTTGAATTTGTCGATCACGCCATAGATGGTATCCAACACGCGGCTTAAGTTTTCCACGTCGTCAGTCACCGGGTTAACGCCGATCACCGCATCGCCCACCCCGAAGGAAAGCCCTTCGTAGATTTGCGCGGCGATACTTTGCACGTCGTCACGGGTGTCATTTGGCTGCAAACGGGCGCTAAAGGTGCCCGGAATACCGATGGTGGTATTGGCCTTTTTGATTACCGGCATTTTCTTCGCGCCGTAGATCAGGTCCGCGTTGGAGCAAATCTTCGCTACCGCCGCGACCACTTCCGAGGTCAGCCCTTTGCGGGTAAAGGCAATGTCGTCCACGCTGGTTTCATCGCTCAGCACATACTCACGCAGTTCGCTGATGCTCCAGTTTTTAATCTGGTTGTAGGCCGTTTCGTTAACATCGTCCTGAATCAGCCGCGTCACGCAGTCATCTTCATAGGCAATCACCGGATTATTGCGGATGTCCGCTACGGTCATTTCCGACAACACCTGCTTTGCCGCCACGCGCTCCTGTGAGCTTGCCGCTGCGACGCCCGCCAGCACATCCCCCGAACGCAGTTCGTTGGCTTTAGCCAGCACCTCTTTTACATCCTTAAACTGATATACATTGCCGAACAATGTGGTCTTTAGTTTCATAAGTCGTTCCCTCAGGAAGGAAATGCGAGTGATTTCACCGTCACCGGCACAACCGATCCGCCAAAAAGAGGCGTACCAATGTCGATATAGTCCCCCGCGCGGACAATCACTTCGTCAATGACTGCCAACGGGAGTTGTTGTAGCTGTGGGCGCAACAACATGCCCAGAGCTTTACCAAAGTCCTGCCCGGCCACCACCAGCAGGGGATGCGGATTCGGAAAACGCGCGACGAAATCGACCAACGCGTTGATGACCGTCAGTACCGCGGCGTAACGCACAGGCAGCGAGGCGGGAAGCGCCAGCACGTACGCGTCAGTTTTGGGATCAAGATCCAGCTGAATCAGCGCCTGTTGCCAGGCCCCCACCAGATCCGTTTCATCAATCGGGATCGCCACCGGCAAATTGCGCAGCGGCAGTTGTACGCCCTCAAGCCAGATTGTGCTGCCAGAGAGCGAAAGGGTATGCGCGCCCGCGCCAATCACCGTGGCGCGCACGGTTTGCGCCGGAAACTGTACGTTCATCTCACGCAGGCGCGGATGGTCATGCAGCGCAGTTGCCAGCAGCGGGCCAATATCGGCAAAACAGAACGGGTCGGCGGGCTGGTGGCGATAACATTCGCCCACGCCGCCAGAAAGCGTAATGATTTCGGGCGTAACACCTGCGGGCAGCAAACCGGTTTGCATCAATGCCTGCGCGAGCGGTGAGAGCGTTCCGTCAATCACTTCGACAATCAGTTCTGCCATCCGCCGGGTCACCTGCACCAGCTGCGCGCCGGTCAGCGAACGGGCGTCGGTGCCTGCACCGAAGCACTCATCCACAATCATCTGCCCCGGTTTATGAGCGTAAACCACGCGCCCGTGGCTGTCGGTTTCCAGCAGGCGACCACCGACGTTGAGGCAGGCAGTGCCGCTGATTTTTCCGGCATCGAACAGGGCGTAGTTCGCGGTGCCACCGCCGATGTCGATATTCAGTACCCGACACAGCCGTTGTTCAGAAAGGGTTTGTGCCCCGGCTCCGTGACCGGCGATCACGGATTCGAGGTGCGGCCCGGCGCTGGCAACGACAAAATCGCCCAGCGACTGAGAGAGCGCCATCACCGCCGGGCGAGCATTGCGGGTTTTCGCGCTTTCACCGGTGATGATGATGGCACCAGAATCAACGCTTTCCGGCTCAATACCCGCAGCATGATATTGCTCGAGTATTAAGGTTTTCAGTTCCGCTTCTTTTAAACCGCCCTGTTTATCGACAGGGGTAAAGAACACCGGACTTTGCCAGCTAATTTCGCGTTTAATGAATTCGTAGCGCGGCACCTGCGACACCGCCGCACGGTTAACCAGCTCCAGCCGGGAGAAAATCACCTGGGTGGTGGTGGTGCCGATATCGATACCGACGCTCAATAGCTGGCGAGTGTTCACGATTGTGCCTCCGCTTCGGTTTTAGTCGCGGTCGCGTCTTCTTTTGGCACCAGCATCATCGCCACGCCAATCGCCGTTACGCCGCCGATCAACTTGCCGACAATCATCGGGAAGATCATGGCGTTCATGTTGGCAGCGGCGAAGCCTAAGTGGTCGCCCAGGGCGAAAGCAGCGGAAACGGCGAAGGCGCAGTTGATGACTTTGCCGCGGGTATCCATCTGCTTCATCATGCCGAACATCGGGATGTTGTTGGCAAGCGTTGCCACCATGCCGGCTGCCGCGATGTTGTTCATATTCAGTACTTTACCGACGCTCATCAGCGGTTTTTCAAACCAGCGAGTCAGCAGCAGCACCATCGGATACGCCCCTAACAGAACGCAGGAGATAGAACCGATAACTTCAATGGCGCGCATCACCTCACCGGGTTTATCGCCAGGGGCCATAAAGATAGGATCCAGACCGGGGATCAGTTCCCAGCCAAGCAGGAATTTCACTACCGCAGCGGCAAGACCGAGGGTGATCAATGCAACGAGGAATTTGGCGAAGATCTGGAAGCCGTTGATCATTTTTTCCGGGATGAATTTCAGCCCCAGCGCCACCAGAATCGCAACAATGATCACCGGGATCATGTTCATCAGGATCAGGGCGAAAGTGAATTCCACCGGCTGGCCGTTGATCTGCACACCGGAGTACATAGCAACCAGACCACCAGCGATACAACCAATCGGAATGGTCACAATGCCCGCCAGCACGCCGAGCGCCAGATAACGACGGTCAGAAGGTTCGATAATGCCGAGCGCCACCGGAATGGAAAACACAATCGTTGGCCCCATCATCGACCCGAGAATTAACCCAGAGTATAGCCACGCGGCTACGTCGCCGCCCGCCAGCTCTTTGGCGAGGAAGAAGCCGCCCATATCGCACGCCAGCAGTGTTCCGGCGAACATCGATGGGTTAGCGCCGAGCATTTCGTAAACCGGAATAATTACCGGCCCGAGAACGTGAGCCAGTACCGGTGCCAGCGCGGTCATACCGACCATCGCCAGGCCCAGTGCGCCCATTGCCATAAAGCCTTCTTAGAACTGACCGCCTGATCCTTCGATACTTTTACCGAACTTACCGAGGAAACGAGCAGAACCGCCGAACTGCGACAGGATCCTGTCTACGGCAGCTATCAGCATAAAGAACATCATGATGTACATGATGATTTCGTTAATTCCCATCGCCTTTACTCCCTGTTAGTTGTTATTTATTGGCGGATGCGGCGTAAACGCCTTATCCGCCCTACATGTGCAATCCCGTAGGCTGGATAAGACGCGGCAAGCGTCGCATCCGGCAATTGCACCGCGCCACTGGCGGATGCGGCGTGAACGCCTTATCCGCCCTACATGTGCAATCCCGTAGGCTGGATAAGATGCGGCAAGCGTCGCATCCGGCATTTATTGCGCCGCTGCGTACAGGCCGACAATCTGCTCCAGGCTGGCGGTACGCGGGTTACTGCGCAGACAAATATCTTCCAGCGCGGCCTGCGCCCATGCGCCGTAATGCGCAGATGTCGCACCAACATCGCCCAGTCGTTTACCAATCCCAACTTCCGCAATCAGCTCACTTACCGCGTTAATAGCGTCACGATCGTCGGATTTTTTAGTTCGCAGTGCCCGACCAATCTGACTAAAGCGTTCACGACAAACCATCCGGTTAAATTCCATCACCGTTGGCAGCAACATGGCGTTCGCGAGACCGTGCGGAATATGCAGCGCCGCGCCCGGCTGATGCGCCATCGCGTGGCACAACCCAAGACCCGCACTGGAAAACGCCATTCCCGCCATACATGAAGCCAGCAACATGCTCTCGCGCGCGGCAAGGTCGTGACCGTAGCCCACCGCTTTCGGCAGCGATTTGCCAATCATCGCAATGGCACCAATCGCCAGACTGTCGGTAAACGGTGTAGCGTTCAGGGCGCTGTATGCTTCAATGGCATGGGTTAACGCATCAATGCCGGTCATCGCCGTGACATGCGACGGCACACCTTCGGTCAATGCGGCGTCGAGGATCGCCACATCCGGCATCAGCGAGGCATGGGCTAACACCTGCTTGCGCCCGCTCACCGCGTCGATAATCACCGTTACATTGGTGGTTTCAGAGCCGGTTCCGGCGGTAGTTGGAATGGCAATCAGCGGCAAGCGCGGTTGCAGAACGCTGGTTTCTGACATCTCTGCCAGCGTGCTATCCGGGTTCGTCACCAGCAACGTCACGGCTTTCGCCGCATCCAGCACCGAGCCGCCGCCAAACGCGATCACCCCATCACAGCCTGACTCACGCAACTGCGCCACGGCTGCACACACGTCGGTAATGCACGGTTCGCCCACCGGACATGGCCAGAGCGTCATGGCGATACCTTTAACGGTCAGGCTACGCGTCAGCCCGGCGGTCATCCCTGCCTGATGCAAAAAGCTGTCTGCCATCACGAACAGATGTTTCAGCCCACGCGTTTGCGCTTGCTGTCCGCAACTGCTCACCGAGCCCGGACCGCAAAGCGTCACCGGTGGAACGCTAAATGTTTTTACCCGTTGCAGATTCAGGGTATCGAACGCCTGAAAGAGCGCGGTCTGCAATTCATTTTGCATATAGCCCCTCCGCTTTCTCTCGCCCACTACTGGCGATCGCCAGCGGGGTCATAAACAAACTGTGCTGCGGTAAATGCACCTGTAACGCCGGGAATTGTTTGCGAAACAGTTCCGCCACGCCCGGTTGCATACAAGAGCCGCCCGCCAGCCATAAATCAGTAATGCCCTGCCCTTCAATATGCCGGGCGACAATGTCCGCCATTTTTTCGTACACCGGTTTCACCGCAGGCCAAATCTCTTCACCGTGACCGCGCTTGTACTGCTCCGCCTCTTCCAGCGAAATACGGCGATTTCCGGCGAGAGTCAGAGAGATGTGATGTCCGCCGGTGGCTTCATCCGCCGAGTACGTCACCTTGCCCTTTTTCACGATGGCAATGCCGGTAGTGCCGCCGCCGATATCCACTACACCGGCGTTGTCCAGTTGCAGCAGATCCGCAACTGCGGTTGGCTCATCCAGCACATGGCTCACTTCCAGTCCGGCAGATTCCAGCACGTTGATGGAAATACGCGGGTCCGTACCTGGAGGAAATGAAGTCGCCGCATGGCTAAAACGACGACCGAATTGCTGCTCGAGCGTGTCGAGATGGCGACGAACAATGGTGACAGCGCCGAAGAAATCCCAGACGATGCCGTCGCGAACCACATCGGCCCAGTCGAGGCATACCGCCACTGGCTGACCGTCGCGGTCGACAACCATCGACACCACATCGCAGGTGCCCAGATCCACCCCCAGCCACAGCGGAGATTCCGTCGCGGCGGGCGTCTGGTTACACAGCGTTGCCGCCGTTTGCAGACGTGGGGTGAGCCATTGTTCGTCGTGCGCCATCTGTTACTCCTTAAACAATGCGAAACGCATCGACTAATACACAGCGACGCAGACGGACAAACGTACGCGCGCTGGTTACCCCTTCACCGGTTGGCGTGGTGATGGTCATGGTGGTCCAGCCTTCCCCGCCCAGCCCCAGCCCGGCAATGCACGGTCCGTTCTTAACGAAAATGCTGGTATCAATAGCATTCGCCATCTGGTTCATGTTTTCGATGTTGCGCGAGTGCATTGCCGCCGTGTGGTGGCAACCGCCTTCCAGTTTCACCGCTAGCGCAATGGCATCCGCCACGTTGGCGACGCGCACGACGGGCAACACCGGCATCATCAGTTCAGTCACGGCAAACGGATGTTCTGCGGTGGTTTCCACAAACAGCAGGCGCGTTTCTTGCGGAACTTTAAGGCCGATTGCCGCCGCGATTTTGCCTGCGTCGCGACCAACCCAGTCACGGCTGACGGTGCCTTTTCCGCGCTCGTCGATATTTTTCAGCAACACCGGTTGCAGCTGCTGCGCCTGTTCTGCGGTCAGTTTCACCGCGTGCTGGCCTTCCATCAGACGCATCAGTTCATCGGCTAACAACAATCAGTACCTTTTCGTCGGCACAAATGATGTTGTTATCGAAAGAAGCGCCTTTGACGATGGACTGAGCGGCACGGGCGAGGTCGGCGGTTTCATCCACCACTACCGGCGGGTTGCCAGCGCCTGCGGCAATCAGACGTTTATTGGTGTGTTTACGCGCCGCTTCTACTACCGCTTCGCCGCCGGTTACCACCAGCAGGCCGATACCCGGAAACTTGAACAAGCGTTGCGCGGTTTCGATATCCGGATTTGCCACAGTAACCAGTAAGTTTTCCGGCCCACCTGCGGCAACAATCGCCTGGTTGAGCAGCGTAATCGCCCGCTGGGAGACTTTTTTCGCCGCCGGATGCGGGGCAAAAATGACGCTGTTGCCCGCGGCAATCAGGCTGATGGCGTTGTTAATTACGGTTGCCGCCGGGTTAGTGGAAGGCGTCACCGAAGCCACCACGCCCCAGGGTGCGTTTTCAATTAGGGTCAGGCCGTTGTCGCCAGTCAGCACTTGCGGAGAGAGGCACTCAACGCCTGGTGTGCCGCGCGCCTGAGCGACGTTTTTTGCAAATTTATCTTCAACGCGCCCCATGCCGGTTTCACTGACGGCAAGTTCCGCTAAATCTCTGGCGTGTTTTTCGCCTGCTTCACGAATGGCAGCAATGGCTAACTGGCGCATTGCCACGCTTTTTAACCCTTGCTGGGCGACTTTGGCTGCCGCAACGGCGTCATCCAGGGACGCGAAAACGCCCATCTCATGAACGGCGGCGGACGGCGTGTCACTGCTTTGCATTTTCAGCAGTACCGCTTTCACCACCTGTTCAATATCCTGTTGATTCATGATGTTCTGCCTTATTTGTGGAAAATTACCTGACCGCCAGACACCACCTCATCGACAATGCCAATCACGCACAGATCGACCGGTGACGTTTCGCTTTTATGCGCCTGGCGGGCGGAACTGCCACTCACCAGTAACACCCACTCCCCGGTTCCCGCGCCAATATTGTCGATGGCGACGGCGCATTGCCCGTCAGGATTACCTTGTGGATCAATCATTTCCACCATCAGCAATTTGTCATGCGCCAGTCCGTGATGGCGTACGGTACAAACAATTTGTCCAGTGACGACTGCCAGTTTCATACCCGCCTCCGTGGCGTATTTCAGGTAAAAGCTCCCCCTACCCTCCGCAGAAGGTAAAATGAAAAAGGAGAGAGCGTGACGCCCGAATCGACGTCACACAGGGTGATTACAGGTTGCTGCTATCGCCTTTCAGGCCGATCGGGAAGACTTCTTCCAGGTCGCCGTGCGGACGCGGGATAACGTGTACAGATACCAGCTCGCCGATACGCTGTGCCGCTGCGGCACCTGCATCGGTCGCGGCTTTACAGGCTGCAACATCACCACGAACCATGGCAGTACACAGGCCGCCGCCAATCTGCTTAACACCAACCAGCTTGACGCGCGCAGCTTTCACCATCGCGTCAGAAGCCTCAATCAGTGCAACCAGGCCCCGGGTTTCGATCATTCCTAATGCTTCCATTGTGCTTTCCTCTTTATCAGGGTCCAGAACGGGACCGTTCATTCAACCAGTGTTTGTAAACTGCTTTCGCGGTTCACTTCTGTCTGACGCGGCACAGCTGCCACCAGCGCCAGCTCGATAATTTCCTGCACGCTACAACCACGAGAGAGATCGTGCATCGGCGCGGCAAGTCCTTGTATCAGTGGCCCGACGGCACGATATCCGCCGAGTCGTTGTGCGATTTTGTAACCAATATTTCCGGCTTCCAGCGACGGAAAAACCATCACATTGGCCTTGCCCTGTAGCGGGCTGGCAGGCGCTTTTTGCGCCGCCACTTCCGGCACGAAGGCGGCGTCAAACTGTAACTCGCCATCCACCACCAGCTTTGGTGCGCGCTCACGGACGATTTCTGTCGCCTGCTGGACGTTAGCAACACAGGGGTGACGGGCGCTACCATTGCTGGAAAACGACAGCATCGCCACGCGCGGCTCTTCTCCGGTGATGGCGCGCCAGGTTTCGGCACTGGCAAGCGCGATATCCGCCAGCTGCGCCGCCGTCGGCTGTGGCACCACGCTGCAATCGGCAAAGCCCAACGCCGGGCCGCTGTACTGTGGCAACATCAGGAAAATGGAAGAGAGCGTTTTACAGCCTGGCTGCAAGCCGATAATGCGTAATCCGGCACGCAGCACATTTGCCGTGGAAGAGAGGTTGCCCGCGATACAGACATCCGCTTTACCGGCGCTGACCATTGCTGCGGCGAACATCAGAGGGTCGGTAAGTTTTTCCAGCGCATCCGGCGGCGTTTTTTCGCCCGCGCGGGCCAGCCAGCGATGAGCAAATTCTTCCCGCATTGCGAGGTTGCCATGCGGATCAATCACCTGTAGCCCGTCCATCGCCACGCCGTGACTGAGCGCAAACTGACGAAGTTCAAACGGATTGGCGACCAGAATGGGCGTTGCCAGACCTTGTTGATGTAAATATTGCGCGGCTTTCAGCACACGTTGGTCTAACGCATCCGGAAAAACCACTCTGGCGGGCGCTCGCAACGCCAGTTCACGACAACGTTCAATAATCATTGCGTTTCCCCCAGTCGTTGTTGGATCTGCTTCACCGTTAGCGGCTGCTTCGTTACGCTCAGGATCATCATCACGTAGACCGTGCTCGAAAGGCGGTTCAGCGCCTGCAAAATGTCCGGGCGTAATACTTCAAAGCTGCGGGTGATAAACACCTGCGCCGCTACGGTTTCGGTTTCCCGCACTTTGGTGCGTAGCAGATTGAGCAACGCAGCATCGCGCCCGTGGCTGGCTTCCGGCACCAGATGATCGTGGTCGAGATAGCGCAGCGGCTGATGAGAAAGCCGATGCAGATCTTCGTCAGAAAGCCCGACAATCGCCTGGCAGCCCAGCGGTTCCCCCAGCGCATCGGCGCGCATAATGTTGCCAAGACGCGAACGGATATCCGCCAGCCACGGCTGCCACGGTTCCGCCAGTTCAATTTGCAGCCACACTGCCAGCGCAATGGTGCTGTCGAGAACCGCGCGAAAACCCAGACGCGGATCGCTTTTGGCGACCATTTTTTCCGCCGACAGGTGAGTCAGCGTATCCGGCTTTTTTGCCACCGGCTGGCGACACAGTTCGCAGCACGCCTGCGGATGTTCATCGCTACTGGTCAGCCCATGAACGGGCTGCGGCTGCTGCTGTTCATCGTCAACAAACAGGCGGCCCTGCTCGTCAATAAACTTGATGCGCAGATGGCGGCTTTCCAGCAACTCCCGGGCAGAGGGCGTCAGGCGACTGTCCGCAGGGAGATGGATCTCTGCGCCTTCGCTGAGCGTATGGTTCGCTCTTAGCCATGCTTCGGTGATGAAATCTTTCATAGGGATTGCCAGTTAGCCGGCCAGGCGACATACAGGAATTTCACGCTGGATGTCGTACCAAATTCGATGCTGGAGCCTTTCGGGATAAACATCACGTCGCCTGCTTTGGCGATCATGGTTTGGCCTTCGTGGCGAACATGCAGCTCCCCTTCCAGCACCATGTCGATTTCGTCGTAGTTCAGGGTCCACGGGAAGAATGCGTTCTCCCACTGCATAAAACCGGCGGCCATGCTGCTGCCGTCGTCTCCGGTCACAAGATCAGTCAAGCCCACGCAATGCGGCTCTGCGCCGTCGAAACGACCAAACTTGACGCTACTGCCATCAATCACTTTGATGCCGCCTTTGCCGGTCACCGATTTGAAGCTCGGCTGCATTGCGCCCTGCTCCAGCGACTGTTTTTCCTTCATCACTTTTTCCATCAGCTGTGCGACCAGGCTTTCGGTAAACTGGCCTTCCGGCAGCTGGGCAATGATGGTTTCGCGGATGCGCTGGCTTTCGGTTTTGTCGGCTGGCACGCTGGCGGGCACGGACGCCGTTACCGGGATCGATTCATCACATTCGGTGATGGTAAAACCCAGTAGATCCGCCACTTCACGGGCTTCCGGGGTAATAATGCTGGCGCGCAGAACCACGGACATTGCCTGTTCGCCGCGCGCGTGTGCTTCACGAATATCATTCGCTGTGATGAGTTTTTTCACCTGCTTCCTCCTGTTTGGTGAGAGATGCCAGATAATCCACCAGTTGCTGCACGCTTTGCGGGTCGTGGCTGTTTAGCTCGAAAATCGGCTCTTCGAAACCCGTCTCAAGCAATAACTTTCGCGTTGCGGCGACGTCAGCATCTGGCATGTCCGTTTTACTGATGACGGCGATTTGCCGTTTGCTGACGCCAATATCCAGCAACCCGGCAGGCAACCGACTTTCCGGGTCATTTGCGCCATGGACATAGATCAGCATGTCTACATCCTGTAGTGTGGTAATTAAGGCGTGATACCAGCGGGGATGGTTAAAATATTCACCCGGCGTATCAATATCGCCCTTATCATTAAATTCCACGGCCTGTGTTTTTCTGGCGAGGGTATAATTCCCCTGCAACGCATTAAATAACGTTGTTTTTCCTGCCCCGACGCTACCCACAAACGCAATTCGTTTCATGAATGCCTCGTATTAACTTTTGGTCATTTCACAAAGCGTATAATTTAATAAGCGACCTAAACCGCTGACGGTTTGTGATAACGCTTCTTCTACTGCCCCCCCCGAGCCATAAATCACCAATGCACCGCTGAATCGGTCGAGAAAACCGATATGCACATCAGCGGCTTTCAGCGCTAAATCACCGGCGATCATCGCCGTTTCGCCGGGAGTTAGCGTCATAATGCCAATTGCGCCCGCATCCGGAACGCCGATTTTCTTCGCCAGTTCCTCACCGGGATGCGCGATGAGATGCGCCAGTGTGACCTGTTTGCCGGGCACAAATTCCTGAATGATGCGTTCTTTATCCATGAGTCGCCGCCTGTGAAAAACTTTCGTGTATCGTGACAATTTTTCGTCAGAGTAAATAACAAAATTCGGCAAGCGCGTTTAAAAGGTGAGGTAGATCACTAAGAATGGAGAGATATTCGCTGTGGTGCATAAACTTTCATATGCAACGCATGAATATAAATAAAATAATATCGAGATATTATATAGACTGCTTTTTTTTATTATTCGCAAACTCAGTAATAAGCTTTACTAATATATTGCAGCTAAACTGCTTACCCTGAATATTCAGGGTAAGCGTGAGAGTTAAAAAAAATTACAGCGGTTGGGTTTGCGCTTCTACCACGGCCAGCGCCACCATGTTGACGATACGACGCACCGATGCGATCGGCGTTAACACGTGAACCGGTTTCGCCACACCCATCAGCACCGGGCCGACAGTCACACCTTCCGAGCTGGAAACACGCAGTAAGTTGTAACTAATGCGGGCAGCTTCCATGTTCGGCATCACCAGAATATTGGCGGAACCTTTCAAAGAGCTGTCCGGCATACGGTCGTTGCGAATCGCTTCCACCAGCGCTGCATCGCCGTGCATTTCACCATCAATCATCAGTTCTGGTGCACGTTCCCTGACCAGTTCCAGCGCCTGACGCATTTTGCTCGACGACGGGCAGTCAGAAGAACCAAAGTTGGAGTGCGACAACAAAGCAACGCGCGGCTCAATACCAAAACGACGGACAGTTTCTGCCGCCATCAAGGTGATCTCCGCCAGCTCTTCTGCATCCGGTTCATCATTAACATATGTATCGGCAATAAAGGTGTTACCACTCGGCAGCAGCAGCGCGTTCATGGCACCTGCGGTGTGAACGCCATCGCGATAACCAAAGACATTTTTCACCACGCTAAAATGTTCATGATAATCACCCACCGTACCGCAAATCATTGCATCGGCTTCCCCACGCTGAACCATGATCGCGCCGATCACTGTCGGGTTACTGATCAGCGCCCGCTGCGCCTGTTCCTGAGTGACGCCGCGACGCTTCATGATCTGGAAGTATTCGGTCCAGTACTCTTTAAAGCGCGGATCGGATTCGTTATTGACGATCTCAAAATCAACGCCCGCTTTGATCTGCAAGCCCAGTTTCTGAATGCGCATTTCGATCACGTTCGGACGACCGATAAGGATCGGTTTCGCCAGTCCCAGCGTTACCAGTTCCTGAGTGGCATGCAGAACGCGCGCCTCTTCCCCTTCCGGCAGAACAACGCGCTTCGGCGCTTTGCGAGCCTGGGAGAAAATCGGCTTCATAAACAGGTTGGTTTTGTAAACGAACTCAGTCAGCTTGTCGATGTAGACGTCGAAATCAGCAATCGGACGAGTCGCCACGCCCGACTCCATCGCGGCTTTAGCGACCGCAGGAGCGATCTTAACGATCAAGCGCGGATCAAACGGTTTTGGAATGATGTATTCCGGACCAAAGCTCAGATCCTGATCGCCATACGCTGAAGCCACCACTTCGCTCTGTTCCGCATGGGCGAGTTCTGCAATCGCACGTACCGCCGCCAGTTTCATCTCTTCGTTGATGGCGGTTGCGCCAACGTCCAGCGCGCCACGGAAGATGAACGGGAAGCACAGGACGTTGTTCACCTGGTTCGGATAGTCAGAACGACCGGTGCAAATGATGGCATCCGGACGCACTTCTTTCGCCAGCGGCGGCAGAATTTCCGGTTCCGGGTTCGCCAGCGCCAGGATCATTGGCGCACGAGCCATTTTCTTCACCATTTCCTGGGTCAGCACTTTCGGGCCGGAACAGCCCAGGAAAATATCCGCGCCTTCAATCACATCATCGAGGGTACGTTTGCCGTCATCCACCACCGCATATGCGGCTTTGGTTTCCGCCATGTTTGGCTCACGGCCCTGATAGATAACGCCTTTTGAATCGCAAACCACGATGTTATGTTTTTGCAGACCCAGCGCTACCAGCAGGTTCATACAGGCGATTGCTGCGGCACCCGCGCCGGAAACCACCATCCGCACGTCGGAGATGTTTTTCTCCACCACGCGCAAGCCGTTGAGGATGGCGGCAGTGCTGATAATTGCCGTGCCGTGCTGATCGTCGTGGAAGATGGGGATGTCGCACCGCTCCTTCAGCTTCCGCTCAATCTCAAAGCACCGGGGGGCGGCGATATCCTCCAGATTCACGCCGCCGAAGCAGGGGGCGATGGCCTTTACAGCCTGGATGATCTCTTCAGTGTCCTTGGTATCCAGGCAGATGGGGAAGGCATCTACGTTTCCAAATTCCTTAAACAGGATCGCCTTTCCCTCCATCACCGGCATGGCGGCCTCCGGCCCGATGTCTCCCAGCCCCAGAACGGCGGTTCCGTCGGAGACCACGGCCACCAGGTTTCCCTTGGCCGTATATTTATATACTTCCTTTTTGTCTGCATGGATCTTCCGGCACGGCTCGGCAACCCCCGGCGTATAAGCGGTGCTCAGATCGTCCCTTGTGTTTACAGGCACCTTGCTCCTGATCTCGATCTTACCTTTGTGCTCTGCATGGAGCTTTAAAGCTTCCTCATTAAAGTTCACTGGCTGTTCCTCCTCTTTTTTCGTTTCAGTCTCCAGCCTTCTCCTCCCGCCTGGAGGCGGGGCCTGTCAGGATCCCAGGAAGACGGCGCGGCGGCTGTATGTCCCGTTCAATATCCGATGCCGGGACAAAAGTTTATTTGACCCAGCTATCATAATTACAAAATAGCACAAAAGCCGGCAAATCTCAAGCCTATTCGACCTTCATCATCCGGTATCCCACACCGATATGGGTCTGGATATACTGGGGACCGTCCACGCTGGAATCGATCTTTTTTCTCAAGGTGGCCATGAACACCCGCAGGGAAGCGATATCACTGGCTCCGCTGCTGCCCCAGATCTGCTGCATAATATACGTGTGGGTCAGGACCTTTCCCACATTCCTGGCCAGAAGGCATAGAAGCTTATATTCAATGG
>ENA-ORUL01001649-ORUL01001649.1-human-gut-metagenome-genome-assembly--contig:-NODE-1649-length-14901-cov-4.200862_pt1 | contig 14901 bp, 6 predicted proteins | sample MGYA00242084_ERZ509219 | MGnify/ENA primary metagenome ERZ509219 (study PRJEB26280, sample SAMEA2338792) | human gut metagenome | biome: human gut; feature: human-associated habitat; material: faeces...
CTCTCCTGTCACACAGCGATAACAGTAATAAAGCATCCAACCGCCAACGGTCGTATAGAACATCATCAGAAGATAACTTCCGATAATACCTATCCATTTTGTGTGATGCCAACGGCTTCCTTCCGGCTCCAGTTTCTCATAAGCTGCCGCTACACTGTATCGGCTTGCACGCCCTACAGCAAATTCTGTGACGAGCACCGGAATACCCATGACGAACAGGAATACCAGATAAATTAAAATAAAAGCGGCTCCTCCCATCTCTCCGCAGAGATAAGGGAATTTCCATACATTTCCAATTCCGATCGCACATCCGGCTGATACTAAAATAAAGCCAAGACGCGATCCAAATGTTTCTCTCTTCATAGTATCTCTCACTCCTTTATAACCTGTAACTTATACATTATAAAACATAAGTGTATAAAAATGCAAATAAAATTTGTTCCAGTTCTTGCACATCTTGATTCACAAATAATATTTTTATACATTTATCTTTTATAGTAAGAAAGAGAGCCGGGCAACTGGCTCTCTTCCTGCACTACATCATTCTCAAGCTGGAGATCTAATACTCTTTTTTCAATTATGATGACTTTAATCAAATACCACAACACCTTTTAAGTAATCAACATCTTCATTCTCCATCAGCTTGTAAGCCTTATCCATTTCCTCCGGTTTAAAGCGATGAGTAATGAAAGCATCTTCAGGAATATATCCTTTTTCATAGGCTTCCACAGCCTCTTTCATAAGTCCCGGGACATCCGGAACAAATCCCGGGTGCACAAAATGAAGCTCCGGACAGCGACACATCAACTCAAATCCAAGTGATGTTTCCCACATTTCATGTTTGTCATACACCGAAGATGCCGCAATGATTCCTCTATCATCTACAGATGGCATTTTCATAAGAGAGACTGCAAGCTGAAGACCTGACAACCCTTTAGACAGTTCGATTGCACGGTCAAAGCCCACTCCTCCGGTAAGTTCAATAGCTTGTTTTAGCACGTCAGGATCTTTCGGATCAAAAGCATAAGAAGCTCCTGCGCTAAAAATAACAGTACCTTTCGGAGCAAAAGCATATTCATAACTATATGCCAGTCCGATACCATTTAAACTGATACTGTGACCGGAGACGGTTTGGAATTGGGCAGATGCATCTGGTCTTTTTTGAGGATTGTGCTCAGCATGGATAGAGAGGGCGAATAATGTAAGTAGAATTGTAGTGATAAATAATACTTTCTGCATATGTTTTCTGTTTGGGGTTTTATAATTGATTTCTTGATTATAAAGACAGAAAAAAGAAGAAGATTCCCTATTCGAATGAAGAGAATAATTTAACGATAAAATACAGAATCTAAAGTTTGGGCCAGTAGCGGTGAGGAGATCTACCTAAACTTTAGATTCTGTATGATAGGCAAAGTGCTTGTTATTTACGGATGCATCTGACAGAAAGAGCTCTGTCTGTTATATTGCCGTCTTTTATTTCATTTGTAGTATGCAGCAAATAGATTGCTTTATTTATTTGATTTCCAGATGAATTGGTAGACCAGTATACCACCGTATATAAGCCGTTGGTATATCCGTTCTTACTTTTTAGAATATATCCTTCCGGCATTCCATTGAATCCTGTAGTGTTAAGTATAGGAAGCTTGTCACCGCTTTCATCGCTTGACCATGGCCCAGATTTCAGTTTAGAAGCATCATTGTTTATATATTGCTTTAGTTGTTCCCACTCGGTTTCGGTAGGAATATTCCATCCTTGGGGTGATAACTTGCCTGAAATAACAGCTTCAGAATTGTAAAAGTAAAAATTTTGAGGCGCATCTTGATATTTCCCGGTGTAATAGCCTGCTGTTGCCGTGAAATCCTTTTTCAAAGTAATTGTTTTACCGTCGGTATAGCGTGTCGCTTCCAAACTACGTCCCATCCAATATTGGATTCCTATTTTTACTATAGGATAAGTTTTGGTTTCCGTATTCCGTATATCTGTCAAGACATCTTCTTGCAACCGTACAGGTAGAGGATTTTCCGGCTTGGATATTGATATTGAGTTATCTTCGGCTATGTAGAAATCGTTGATGACGCTTTGATTTCCGGGCGTGTAGGCTAATACATTATTAACTTTGTTCCAAGAGACCTTGCCTCCGTGAACGGCTGCTGTTTCGTCAAGTAAACAAATTACCGTGCCGTTGTTTAAATCTGTTTCTCCATTTAGAACAGGATAGGCGACGATGGCTTGTGCATCGATATTGTCTGCCAATAGATACTCTTTACAGATCTCTGCTACCTGCGTCCCTTCGTTAATGGCTTTATATACATTACTCTTACTGAATTTCAGTGCAGCCAGGTGAATTATACCTGATGTTTCCTGAGCTGTCGTTTCACCCGACTCCCCTTCTGTCCAGTCTGCAATGCTATGATCGAAGTTGTTGATTTGAATACCTTCGGATGATTTATAGATAATGCCTATGGAACAGCTTTTTTCACTGGACAGCTGAAAGTTGTCCGGAAATGGGCAACTATAGCTCTTTCCATCTATTTCCATATTTATGTAGTGACTGTCAGACTCTATTTTTTCGGGTATCAGTATCGCTTTTTTGCCTATAAGGGTATTATTCTCTATTTTCCATTCTCCATAAGGAATAATGCCGCTCGTTTGTCCCGATGACCCGAATTGGCCGGTGAGAAAATCATAAGATGCTTCCGAATGGAATCCGTTTAAGGATAAGGTAGGGTTATCAGCCAAGAGCTCTTGTAAGTCTTCTCCGGCTGCGGGTCTTATAATGATTTCCAGTTTGCAAAGTTTGTGTTTATATTCCATGGCAACCATGTTCTGGCTGGGTGTAATGTCATTGTTTACAGCGATCATAAAGTCGGAAAGTGATAGTCCGCCCACAGTACTTTGGTCGGTCTGTATCTGGACCTGCATTGTACTTTTGTCCGGTTCAATACCTGTTTCTTGAAAAGGATAATAACTGATGAAGTTACATTCTCCGTTTCCTTTAGGATAATAAATCGTTTCTTCCGGTTCGAAGCCGGAGGTTTGGGAACATGTGAAACGCATATTGTCAATGTATCGTTTCTGATTGATAGTTGATGGTTGTGTCAATACATACAAGCCAATGGCGTCCTTTTCTTGAAATTTGTTATCAATAACACGTGTGGGGTTGCATAAAATTTGTGTAGAAAGGCGGATAGGAATTTCTCCGGGAAGGGTTGTCGGTTCTTCTGAAATTTCATTTACACAGGAAGTGCTGACAAGCAGGGGCATCATTATGAATTTTATCATAAAGGATGCAATTTTCATGTTTTTCATTGTAGTATATAGTTTAATTTGTGTTTTAGTTTCATTGTTTAACTATATGTTTAAGGAGTAACAAAGCTACTATTATTAATATAATTATTACTATGAATTATGATAATATTTTGTATTTATATAATAAATGTTTCACTACTGTTCCGTTAAAGTAAATAATAGTTCTTTGAAATGATTGAAATATAGTCGATTAAGTTATATTTTGAAATAAAACGGATTTGAATTTCTATTTTTGCAGCTGTAATGATGAATCAAGATAAATACACTTTTTCTCAACTTTTCCACTTTTTTGAACAGAACTCGGTTTAACAACTACGTTCGTAAGTACGATGTCAACCGTTATGTGAAGCATTTTACTTACTGGAACCAAATAGAAAAATCGCCAAGTTAGTATTTCTAACTTGGCGACTCTCACTTTTGCTCTTCAAGAGGGCACTGAAAAGCCATCTGTTTTTTCAGTGCCCTCGGAAATTTCCGGGCAGCTTTTTATTTTTCTCCGTTCAAACGGCGGAGTATTCTTACACAAGTTTAAAACTTACGTGTGTTCAGGTTCTTGTCGACCAAAACGCCATCAATAGCTTTCAGATCAAACTTCACGGCACGTTTCGCTTTCAGCTTCAGAATAAACAGATCGTTTGTTCCTTCAAGGGCTTCTTTAGCTCCAAGGTTAACGAATGTAGGATAGAGTGCTTTTGTACCATTGGTATGGAGTCTGTCGTAAGTCAGATTTTCCATTGCTTTAAGGTTCAAAGGTTCGACACCTACAAATTCATAATCTTGCTGATTGTATGGCAACGCAAAACTCAAGGCATTTACAGAACGGAGGTTGACACTTTTTACAAGCACTTCAACCACATCACCCTTACTGTAATTTCGTTTAGCCGTACTGATCTCAATAGTACCATCCAGTTTCTCAATCGGTTCATCGCTGACACCATCTTCCAATTGTGTTGCCACAACAGAAATGTCATAAGCATCGATCAAACCATTCTGGTCGATATCACCTACGCTGATATAGCCTTCATAGTCGGAATCACCTTTTCTCAGACCGGTATAGTTGGTATACGAAGTTAAATCGTTATTATCGATCTTACCGTCGTTATTGATATCACCCTGCAAACGGCTCTCTGTTCCAGGAACTTTAAATACATACAATTCTCTACCCGAACCATAATTGTTCACACCTTCCGTTACAGCCAGTTTGATATAGCGTGCAGTCGGGCGCTCAGTAAATGTAAATACTTTCACATCACCATTACGTTTCCAGTCGATTGCTCCGGCCTCAGTCCAATTCTCTTTATCCATACTGTAATATACAGTACCTTTCAGAATCGTTCCGTTACCACCGTCGGTACGTGGCAGGTATTCGAATTTATCCAACTGGTTCACAGTTCTCAAGTCGATAATCATATCATATGGCAGCGCTTTTGCTCCATACTTCGTATGCCACATATCACCCAATTCGGCAAAGTCGAATAAACGATCAATATCAAATCCTTCCTGATTCTTCGCAGTTGTTTCACCCTTGATTCCGTGAAGAGCAAATTCCAGCGGGTTCGCTTTTGTCTTAGCGCTGAATTCAGCCCAATCCGAATAGCCATCCTTGTTTACGGCACGGATCTTGAATGCGTAGTCGGTTTCAGCAGCCAGCCCGTCAAACAGCAACTCAGTATCCTTAATTGTTGTATACAACATGCCATTGAACTCTATTTCATAGAAATCGGCATTCGGCACTTTGCTCCATGTAGGTTTCAAAGTGTAAGCTTCAATATTCTCGGCAGTAATCTGAGCTGCAGGAGCAGTCAGCGAACCGGACGTAACTCTGTAATTATCGGCAGGCGCATACTGGAAGCCTTCGATATTCATCACAACCTGATTTTTAGTAATGTCAGTAGCAGCCAACTTCACAAGAAGCTGAGGATTCTTAGTGATTACCTTCTTTTCAAATTCACTGCCTTTCGTAGCAAATTTATTCAGATTAGGAGCAGCATCATAGAAGTATACATTCTCACCTTTCTGGAAATCATCCATAGAGAGCACTTCGATCAACTTCACTTTGCTTTTGCCCACCTGAGCAGAAACTTTCTTTGGTTTGGCAGTAATATTTACCCTAAACTCAGTAGCTTTCTCTTTTACAAAACCGTCGAAATCACCCTGTGTAGGACGAATAGAAATCTTCACATTGTTTTTCGAATCAACATTTGACTCAATGAAAGTTGTGGCACCTTTACCATCCTTATATGCTTCCGATACACCGTCATCATCATATTCAACAGTCATCATGTGCTTATACGGATAGATCTCGTAGATACGAAGTCCTTTGTTGATTTCAGCAACGTTATTGTTAGGATTGGTCATCGGGATAATAGCTCCGTTCTTCACAAATACCGGAAGTTTCCAGAGAGGAGCAGCAAAGTTGTTGAGTACACAGTTACCCTGATATTTTTCTCCGGTGAAATAATCGATCCATTCTCCTTCAGGCAGATAAATACCGTCACGGATATCATTCCCTTCAGCATCTGCTTTTGTGGCTTTATAGATAGGTGCTACCAGGAAGTCGGTACCATACATAAACTGATACTGCGTGGCTGTACCCAGAGTATAAGCATTCGGATATTCCAGGAACATAGCACGAATAAGCGGCATTCCGGTTACAGCTTCTTTCGCAAAACTATAAGTATAAGGCATCAATTCCGATTTCAGTTTCAGATACCAGCGGTTGATAGAAGTGGCAGGTTCGCCCAAAGCATGCGGATATTTTTCGTTCGATCCCCATCCATCCATATTCAGCTGCATCGGAGTGAAAGTTTTCCACTGGAAGTCTCTGGTGTTGACAATCATATTCTTGCCGCCGAAGATACCATCCATATCCGAAGAGATGTTAGGCTGACCTGACAGACCTGAACCGATATAAGTCGGGATGTGGAAACGGATGTACTCCCATACACCGCCTGTCTGGTCGCCCGACCAGATTCCGGCATATCGTTGTGTACCGGCCCAACCATCGAGTGAAATAATGAACGGACGGGCATCATCTCCGTAATAAGGCATAATATGACCTACGTCTGCCACACCATTCAGTCCGAAGGAATATCCCCAGCCTACCCATGCAACGTCTGTTTTCAATACACGCACACCGGCATCTCTCACTTCCTTCACAATATCTCTTTGCAGCAATGCACTCACACCTTCTTTCGGATGCAAGTCAGACTGTGTCCACAAACCGATTTCGACACCATTCTTACGAGCATAGTCGCCCAGACTTTTCAGATTCTGGATGTTTCCGTCAAGGGTTTCGGTCTGTCCGTATCCGGCACCATATCCGTCGTTTGGCAGCAACCAGCCTAAAGGCATGTCATGATTCTTATAGCGATCAATCACTGCACGGGCCGAGAACTGATAATTATTCTTTTCTCCGTTCAATGATTCCTTGATTCCACCATTATCTTTCTGGCTTTCCTTATAGCGTTTTCCGTCTTCGAACAAGATTCCTTTTTCGTCTTCCTTCCAGTAGTCACGGTTATAAGCATTCAAGTGACCCTGATAAAAACCGAACTTAGGCAACAACACCGGATTACCGGTCAATTGATAAAAGTCATTCAGAATCCCTACGGCACCATCACTAACCATATAGAATACATCAAGGTAAGGAGAATCGTGCATAAGCTTCACTTTACCTTTTTCTTCCGCACCGAAATCATATTTACCCGGTTTGAAAGTATACCACATCATGCCATAGCCGTTAGTAGACCAATAGAAAGGTGTGGGTGAAGCTACTCCACCGTCTGTCCAGCTATTTTCGTTTACAATATTAATTGCTTTTCCTTTGTGCGAAAAACGTCCGTTCTGCACACCGCCGCCATAGAAATATTCGTTGGGGTTCTCTTTCAGAGTTACAGTAACTTTTCCTTTATCAAAAAGTACCGGTTCGGCTTCTTCAAAAGCTACGGTATTCTTTTCCAAGTCGATCACTTTCATCAAAGAGGTATTCTTATCGATTTCCACCTTGATTTTCCCCGTAGTGATAGAAAGGAGATTACCGCCATCATTTAAGTCAAGCGTAGAGACTGTGTTTCTGGGATTATTTACCAGAATTTGTGCTTCAGGTTTCGCTTCCGGATCACGGATGATTCCTCCATCATTGTCCTGAAATACTCTGAAGATGTTCTCTCCGTAGAAATCGAATGTCATTCTCTGGTTATTAGAGAACAGTACTTCAATCGTAGTCGGATTGATTTTCTTTGCACTAACGATCTTCAAGTTTTGTTGTGTCACTTCTCTAACGATTTCGGACCGATGCATAGCCTGCATAGGCGAACCGGAAAACATCAGAGGCAAAGCGAGAGCGAAGAGCACTGCTTTTCGCTGCTTACAATTACCAATTGCGTTCTTCATGATTTTTACTATAAAATTTCAACTAAATATTACTCCATTCTGTCAATAGATTGAATACGCAAAAATAGGCAAAAGTATTCAGAAAAGGCATATTCTATGAAAATAAATACAAGTAAATACACTTGCTTCCTATAATTCAAGAAACACCTTCACACTCTATGCCCGTTTCCTCCTAATCATCAATCGAAAAACATGAGGGTGTTTTTCGATTGATGATTAGAACATAAGACTATCCGGTCAGCAAGATAAAACACTTACCTTATTACCTAATCCAACAACCGGTTCGGAATAGCGGTACGTTACTTCCCAAAACACACATTATTTATAGAGGAAATTAGCCAATCAGAATGAAAATCTTAACTTTGCAGGACAAAAATGAAATCATATATGGAAAAGCTAAAAATGGAATCTGTGAGTATCGCAGAGGACAGCCTGAATAAAATAGCCGAACTCTTCCCGAACGTAGTCACTGAATCGATGGGTAAGGACGGACAGCTACATAAAGCTATCGACTTTGATAAACTGAAATTCCTCCTTACAGCCAACCAAGCAGAAATGGGAGTGGTATATGATGACGACGAACGTTACGAATTAACATGGGTGGGCAAGAAGCAGGCGATAAGAGAGGCGGCGCATCCTATCCGCAAAACATTGCGTCCCTGCCCGGAAGAGAGCAGGAATTGGGAACAGACCCAAAACCTATACATCGAGGGAGACAATCTGGACGCAATGAAACTCCTGAAAAAGAGTTATGCAGGAAAGGTAGACGTTATCTATATCGATCCGCCTTACAACACGGGTAAAGACTTTATCTTCAATGATACATTCGCTCTTTCACAGGAAGAATCCGACGAGAAACAGGGAAGATATAATGAAGAAGGACAACGATTGTTTCAGAATACGGAGGCTAACGGAAAGTTTCACTCCGATTGGTGTAGCATGATGTATGCCCGGCTGATGCTTGCCCATACCCTGTTAAATGATAATGGCATCATTTTCATTTCCATTGATGATCACGAACTGGCAAATCTGATTAAAATAGGCAATGAAGTATTCAATGCTTCTAATTTCATCGATGTATTTAATTGGGCAAAGACGGAAACTCCGGAAAATCTCTCGAAAAAAAGCAAGCAAATCATCGAATACATCGTCTGCTATCAGAAGAAGAAAAACGACATGAAATTCCAGGGTCTGAAGAAGGAGTCGGTCAGTTCAAACGGTCTGTTGAATCAACCGAATTCCGTCGGCATTCTGACTTTCCCGGCCAACAAAGTAGTTACTTCCATCCCCGACGGAGTGATCAAAGCGGGCATGTACGGAACAGATGCGTATGACGTGGAATTACTGGAAGATACCACCGTACGTGACGGACTGTTTACAGCCCCCGTCAAGCTGAAAGCCAAATTCAAATGGAGTCAGGAAAATCTGGAGAAAGAGATAAAAAAAGGAACAACCATCAAAATACCGACTCTTAAGTTAAGTCCTTCGTACGAAAAACTGGAATATGACCCGGAAGTTCCACCCAACCTGATCAATTACAAAGTAGGAGTTGAAACTAATGAGCAGGCCGGTAACTATCAGCTACAGTTCTTTGATAAGAAAGTGTTCAACTTTCCGAAACCTGTCAGTCTGATTCAATATTTATGTGAGTTTATCGACACCAAAAACAAAGATTGTATTGTGATGGACTTCTTCTCTGGTAGTGGCACTACTGCCGAAGCGGTTATGCGGATGAACATGAAACCGCGTAAAAACAAGGTGAAGTACATTCTCGTACAACTGCCGGAAGATGTGACTGAAACAATAAAAAAGGCCAAGACTCCCAGTGAAAAAGAGATCATGCAAAATGCGATCGACTTTCTCACGGAAAAGCATAAAGCATTGAACATCTGCGAACTGTCCAAAGAGCGTATTCGACGTGCCGGAGACACGATTGAGGCGGAATGCAACCAACTTAAATTAAAGAACCGCCCGGACATCGGTTTCCGTGTTTTTCGGATTGCCGACAGCAATATGAAGGACGTGTACTACAGTGCAAAGGAATATTCACAGAGTGATTTATTCTATTTCACTGATAATATCAAAGAAGACCGTACCGGACTCGATCTGCTTTATGGTTGCCTGACCAACCTGGGACTATCCCTGTCACTCCCACACAATGAAGAGGATATAAATGGATACACGGTTTATTCTGTCGACAAGACCGAATTAATGGCATGTTTCGCTGAACAGATTCCCGAAAAAGTCTTCCGTGAAATAGCCGGCAGGCAACCGCGCCGGGTCGTCTTTCGGGACGCCTCATTCCGTGATAGTGCCGATCGTATCAATATAGACGAGATATTCAAAACATTATCTCCCGGTACTACGATCGAGATTCTTTAAACAGAGAAGGAAGATATAGAAATGAAATTAAAATTCAAACATCAGAAGTTTCAGGAAGACGCAGCAAAAGCGGTATGTGATGTTTTTGCCGGGCAGCCATACAAGATGCTCGACTATCAAGTAGAGACCCGGAAGAAAGACGGACAGACCAGTTACGAAAGATTTACAGGATTCCGTAACCACCCTGTCGTACCCCAACTCACAGATGAAATCGTTCTGAGACATATCCAGAATATCCAGCGTGCCCAACAAATCAAACCGTCGGAAGCACTGGAAGGGAAATACAACCTCACCATCGAAATGGAGACGGGTGTAGGTAAAACGTATACCTACATCAAAACCATCTTCGAACTGAATAAACGCTACGGTTGGTGCAAGTTCATCATTGTCGTACCCAGTGTTGCCATCCGCGAAGGAGTCCACAAAAGCCTGGAGATTATGAAGGAACACTTTGCCTCGGATTACAGCACCCCTCTGTCTTATTTCATCTACGACTCCAAACAGTTGGGTGAATTGAACGCATTTGTCACAGACAGCAGAATCCATGTAATGATCATCAATTCACAGAAGTTCAATGCTACGAACAAAGACGCCCGCCGCATCTACATGAAACTGGATGATTTTGGCGGCAGCTGTCCTATCGATGTGATTGCGCAGATGAATCCGATACTGATTATCGACGAACCCCAGTCGGTAGAAGGAGTCAAAACAAAAGAGGGATTGAAACGATTCAATCCCCTGTTCACACTGCGTTATTCGGCTACACACCGCGAACTCTATAACCTGGTCTATCGCCTGGACGCGATGGAAGCTTACAACCTGAAACTGGTTAAGAAGATTGCCGTCAAAGGTATTTCCATCAGTGGAACAACAGCCACTGAAGGCTTCGTCTATCTGGAAGGTTTAAATCTGTATCCGGACAAAAATCCGACTGCCAATATCGGATTCGAAGTAAAAAGAACCAAAGCAGTGAATCAGGTAGTACGGGCTCTGAAAGTAAATGATGACTTGTACGCTAAATCAAACCGTCTGGAAGAATACCGGAACGACTATGTAATTACAGATATCAACGGCGTTGAAAATTCCGTCACCTTCCGGAACGGCATCAAGCTTTATGCAGGTGACGTAACGGGTAGCGTCAACGAAACTCAACTACGACGTATCCAGATACGAGAAACCATCTTATCACATATTAAGAAAGAACAGGAACTGTTTGAGAAAGACATCAAAGTTCTCTCCCTTTTCTTCATCGATGAAGTAGCCAAATACCGCCAGTATAACCCGGACGGAAAAGGAGAATATGCCGAGATTTTCGAGCAGGAATATACCGATATCATAAAGCACTTGGACCTTTCGTTATTCAATCAGCCGGAATATATCAATTATCTAAAATCGACCGTGGCATCAAAAGCTCACGAAGGGTACTTCTCCAAAGATAGAAAAGGAAAGCTGATTGACAGTAAAACCGAGCGGGGAACCAAAGAATCAACAGATGAGGAGGCATACGATTTGATTATGAAAAATAAAGAACGCCTGCTTGACCGAAAAGAGCCGATCCGCTTTATTTTTTCACATTCCGCCCTGCGGGAAGGATGGGATAACCCGAACGTCTTTCAAATCTGTACCCTGAAACAAAGTTCGGCAGAGGTACGCAAGCGTCAGGAGGTGGGACGCGGGCTGCGCCTCTGCGTAAACGGACAGGGAGATCGCATGGACGCCAACGTTTTAGGCAAAGAAGTGCATCGTGTCAACCTACTGACCGTGATAGCCAGTGAATCGTATGAATCGTTTGCCAAAGGCTTACAGACAGAAATGGCAGAAGCCATAGCCGACCGCCCACAAAAAGTAACTATCCAATTATTCAAGGACAAGACTCTCCGATTGCCTAATGGTGAAACCATCATAGCAACCGAAGATATAGCACAAAGTATCTACGACTCTTTACTTGAAAACAAGTATATCAAGAAAGGAGAACTGACGGACAAATTCTATGATGACCGTAAACAGGGAGAAGTGATTTTCGACGATGAGCTCACCGATTATAAGGCGTCTATCATGACCATCCTAACCTCTATCTATAATCCAAGAGAGATGCAGCCGGACGATGCAAGGAAATACAACATAAATCTTCGGTTGTCGAAAGATAAACTTGAAAACAGCAAACTTCAGGAATTGCTGAAGCTACTATGCAGCAAGTCAACCTACACCGTAAAGTTTGACGAAAAAGAATTGGTAGAGAAAGCAATCGGGAGCTTAAATGAAAAGTTAAGAGTACCCCAGCTCTATCTTTCTGTCATTACAGGCCAAATGGACGAAATCAAGTCTAAAGCAACTTTGGTTTCGGGAGAGGCATTTAAAGTAGATCCCAATCAGGCGCACTATGAAAAGATAGATGCCATGGCAAACGATCAAGTAAAATATGACTTACTCGGTAAACTCACAAACGCCACAAATCTGACCCGAAAGGCAGTTGCTCAGATTCTTGCCCGGATAAAACCGAATGTATTCGCCCAATTCAGAAATAATCCCGAAGATTTTATTATTAAGGCTTCGGAACTGATTAACGAAGAAAAAGCGCGTCTGATAGTACAACATATCGAATATAGCCCAATCGACCAGTACTATGATGTATCGGTCTTTACCCAGGCAGCTGTTCAAGGATGTTTGGGAGTAAACACAATGAAAGCAGATAAACATCTGTACGACCATGTGAGATTCGACTCTCGAAATGAAAAAACATTCATGGAAAAACTGGAAGAAAATGACGAAATAGAAGCTTATGTAAAACTACCCAACAGTTTCTATATCCCTACTCCAATGGGAAAATACCATCCGGACTGGGCCATCGTCTTCAAACAAAAGTTGTCGAAGTATCCTTATTTTATAGCCGAAACCAAAGCCAGCGATTCTTCCCTGCAAGACCGGGAAATAGAAAGGGCAAAGATAGAATGTGCCAAAAAACATTTTGCGAATGTAAACGGTGGAAAGCTTAAATATGATAAAGTAAGTTCCTTCGAGGAACTTTTGAAAATTGTCGCACAAGATCCCGTTTAAATCCAATAAAATAGCATGTTTCATTCCTTCCAGACCTCCATTGCCGGCATCGAATTGCCCCACTTGTTTACTTATCCCTTCCATTACACTCCTCATCCGTTATGTGTAATGGCAGCAGGAGAAGTACAGGCTTACATAAATAAACAGACAAGATGGAAAGAAGAATTGGACAAAGGAAAAATGTTCGGCGTATTGATAGTCCGTACTTCTAACGGACAAATGGGATATCTGGCTGCTTTCTCGGGTAACTTGTGCGGAAGCAATTCACACTCTTTCTTTGTACCACCGGTATACGATTTGTTGCAACCGGATGGTTTCTTCAAGATAGAAGAAGAACAAATCTCGGCTATCAACCGCCGAATCGGACAATTGCAAAACAGTGACCGGTATGTGAAACTCCAACAAAGGCTGGCGAAAGAAACAGCCTCATCACAACAGATATTGACCGAAGCGAGAAAGACTCTGAAAACGGCAAAAGAAAAACGGGAACAGCGCCGGCAGCAGCAACCGGATGAAGATGAACAAGCTGCCATGATACGTGAAAGCCAATATCAGAAAGCAGAATTCAAACGTCTGGAAAGATATTGGAAAGAGCGAATTTCCGAAGTGAAAGCAGAACTGGAAAGTATTTCATCGCAGATTGAATCTCTCAAAGCAGAACGCAAAAACCGTTCGGCGGCATTGCAGCAAAAGCTATTCCATCAATTCAGCTTTTTGAATGCCAAAGGAGAAAGCAAGAACTTGTGTGCTATCTTCGAACAAACCATTCAGCAGATACCACCTGCCGGAGCAGGTGAATGTGCCGCGCCCAAGCTATTGCAATATGCTTACCTAAATGGATTGAAGCCCATTGCCATGGCCGAATTCTGGTGGGGTAATTCTCCCAAAAACGAAGTACGGCATCACGGTTATTACTATCCAGCCTGTAAGGGTAAATGCGAACCAATTCTCCGGCACATGTTACAGGGATTGGAGGTAGAAGCAAATCCCATGCAACAGGAGGCGGAACGAGGCAATGAAAAATTGAATATAGTTTATGAAGACCAATGGCTATTGATTATTAATAAGCCTGCCGGAATGCTTTCAGTACCCGGAAAAGAGAGACAAACGTCTATATACGACCTGGCAAGAAAGGCTTATCCGGAAGCAGAGGGTCCTATGATCGTACATCGGCTGGATATGGCTACATCGGGACTTTTAATCATTGCCAAAGATAAGAAGACGCACCAACACTTACAGGCACAATTCAAGAATCGTAGTATCCGGAAGAAGTACATAGCCTTGCTCGATGGCATCGTCCCGGAAGATGAGGGCACTATTGAACTACCGCTTTGCCCCAATCCATTGGACCGTCCCCGGCAAATGGTAGACACACAATATGGCCAGCCTGCCACCACTTATTATCAGGTTCTCGAACGTACAGATAAATATACACGTATAGCCTTTTATCCCCATACCGGACGTACTCACCAACTTCGCGTACATGCGGCACATCCGTCAGGACTGCATTGCCCCATCATAGGCGACGAGCTTTATGGGAAGAAAGACAAAAGGCTCTATCTGCACGCTGAATCCATAGAGTTTACCCATCCCGTCAACGGGCAGTCCATGTGTATTACGAAAAAAGCAGACTTCTGATTATTGCTTTTTCAAAAAGCTCGGATAGAGGAAAGTTGACGAGTTAACTTCCTTTCTATAGGGTTATGAATTATCTGTATTTTTCATCTGCAAGACTTAATGAGGAAGTTTCTCTGGATTCG
>ENA-ORUL01001652-ORUL01001652.1-human-gut-metagenome-genome-assembly--contig:-NODE-1652-length-14876-cov-3.053168_pt1 | contig 14876 bp, 9 predicted proteins | sample MGYA00242084_ERZ509219 | MGnify/ENA primary metagenome ERZ509219 (study PRJEB26280, sample SAMEA2338792) | human gut metagenome | biome: human gut; feature: human-associated habitat; material: faeces...
GTTCTTACTGGGAGAATGGTCACTGGGTAGAAACAAAACCAATGGAAATTAAAAGAGAATATAATTTTCCACAGGTTGGCGAGAAAGATATGTATCTGCTGCATCATGAGGAAATTGAGTCCCTTGCAAAAAATGTACCTGGAGTAAAGCGGATCCGTTTCTTTATGACCTTTGGACAGAGCTATCTGACACATATGAAATGTTTAGAAAATGTCGGAATGCTCTCAACATCACCGATCGAGTATGAGGGCAGGGAGATCGTACCAATCCAGTTCTTAAAAGCACTGCTTCCGGATCCTGCATCATTAGGACCGCGCACGGTTGGAAAAACAAATATCGGCTGTATCTTTACGGGAAAAAAAGACGGAAAAGAAAAGACGATTTATATCTATAATGTCTGTGACCATCAGGAATGTTACAAAGAAGTCGGTTCCCAGGCAATTTCTTATACAACAGGTGTTCCGGCTATGATCGGTGCAGCGTTAGTTGTCGATAAAGTCTGGGACAAAGACGGTGTATTCAATATTGAAGAGTTTGATCCGGATCCGTTTATGGATATGTTAAACCAGTATGGTCTGCCATGGGTTGTGGACGAAAATCCGCAGACGGTGGCATAAAATAAGAATATGTGTGAAACGGGTTGGATAAAATTTTAAATTTGTCAGCTTTTGCGCAGCGGATTTTTGCAGAAATGGAGAATTATCATGAAATGGCAGGAGATTCCTACCCCGTGTTATGTGGTAGATGAAAAGAAGCTAAAACAAAATTTAAAAATATTGCAGAATTTGGAACAGGAAACCGGCTGCCATGTGCTTCTGGCACAGAAGGCATTTTCCATGTTTTCACTGTATCCGCTGATCGGGCAGTATATCAGCGGAACGACGGCGAGCGGAATCTTTGAGGCGCGCCTTGGAAAAGAGGAGATGGGAAAGGAAAATCATGTATTTGCACCGGCTTATAAGGAAAAAGATATGGAAGAACTGGTGCAGATCTGCGATCACGTTATTTTTAATTCCTTTGCGCAGTATGAAAAGTATCAGCACTATTTTTTGCAGCAGGAGTGCACTGCAAGTGCCGGGATCCGCGTGAACCCGGAGTGCTCCACACAGGAAGGGCATGAGATCTATGATCCATGCGGACCGGGATCAAGGCTTGGTGTGGTTAAAAGTGAATTTCCGGATCAACTGCCGGAGGGAATCGAAGGATTACATTTTCATACACTCTGCGAGCAGAATGCGGATGATCTGATCACGACCTGGCATGCGTTTGAGGAGAAGTTTGGCAGTTATTTAAAACAGGTAAAATGGCTGAACTTAGGCGGCGGTCATCATATTACAAGAGCAGACTATCAGTTGGATGAACTAAAGAAGTTAATCTGTGAGATCAGGCGAAAATATAATGTCCGGGTATACCTGGAACCGGGTGAGGCGATCGCATTAAATGCGGGCTATCTTGTCACGGAGGTTATGGATATCGTACACAATGGAATGGATATCCTGATTCTGGATGCATCGGCGGCATGCCACATGCCGGATGTGCTTGAAATGCCATATAGACCGCCGCTAAAAGACGGTTATCTGCCGGGCGAAAAGCCGCATACCTGCCGGCTTTCTTCCATGACCTGCCTTGCCGGCGATGTGATCGGTGATTACAGCTTTGCACAGAAAAAACAGGTGGGAGACCGTCTGGTCTTTGAGGATATGGCAATTTATTCCATGGTCAAAAACAATACATTTAACGGGATGCCGCTGCCCGGAATTGCAGTCTTACGGGAAGATGGAGATGTCGAGATGATAAAGGAGTTTGGTTATGAAGATTTCAAAGGCAGACTGTCCTGAGATGATAAAAGATACAACACCGGTACAGGACGGATTTTTCATGCCGGGTGAGTTTGAGCAGCATCAGGGATGTATCATGATCTGGCCGGAGCGACCCGGTTCCTGGAGAAATGGCGCGGAGGAAGCAGAAACAGCGTTTTCAGCTGTGATCCGTGCAATCGCCGCGAGTGAGACAGTGTATGTCGCTGCCGGAAAAAAGGGGCTTGACCATGCAAAAGCATTTGCGGAAAGTCTGAAAAAAGAAGAAAACTTACATCCGGTGGTTGTCTTTGAGATGGAGACCGATGATTCCTGGGCGCGGGATGTTGCGCCGACCTTTCTGGTAAACAGAACGGATGGAAAGATTTCAGACCTGACAGCAGCAGGAAATGGTACGGCGCAGACAGGTGATGATGTAAAAAACTCACAGGTGCGCGGTGTAAACTGGTCTTTTAATGCCTGGGGCGGTGAAGTGGATGGACTATATGCTTCTTATGAAAAAGACAATGCGTTTGCATGGAATTTCTGCAGAAAATTCGAGTTTGACTGTTATGATGCCGAACCGTTTGTGTTAGAGGGCGGTTCTATCCACAGCGACGGAGAGGGAACATTGCTTGTCACGGAGTCCTGTCTGCTCAGTGCGGGGAGAAACCCATCGCTTACAAAGGAGCAGATTGAAGAACAGTTAAAGTGTTACCTTGGCGTTGAGAAAGTTTTATGGCTGCCACGCGGGATCTATCAGGATGAGACCAACGAGCATGTGGACAATGTCTGTGCATTTCTAAGACCAGGTGAAGTTGTGCTTGCATGGACCAATAACCAGAATGATCCGCAGTATGCGATGTCGAAAGCGAGTTTTGAGTATCTAAGTTCGGTGCGGGACGCAAAGGCCAGAAAGCTGATCATCCACAAACTTCCAATTCCGGATATTCCGGTCTGTATCACCAAAGAAGAACTCGAAGGATACGAATTTGAGGAAGGTGAAGATGTCAGGGAAGTCGGAGAACGGCTCGCCGCCTCCTATGTAAACTTTTATTTTTCCAACAATGCGGTAGTCATGCCTGTATTTGGCGGAGAAAACGAAGAAAGCGACCTGCGTGCACAGCAGATTATGGCAAAACTCTGCCCGGACAGAAAAATCATACCGGTGTACGCAAGAGACATACTGACAGGCGGTGGAAACATCCACTGTATTACACAGCAAATTCCCTTATAGGGAATTTATTGTACAACCTTCCGTATAGGAGAATTAATTCACTGTGCAAAAATAAAAAGAACAGAAAGGATACACGCATGAGACAGATAAAAGCAGCCGCAATTCAGATGAAATGCGACCTGGAGCACAAGAAAAACTTACAAAAAGCAGAACAAATGATCCGCAAAGCTGCCGCGGAAGGCGCAAATATCATTTTACTGCCGGAACTTTTTGAGCGGGAATATTTCTGCCAGCAGCGCAGATATGATTTTTACAGCTATGCAAGAACTGTGGAGGAGAGTGAAGCTGTGGCAATGGGAGTACGTCTTGCAAAAGAATTGGGCGTGGTGCTTCCAATCAGCTTTTATGAGCGTGATGTCAATAATCTCTATAATTCGATCGCATGCATTGATGGAGATGGAACGATCCTCGGTGTGTATCGGAAAACCCACATCCCGGATGATCATTATTATCAGGAAAAATTTTATTTTACACCGGGAGATACCGGATTTAAAGTGTTTGATACAAAATACGGTTGCATCGGTATTGGAATCTGCTGGGATCAGTGGTTCCCGGAGACAGCGCGCGCGATGGCGCTGCTCGGTGCAGAATTATTGTTTTACCCGACAGCGATCGGCTCGGAACCGGTTTTAGAATGTGACAGTATGCCGCACTGGAGACGCTGCATGCAGGGACATGCGGCTGCGAATCTGATGCCTGTCATTGCCGCAAACCGGATCGGCAGGGAAGTAGTGCAGCCATGTGCGGAAAATGGCGGACAGGAGTCGGCACTGGAATTTTATGGTTCCTCATTTCTGACGGATGAAACAGGAGAGGTGATCTTAAGTGCTTCCAGAGATAAAGAAGAAATCCTGAGCCAGACCTATGAACTGGATGAACTTCGGGCAAAACGACTGGAATGGGGACTTTTCCGGGACAGAAGACCGGAATATTACGGAATCATAGCAGGAGAAAAAAACGGGAGATAGTGAGAACCAGACGGGATTGAAAAGACCGGAAGATAGTGGAAATCACACGGGACTGAAAAGACCGGAAGATAGTGGAAACCGCACAGGACTGAAAAAACAGAAAGATGAAAAAAACAGGTATGTTTTTGTCAGCAGGGAGCAGGGAAAGCTCATTGCTGACATTTGAAACATACCTGTTTTTTATCAGGCATCAGTGTTGATGACAGGATATCTGCGGAGCATATGCCCGTTCCTGTTACAAAAGCTGAATACCGTTCTTTTCACATTCTTTTGCGATAGCTTCCGGCCACAGGGAAGACTGTACTTCTCCAATATGTGCCTTGCGAAGGAAGAACATACAGATACGGGACTGTCCGATTCCACCACCGATTGTATAAGGAAGCTCTTCGTTGATGATCGCTTTCTGGAAAGGAAGTTTTGCACGCTCCTCACAGCCTGCTTTTTTGAGCTGGGAGAGAAGCGCTTTCTTGTCAACCCGGATACCCATGGAAGAAATCTCAAGTGCGATGTCAAGTACCGGATAGTAAACAACGATATCTGCGTTTAAGGACCAGTCATCGTAATCCGGAGCACGTCCGTCGTGAGGCTCTCCGTTTTCCAAAGTATCGCCGATCTTCATGATACATACGGCACCTTTGGTTTTTGTAATATAATATTCACGTTCCTTTGGTGTGTTGTCAGGGAACATTTCTTCCAATTCCTGAGTCGTGATAAAGAAGATATCATGTGGAAGAATCTCTTCTATATAATCGTACTGGATCGCCATATATTTTTCTGTCTTGCGCAGGCAGTTATAAACAGTGGTAACTGTTTCTTTTAATGTCTCGATATTACGATCCTCTTTATGGATGATTTTTTCCCAGTCCCACTGGTCTACGAAAATAGAGTGGATGTTATCCGTGTCTTCATCTCTGCGGATCGCATTCATATCGGTATACAGGCCTTCACCGTAGTCGAAACCGTATTTCTTTAATGCGTAGCGTTTCCATTTTGCGAGAGACTGTACAACCTCTGCCTCTTTCCCGTTCTGCTCTTTGATATCGAAAGTAACCGGACGTTCAATACCGTTTAAGTTGTCATTGAGACCGGATAACGGATCAACAAAAAGTGGAGCCGAAACGCGGGACAGATTCAGACGAAGTGCAAGCAGGTTCTGGAAAAAATCTTTTACTGTTTTGATTGCAATCTGTGTATCGTGCAGATTTAATTCTGAATGATAATCTTTTGGAATGATTAAATGTTCCATCTAAGGTTCTCCTCTCTGGTATAAACCGCATGCAGCGGCATGATACCAATCCCGTGTGCCTGATATATGTATGAAAAAGAAAATGGCACACTAATTTATTATAGCACAGCAGGTCTCATTTTCAAGAAAAGATCATACGATTTCTTGAAAAATACATGTATACAATATAAATTTTAGCGAAAACGGTTTGTGATACATATTGACGAAAAACGACGAAGATTTTATAATTTATGTTGTAAATTTTATGTAAAAAAGAGAGGACAGCTTATGAAAAAACAAAAAACGGTGTCGATTAAGGCAAAGTTACTTGGTGTGATCATACCAGTCGTAATTGCGATCGTTGTGGTACTTGTTGTGGCTGCTTATCAGATATCTGCAGGGACGATCAAAAAATATTCCCAGAATTTACTGCAGTCTTCGGTAGAGAACCAGGCATCCCAGATAGAAGCATGGCTGAATGAAAACCTTGCTTCATTTCAGATGGCGAAGACGATCATTGAGGATTTGAAGCCGAGTGATGAAGAGTTAAAGACAATACTGGATGGTTATTATGGCTATAACAGTAATTATCCGGAGGGACTTTATGTGGCAGATTCCACAGGACAGCTCATAACGGCATCAGAATCAACAAAAAAGGAATCAGATGTAACAAACAGTACCTGGTATAAAGAAGGACTTACCAGGGTGAATATGGCAGTCGGTTCAGCTTATCAGAATGCAGATGGCGTGAATGTGATCAGTGCCTCCGGTATTTTAAATGACGGATCTGATAAAGTGCGTGTTATTTCAGCAGACATGACATTAGACCGTATTGCAATTATCGTAAACTCTTTTATTGAAATGAATGATGCGGAAGCATTTCTGGTTGATAAAACCAGCGGTGTGATCCTGGCAAACCGTGATTCATCTCTTATTTCCCAGACACTCGGGGCAGAAGGACAGAGTCATTTTTACCAGCTTACGGCAGAGAAAGCTGCAGAGAAAGACTATAATTTTGCTACACTTGATGGAAATATGACGGTATTTCAGGAAGTAGACGGAACCAACTGGCTTTTGATATCGTATATTCCGACCAGCATTGTACTTTCGGATCTGACACAGCTTCGTAATATTATGATCGTGATCAGTGTGATCTGTATTGCATTGCTCTGTGTACTGATCGAACGTGTAACTCATGTTGTAATCAAACCTGTCAAGGAAATGACAAGAGTGATCACAGCGATGACTTCCGGTGATTTTACGGTTTCTATTAAGACAAAAGGCAATGATGAGATCGCAGTCATGAGCCAAAGTGTGGAGAAGTTTATTGCTTCCATGAAACAGATGATCTCCGAGATGGGAAATGTTTCCGGCAAGTTGAAGAATCAGGCTGACTCAAGTAAGGGTGTTTCCGGTGAGATGAGTTCGGCAGCGGGAATCCAGTCACAGTCGATGAGCGAGTTGAACGCGACGGTTGATCAGTTGTCTGTATCTGTAAATGAGATCGCGGAAAATGCAACGCAGCTTGCAGGTGTGGCAGCAGATACCAAGAGCGACAGTGATATGGTTGAAAGCAAGATGCAGGAGACGGTTGCTGTTTCTGAAAAAGGACGTAAGGATATGGAGCGCGTTGGTGAGGCACTCTCAAATATCGAAGTTTCCATTCACAATCTGGAAGAGGCTGTTAATAAGGTAGGAACCGCTTCCGGCGAGATCGTGCAGATCATCAAACTGATTGGTGATATTGCTGACGAGACGAACCTGTTATCTTTAAATGCATCGATTGAGGCTGCACGCGCAGGCGAAGCAGGAAGAGGATTTGCAGTTGTTGCAGCTGAGATTGGTACACTTGCAAAGAACAGTGCGGATTCGGTAGCACATATCACAGAGCTGATTACTGAGATCAATAATCTGGTAGAAGATGCCGTCAGACAGGCAGGAAACAGTGCACAGGATATTTCCGGCAGTGCAGAGCTGATCCATACGGCAGTTGATACATTTGATACGATCTTTAAGAATATCCAGGAGACAAGCGCACTGATCGGCAATGTGGTTGATAAGATCAATCAGGTAGATCAGGTTGCTACGAATGTTGCAGCTATTTCGAAGAGCAGGCGGCAAGTTCCGATGAGATCCTTGCAACATCAGAATCCATGTTACAGCAGGCAAAGAATATTTCAAAGAACAGTGACCAGGTAGAACAGGAAGCAGATAACCTTGCTGTTTCTGCAGATCAGCTTGCAGATCAGGTAAAACAGTTCCGGATATAGAGAGGAGATCGTGCGATGAAGAAATTAATAAGTACTATCATGTGTCTGGCATTGTTCGTAGGATGCCTTGCCGGATGTGGTGGAAATACACAGACAGGCGCAGCTGATGGAAAAGGTTTAAAAATGCTGCTGTCGTTATCACAGGCGGATACCTTCCGAAATGTACTTGTGGCGCAGGCGCAGCAGACTGCGGAAAAGTGTGGGGTACAGTTGGATGTGCTAGATGCGGACAATTCCATTGAAAATCAGGTGGAGCATATCAAAAAGGCGGTCAGTGAGAATTATGATGTGATTTTATGCGGACCGGTTGATGCTGATACGGCATTCGAATTAGAAGCGCTTGCAGGTGATATACCAATCGTATTTTTTAACAGCTGCCCGGATGAGTCGAGACTTCAGGCTGGGAAATATATTTATGTTGGATCGGATGAATATGTGGCAGGACAGTATCAGGCAGAGTATATTCTAGATAAATTTGCTTCTGCGGATGAGATTAATGTGGTGTTGTTAAAAGGACCGAAAAAACATTCCGCGACAAAAGGAAGATCTGAGTCATTAAAGGATACTTTAAATGCATCAGGGAAAAAGATCAATTATGTCTTTGAAGATAACGCCGACTGGGAGCAGGACCGTGCGAAAGAGATGTTCAATATATTTTTAAAGACAGGACAGAAGTGTGACGTTGCTGTCTGCAACAACGACTCTATGGCACTTGGTATCATTGATGCCTGTGATGCAGCAGGAATCAGTGATGTGACGGTACTTGGAATCGATGCGACTGCAGACGGATGCAAAGCGATTGAAGATGGAAAGATGGACTTTACCGTATACCAGTCCGCAGTCGGACAGGGTGAGAGTGCTGTTTATGCTGCAATTGCACTTGCAACCGGAAAAGATGTGACGACTTTAGAGGGAGCTACCGCAGATGGCTTATATGTATGGGTACCATTTGAAAAAGTAGACAGCTCCAATGTCAAAAATTATGAATAGAAAGCGGGTATAAAATGGAATATACACATGTAAAACATACGTTTTTACCTGTATACAATGAGGAATCCAGGATATTGATCCTGGGTTCCTTTCCGTCTGTAAAGTCGCGGGAAAACCAGTTCTATTACGGGCATCCGCAAAACCGGTTCTGGAAGGTGATTGCAGGGATTTTCAAGGAACCTCTGCCACAGACGATCGATGAAAAGAAGGATCTTCTGCTAAGACATCGCATAGCAGTGTGGGATGTGATCGATTCCTGTGATATCGTTGGATCTTCCGACAGCTCCATCAAAAATGTTGTGCCGAACGACATGAATGTAATCTTATCGGGGGCAGATATTCAGGGAATCTTTGCAAATGGTGGAAAAGCACATCAGCTTTTTGTAAAATACTGTAATAAAGAGGGAATGCCGCCGCTTGGAAAACTGCCGTCCACAAGCCCCGCAAATGCGGCGTGGAATTTAGAGCGGCTGACGGCGGAATGGAAAACAGCATTTGAAACATATTTAGAAATAACAGAACAGGAGAAAACATTTGAAAAAAGAAGAAATGACAACGGTTGATTTCCTGCTTGAAGCAGTGGGAATCGTGGCTGCACTGGTCTATCTTGGACTGCAGATCTACTATGGAATCGTATATGGAGTATCATTTACCGGGATTATTTTAAATGCGGCAATCCTGATCCTCGTGTATATTGGTCTGACACTGCTTGCACATTATCCGGAGAGAGTAAATAACTTACCGAAAGAGATATGCAGTGGAAAAATAAGAATCTATACGATCCACATGGTGCGTGCAATTAAGCTGATTTTTGTACTCAGTCTTTTATTTACCAGTATCTGTGATGTCGCCGGAGTGCAGATCAATAAAGGGTATAGTCTGGTGACGGTGGCGCTGATTGCTGTGGTGACGGTGGTGTATGAGGGGAAGATCATTAAGCTGCTGCGTGGGAAAAAATAAGCATATATTATAAAGAAAAGACGATTCTGAGTGGAATCGTCTTTTCTTTATATATAGTGATCAATGTCTGCGGAGTAGGCATTTTGTGTATTATATTACTTCGTATCAACCCGTCCAACCAGATAATCAATTGAGCAGTGATAAATATCTGCTAACTTTATGAGAATGTCAATTGGAAAATCACGAAGCCCTTTTTCATAACGGGAATAAACATCCCGGTGCAGATCAAGCATGGCAGAGATTTCTTTTATAGTAAGATCATTGTCTATTCTTAAGTCCTGAATTCTTTGAAACTTCACGTGAGTGTCTCCTCTAACTTAATAGACAAATTATAATCAAAATGCTATAATTTAATTCATAATAAGACTGTTTGGTCGTATTAAGAGAAATGAGATATCTGCGAAAGGAGACCAGTTATGAAAAAACGTATGATAGCATGGCTGCTTTGTGCCTGCATGACGTTTACGGCAGCACCGGAAATGCTGCTGGCGGATGTGGCAGGGAATGCACAGCAGACACAGGAAGAAAACAGTTTTAAAGAGAAAGGGACTGTGGAAACACAGACTGTAGAACAGGATGATGAAAAGTCAGCAGTGACAGAGAAAAAAGAAACAGACCAGGCAGATGAAGAAGATCATAATGCCGGACGTCTGGCAGAGGAAGAGTCCGGGGCGGCCGGGACGGAAATTGTCACGGAAGAGACAGAAGAGCCAGAGACGACGATCGTCACGGAAGAGACAGAAGAGCCAGAAACGAAGGTTGTTACAGAAGAAACAGAGGAGACTGAAACAAAGAATGTCACAGAAGAGCCAGAACAGGCTGAAACAGAGAACGTTACGGAAGAAACGGAGAGTACAGAGGAGATTTTAAAAAGGGCATTATCAGGTGATGAGATCAGCCGTATCGACTGGGTACAGGAACTGGTAACATTATTTGATCTTACGGTAGATGAGGATAATTATCCGGATAATTATTACAGTGACATATCAACGGATGATTCGTTTTATCGTGATGTGATGGTGGCATGCGAGTTCGGAATGATCGATCTTGAGGCAGGAGAAGAATTTCGACCGGAAGATGCAGTGACGCGTGAATTTGCAGCGCAGACCATGAATACGATGCTTGGCTTTGTGCCGGAAACAGACAGTTATACTTATCAGGATACAGCAGATGTTACATATAAGGAAGCAGCACAGATCGCAATCGACAGAGGATGGGTTACGGTTGCTGCCGGTAAATTTCTCCCGGAACAGTCACTTACCACGGAAGAGCATGATGCAATGATCGCGGATGCAAAAAAGGTTTTAGCAGATGCGCAGATAGAGACCGGAAAAGAAAATACCTGTACATTTGCATCCGGAGTAGTTGTTGTACCAAAGGGAACAGCCGTATCTATTGATGTGGATGGAATAGTTATGATCGAAGACTGTCCGGTTACGATCAAACAGGGAACAACATTTGCCGTGTATGTTAACGATATTGTCATGGCATATAAGGCAGAAAGTGTACGGACAGACGGAACTACAACATATATTACAACCTCAGATGCGGATGATGGCGCGGTTTTAAATGTTGACCAGCAGGGCGAACTGGATGTTGATATGACGGAATTTATTCCGGCAGATGAAGAAACATATGTGGTAAATGGTGTTACAGTCACAGAAGGTATGACAAGGGGGATATCCTATAAAAACAATACCCTGCGTGCAGATAAAACGATTTCCGTCTCAGATGATGTCACAGCGACAGTAAGTGTTGTGATTTCAAACATGAAAGTAAATTACAGTCTGAATAATAATGACTATTATTTTTCAGTCAGCGGAGATATGGAATACTCCTGCAATGTAAAAGGGGATGCATTTAAAGATATTAACCACACACTGACGTTAGGGGCAGTGCCGCTCGGCGGTGTTGGTATGTTGACACTGGCAATGGAATATAATCTTTCCGGGGAAGCAACGCTTACCGTGGAAAAGGAATTTGAAGCCGGATTTGCGTATTCGGACGGATTCCGTATAGTTGGAAACAGTCATAAAAAAGGATTTTCCTTTTCAGCAGAAGCAGATCTGACCACAGGTATTGTACTCTCTGCAAAAGCAACGCTCGGAATTGTCAGCGGAGATATTTATGCAAAAACCGGTGCACGTATGAACATCAAATACGTAAGGTACAGTTCCGGAACACCGACATACTGCGCGTCACAGGCTGCATATCTGTATGCATCGGTGGGGGCAAGTGCAAAGATCGGAGTTGGTATTGCATCAAAGACCTTTAGCAAAAGTATAGAGATCTGGGGAAAGAATAACAGTCCGGTGCGCGTGTACTATCATATTGAGGACGGTGTACTTCGGACATCATGCACGCGTGGAAAAGAATTTGCCGCACAGGGAGGCTGGACAAGTTATTGGACATCTCCAGGTTCGAGATATTTCAATCCGGCGGGCGTAGGAAGCTATTTTGATGCAGGAGCAGGTGCCGGCGGTGCGATCGTACCGATTTATACCTATACACTCGACGATGCAAACAGGGCTACGATCACAGGATATAGCGGAAATGCGACAGCACTTTATATTCCGGATGAGATTGACGGGCATGAGGTTGTTGCGATTGGAGATAGGGCATTTCAGAACCGGACGGATTTGCGAACGGTGATGATACCGGATAGTGTGACGGAAATTGAAGCATATTCATTTAACAATTGTACTAACTTATCAAATGTGACATTATCCAAAAGTTTGAAGTATATGGGAGGAAGGGCATTTGGAAGTTGTGAAAAAATAACACAGATTGAGATACCAAAGAGTTTAGATAATTGTGGAAATAGTGGTTATGCATCATATCATGGACCGTTTGGGGCATGTTCAGGATTGAAAAAAATAACATTTGAGGAAGGTACAACGGAAATATCCAGTGGTCTATTTCGAGGATGTACAGGATTAGAAGAAATAAGTATCCCGGCTAGTGTTATAAAAATAGAACGTTATACATTTGCAGATTGCACTAATTTGAAAAATGTATATTTTTCAAATGGCGTAAAAAATGTAGAAAATAATGCATTTACAAATTGTACTTCATTAACAAAAGTAAATATTCCGGATACAGTTGATTCCATAGGTAATTCTGCATTCTCTGGTTGTACAAATCTCATTGAGGTACATCTGCCAGATAAACTAAAAGAAACAGCATCAGACACGTTTTCCGGCTGCAAAAAGTTAACCACCATCAACTTCCCATCCACCCTGACCACGATCGGGAACTCCGCGTTTTCCGGCTGTGAATCTTTGCCGGAAGCAATACTTCCATCCGGGGTGGAAAAAATAGAAAGCAACGCATTTAAAAACTGTAAAGCCTTGAAAAAGGCAGCGGTACCGGATACCGTTTCGTCTATTGGAAGTTCTGCATTTTATGGATGTGAAGCCCTGACCGATATTACATTAGGCAGCAAGTTAAAGAAAATTGAGAGCCAGACATTCTACGGCTGCACAGTTCTGCCATCCATCGTGCTTCCTTACAATGTGACCACGATCGGTGACAGTGCCTTTGTCAACTGCACGAAGCTGACGCAGATCACAGTCCCGCGCAACACAACTTCGATCGCATCAAATGCATTTTCTTATCCAAAGAAAATGACGATGTACGGTCCGTCTGATTGCTATGCCCAGACTTATGCAAGCGGAAAAGGAATCAAGTACGTCACACAGGATATTCATGCAACCTCAGTCAGTCTGGATAGTACAGAAAAAACGGCGGAGCGCTATGACGATTTCCAGCTGACAGCGACGATCGCACCTTTGAATTTCACAGATGCAGTGGTATGGACAAGTTCCAATGAAGAGGTTGCTACTGTTTCGGATACCGGATATGTGGAGATCTGTGGTGTTGGAACAGCAGTTATTACAGTAACGGCTGGAAATGTAAAAGCAGTCTGTAAGATAACCGTACCGCAGCTGATAGACTGGATCGAATTTGATGAGGATGAGATCGAATTGAAAGCTGGTCAAACCTATCAGTTGAAACCATATATTTCACCTTCGGATGCCACAAATAAAAAACTCAAATATACTTCTTCTGATACGAAAGTGGCAGAGGTTTCTGCAAGCGGACTTGTCACTGCAAAATCGGAGGGTGAAGCAAAAATCCGGGCTGCGGCAACGGACGGCAGTGATGAATATGCAGTCTGCTATGTGACTGTCACCGGAAAGGCGAAAGTAACAGGAATAACTTTAGACAGGACATCAGCAGAGGTAAAAAGAGGAGAGAAGCTCACCTTAAATGTAACTGCATCACCGTCTTATGCGTCCAACAAAAAGGTAGTCTGGAAATCGGCAAATACAAAGATTGCCACCGTGGATGCCAACGGTAGTGTGACAGCAAAGGCACCGGGCCGAACGAAGATCACGGTGACTTCGTCTGAAAACAGCAGTTATCAGGCATCCTGTACGGTTACAGTACCATATAAAATTACCTACAAACTGAATAAAGGTAAAAACAATGCCTCGAATCCGTCAACTTATTATGGAAAGAAAGTAACGCTGAAAAATCCGTCACGCAAAGGATACGCATTTGCAGGCTGGTATACGGATGCAAAATTTAAAAAGAAGATCACAAGTATCAGCAACAGCGCAAAATCCGATTACGTTTTGTATGCAAAGTGGACAAAAGTAAAAGTGGCGAAGGCTTCTCTTACGTCTGCAAAAAACAGCAAGAGTAAACAGATCTTACTGAAATATAAGAAAGTATCCGGCGCAAAAGGTTACGAGATTTCTTACAGTACGGATAAAAAATTCAAAAAGGCGGTCACAAAGAAAAATACGGCGAAGACATCCTATACCATAAGTAAACTGAAAAAAGGAAAGATATACTATGTGCGCATCCGGGCTTATAAAATGGATTCCACGGGCAAAAAAGTGTATGGAAAATATTCATCCATGAAAAAAGTTAAGGTCAGTAAATAGAAAAATTTAAAGTGTGTAACTGTCAGAAAATGACAGGGAAGACAGTGTCCGGATTGATATTCAGCCGGACACTGTCTTTCTTTAAAAATAGCAGCTTGTTTTGTTACTGTTCACTCGGCACCTGAATACTTTGCTGTTCAGGCGCGTATGAACGTGATGTGGGGGTGAGCAGCCCCTTTTGCGAAGCAAAACTTTACATGGGGCTGCGAAGTTACAGTCCGCAGGGTAACCTGTGAACAGTAACTTGATTTTTGTACAACCTGCACAAGAAATTTCAAATTGGTTGCATACTAAGGATGACGTATGATAAAATAACTCAAAGCATATTTCTACGATGCAGACATCTATCCGGTGCTATAATTACGAATCCGGCAATTCTGTCTGTATGACTATCAGGATGTATATATCCGTCTAAAATTCAAAAAAACATTTCAGAAATCTATGCTTTTTATCCACAGAAATGAAAAGCAGGAGA
>ENA-ORUL01001657-ORUL01001657.1-human-gut-metagenome-genome-assembly--contig:-NODE-1657-length-14852-cov-5.526728_pt1 | contig 14852 bp, 6 predicted proteins | sample MGYA00242084_ERZ509219 | MGnify/ENA primary metagenome ERZ509219 (study PRJEB26280, sample SAMEA2338792) | human gut metagenome | biome: human gut; feature: human-associated habitat; material: faeces...
CCACCAAAAAAGACTTGGAGTATTTCAAGGAGAAGGGACTGCGTATGATTCGTTTCCCGTTTCGTTGGGAGCGTATCCAAAGCGAAATGAATGGCCCGCTTATCACTACGGAATTGGCCAAGATGAAAGAATTCGTGCAAGCAGCCGAGGACTTGAACATGAAAGTCTTGCTCGATATGCACAACTTCGGTCGTTATTGCGTCTATTCCAATGGTGTGAACTCTGACGATAATCAGTTCGTTGTTATCGGCAATGCTCAATGTACGGTTGAGAACTTCTGCGATGTATGGAAAAAATTGGCTGCGGAGTTCAAAGATTACAAATGTATCTGGGGTTATGATATCATGAATGAGCCGAATGCCATGCTGAAAACGACACCGTGGGTGAAGATTGCACAAGCCTGTATCAATGCCATTCGCGAAGTCGATACCGAGACTATGCTGGGTATCAGTGGTGATGAATTCAGTTCTGCGAGCCGTTGGAAAGAGGTGAGCGATAATTTGAAGACTTTGGTCGATCCCTGTGACAACATGATTTTCCAAGCTCACGTGTATTTTGATTCGGATGCATCTGGAAATTATTCTAAGTCGTATGATGAAGACGGTGCGACTATTCAAACCGGTGTGGTTCGTTTGCGGCCTTTCGTCGAATGGTTGAAAGAAAACGGCAAACGTGGTTTTGTAGGGGAGTATGGTGTGCCCGATGACGACGGTCGTTGGCTGGATATTCTCGATTCCGCTTTGAAGTATTTGCAGGAAAACGGTGTGAATGGCACTTATTGGTCGGCCGGCCCTCGTTGGGGCAATTATAAATTGGCTGTACAACCTACCGATAATTATACGGTAGATCGTCCTCAGTTGGCAACGTTGTTGAAATATAAGACTACGGTACAAGTATATTAATCAGAGATATGAAAAGATTCATCACAGGTAGTTTTCTTGTTTTAATGTCTATTTTGTCAGGATTTCCCGTTCAAGCCGGGAAATCCTTAGACGAAATAGATAGGGAAAGTTTTGCTGCGAAATATACTCTCTCGGAGTTGCCGGGAATCTCGATGATTCCGGTTTTGTCGGTCGATACAGTTCGAAGTCCAGAGTCTCTCTCTCTCGATGGAATATGGCTCATGGCCGAAGGCGGCGATGAAAAATTCCGTCTTAAAGACGTTTGGACCGATGCCGTGGAGGCTGTTGTACCGGGAAGTGTACATACTGCATTGTTGATGAATCGTATTATCCCCGATCCTTATATCGGGCAAAATGACTCGATCGCCGAGCAACAGAGTTACAAGACATGGTGGTTTAGTAAAAAATTTACATTGAATGAACCGCTTGAAAATCCTATTCTTTCATTCGGCGGTGTAGCGAATCGTTGTACCGTTTGGCTGAATGGGAAAAAACTGGGTTCTCACGAGGGAATGTTCGGAGGACCCGATTTCGCTGTGAAGAAATATTTGAAAAAGGAAAACACGCTTGTGGTGAAACTCGATCCGATTCCTCAGATGTTTTTAGGGAATTGGCCTCCTAACGCTAATGAAAGTTGGAAGTATACCGTGGTGTTTAATTGTGTTTATGGTTGGCACTATGCTCAAATTCCGTCATTGGGAATTTGGCGTTCGGTAAAATTGGAATCACAGGCTCCGGTGGAAATAGAGGCGCCTTTTGTATCGACCCGTTCTTTGCAGGGCGATATGCGGTTGGCAGTGACTCTCAAAAAAATAAATGCACCGCTAAAAGGTAAATTACAAATTAGGGTCGTGCCTAAAAATTTTGAAGGTGCTCCTCAATTCTTTGAACATGAAATTAATTCGTCGAAGAAAACCGAACAGTTTTCATTCGATTTCAAAATAGATGCTCCCCGCCTTTGGTGGCCTAATGATATGGGAGAACAGTCTCTTTACGATATGACAGTCGCATTTATTCCTCGTAACGGAGCTCGCCCCGATGTGGAAAAGACATCGTTCGGTATTCGTACGATCGACATGGCTCCGTTTCCGGGAGGCGAGCGAGAAGACCGTTATAATTGGACTTTCGTCATTAATGGTAAACCTATGTTTGTGAAGGGAACCGGTTGGTGTACGATGGATGCTTTGATGGATTTTTCGCGAGAAAAATATGACCGCTTGTTAAGTATCGCTAAAAGTCAGCATATTCAGATGATGAGAGCGTGGGGTGGAGGATTGCCCGAAACCGATGATTTTTACGAATTATGCGATAAATATGGTATTTTAGTCATGCAAGAATGGCCAACGGCCTGGAATAGCCATAACACGCAACCGTACACTATCCTGCAAGAAACAGTGGAAAGAAATACCAAACGATTAAGAAATCACCCTTCTCTTATTATGTGGGGAGCAGGGAATGAATCAGATAAACCATTCGGACCTGCAATTGACATGATGGGACGACTTAGTATAGAACTTGACGGAACACGTCCCTTCCATCGTGGGGAAGCCTGGGGAGGCAGCCTGCACAATTACAACTGCTGGTGGGACGATGCTCATCTTAATCACAATTTGAATATGACCGCTCCTTTTTGGGGAGAATTTGGGATAGCATCATTGCCTCACATCGAGACAGTGCGTAGATATTTGGACGAGGAAAAAGAAGTGTGGCCTCCCCAAAGGAGCGGTAATTTCACGCACCACACTCCTATCTTCGGAACGATGAGAGAAATGGAGAAACTTACTCAATATTCCGGTTATTTTATGCCGAAGGACTCGCTGGCTTCTTTCATACTCGGGTCACAGTTAGCACAAGTAGTAGGAGTGCGCCATACATTAGAACGGGCACGCACATTATGGCCTCATACTACCGGAGCACTTTATTATAAGATGAACGATAACTATCCTGGTGTATCATGGTCATGTGTAGACTATTATGGTATCATAAAACCCGTTCACTATTTTGTGCAAAAGTCTTTTGCCCCGTTAGCAGCAGTCATGCTATTTGACCGCAGCAACCTTGCCAGTCAAGAAGTCAGTCTTCCTGTCTATCTACTTGATGACTGCCAAACATTAGAGAAAGAACCTTATCAAGTCAAAGTGTCTATATACAATGCATTACTAGATACTGTTGCCACCCATACTTTCAACGGTATCGGCGATGATAATGTCGTCAAAAAACTAGGAGAAATAAATCTGAATAGAGAACAAACCAAATCGACCATGCTATTCTTTGTTCTGGACATAATCAAAGATAACAAAAACATATATCGGAATTATTACTTTACCAATTACGAAGTACGTCCGGGCTCCATCGTATCAATGCCCCAAACAGAAATTAAAATGGAACGCACAGGCAATATGGTGACTTTAACAAATACAGGAAAGCACCCTGCTATCGGAGTACACGTAGAAGTACCAGAAAAAATGGACCAACTTATCGTTTCGGAGAACTATATATGGCTTAACCCACAGGAATCAAAAATATTAAAAATAAATTTGGAATCTCCAGTTATTGTAAAAGGCTGGAATCTTCAATCACCCTATTAAACAGAACATTATGAAAAAAGTTTTTATTTCGGCTTTTCTACTACTTAGCCTTCTTACTCTAAATGGATGTAAAAGTAATCAACCTCCGGTAAAAGAGACAGGTGAACCTTACGGAGTAAACTTGGCATGCGCGGACTTCGGTTCATCTTTCCCCGGTGAGTATAATAAAGACTATACCTACCCGACAGATCAAGACCTCGAATATTGGCAAAAGAAAGGGCTGAAACTTATCCGGTTACCATTCAAATGGGAACGGCTACAACTTGACTTAAAAGGACCGCTAAACCAGCATGACCTCAATAAAATGAAAGAATTGGTCAGAGCAGCAGAGAAACGCGATATGGTGGTTATTCTTGACTTACATAATTACTGTCGCCGCTTCATGAACAACGAACATACCCTCATTGGAAACAACGGATTAACAATCGAAGACCTGGCTTCTTTCTGGCAAGCTATCGCTAAAGAATTCTCCACTTTTAAAAACATATATGGTTACGGGCTAATGAACGAACCACATGATCTGGCCCCGGAAACCAAGTGGTTCGACATGGCGCAAGCGTCCATCAATGCCATACGAGAAGTCGACACAAATACGCTTATTATGGTAGGCGGCAACGACTGGTCATCAGCAGAGCGTTGGATCGAGCAGAGTGATACACTCAAATTCTTAAAAGACCCGGCTAATAACCTTGCTTTTGAAGCTCATGTATATTTTGACAAGGATGCATCCGGTACGTACAAATATTCATACGAAGAGGAAGAATGTTATCCGGAGAAAGGAATCGACCGGGTAAAACCATTTGTAGAATGGATTAAACAGAATAAATTCCATGGTTTTATCGGAGAATATGGAATCCCCGACAATGATCCCCGTTGGAATGAAACCCTCGACTTATTCTTGGGATATTTACAAGAAAACGGAATCAATGGTACATATTGGGCTGCGGGTCCGTGGTGGGATACCTATTTCATGGCAATTACCCCCAAAGACGGGAAAGACAGACCGCAAATGCCTATCATTGAGAAATATACAAGTACCTTAAAAAAATAGAATTATGTTCAAACGATTCTCCATCTGCTATATTTTACTCATGTTTTGTATAACTGGAACTTCCGCCCAAGAAGATCGGTGGACAGGAAACGCCACGAATCTATCCAAAGGAAACTTAAGGGTAAATTCTTCAGGACGTTACCTAGAATACAGTGACGGAACTCCTTTTCTCTACATAGGAGATACAGCATGGGAACTCATCAGCCGCTTAAATGACAAAGAGACTGAACTATATTTGGAGAATCGCAGAGAAAAAGGATTTACCGTCATACAAACGGTAATCCTGGATGAATTAGATGATATGGATGTTTCATCTAACGGAGAACCTAAGTTAATTGACGGCAATATTGACAAGCCCGCTCCCGACTATTTCACTCATGTAGACAAAGTTATTTCTCTGGCAGCAGCCAAAGGTTTATACATAGCTCTATTACCAACTTGGGGAGATAAGGTAGACAAACAATGGGGAAAAGGACCGGAGATTTTTACACCGGAAAATGCATATAGATACGGCAAATGGTTAGGAGAACGCTATATGAACGCATCCAATCTGATATGGATAATAGGAGGTGATCGAAGTGGAGACGGAAAAAACTTTGCCATTTGGAATGCATTAGCAACCGGTATTAAAAGTGTAGACAAAAACCATTTGATGACCTATCATCCTCATGGAGAGCACTCATCCTCATTTTGGTTTCACAATGCTTCGTGGCTGGATTTTAATATGTGTCAATCCGGACACGCACAACAAGATTTCGCAATCTATCAACGTCTGCTTTTGCCCGATTTAAAAAAGGAACCACACAAGCCATGCATGGACGGAGAACCCCGATATGAAAATATTCCGATCAATTTCAAAAAAGAAAATGGAAGATTTGGAGATGATGATATCCGCCATACACTTTACCAAAGTATGTTCAGCGGAGCTTGTGGATATACATACGGCTGTAATGATATATGGCAGATGTTTGATACCGGACGTGAGCCTAAATGTGACGCCGACACTCCATGGTACCAATCAATGGATAAACAAGGAGCCTGGGATTTAATTCACTTTCGCAGATTATGGGAGAAATTTGATTTTACTCAAGGAAAAAACCTACAAACCATCTTTGGCGATGTACCTTTAGAAAATAAAAACTATCCCGTAGCATTCGGCAACAAAGACTACTTATTAGTATATTTTCCACAAGGTGGAGAGAGAACGATTTATTTGCCTTCAATGAAGGCATCCAAACGGTCTTTAAAGTGGATGAATCCTCGCAATGGAAGAATCACATTCCATCAAAATACAACAGCAGATACCATTCCCGTATCCTCTCCCACAAAGGGAAAAGGAAATGACTGGGTTTTAATTATAGAATAATTAACCGAGAAAAATAACTATAGAATATGAAAAGTAATAGATTAGAAGAGCTAACACAAAATTATGAAGCTCTTATCAACCGAAAAAATGAGATATGTAACAATAGCAACGGTATATATAAACGTTACTACCACCCTGTATTAACAGCAGAACATGCACCACTCATCTGGAAGTATGATTTTGATGAAAAACAAAACCCATTCATGGAAGAAAGAATTGGCATCAACGCTGTAATGAATACGGGAGCCATCAAGATCAATCATAAATACTATCTTGTGGCGCGTGTGGAAGGAGCAGACCGAAAATCATTCTTTGCAGTAGCAGAAAGTAATAGTCCCGTAGACGGATTTCGTTTTTGGGATTATCCGATAGAAATGCCGGAGACAGACATTCCTGATACCAATATGTACGATATGCGCCTGACCGCACATGAAGATGGATGGATTTATGGCATTTTTTGTGCGGAACGCAAAGATACAAACGCTCCAGCCGGTGATTTATCTTCCGCAGTAGCCGTTGCAGGTATTGCACGAACAAAAGACCTAAAAACATGGCAACGCTTGCCGGATCTGAAATCTCCGAGCCAGCAACGTAACGTAGTGCTTCATCCGGAATTTGTGAATGGGAAGTATGCCCTGTATACCCGCCCTCAAGATGGTTTTATTGACGCCGGCAATGGAGGAGGTATCGGATGGGCACTCATAGATGACATCTGTCATGCCGAAATAAAAGAGGAAAAAATCATCAATAAACGGTTTTATCATACGATCAAGGAGGTAAAAAATGGAGAAGGGCCACACCCCATTAAAACTCCACAAGGATGGTTACATTTAGCACATGGTGTAAGAGGATGCGCAGCCGGATTACGCTATGTATTATACTTATACATGACTTCTTTAGAAGATCCGACAGAAATTATAGCTGAACCTGCAGGTTATTTCATGGCCCCTATAGGAGAAGAAAGAATCGGTGATGTATCGAATGTATTATTCTCAAACGGATGGATTGAAGATGATAACGGAAAAATTTATATCTATTATGCGTCTTCGGACACCCGTCTTCATGTAGCCGAATCAACAGTAAACCAGCTTGTAGATTATTGTCTGCACACACCAACCGACGGTTTCCGTTCTATAGAATCTGTGAAGCGGATCATTACTATGGTAAACCACAATAAACAATACCTGAAACAATAAATACATCACCATGGAAAACATAAAACTAAGAGAAAAAATCGGGTATGGATTAGGAGATGCTGCTTCTTCCATGTTTTGGAAGTTATTCACAATGTATCTGCTATTCTTCTACACAGACGTGGTAGGTATCCCTTCGGCAGTGGTAGGAACAATGTTCCTTATCACACGCATTTGGGACACTTTCCTCGATCCGTTTGTCGGAATATTAGGCGACCGGACAAGCTCACGCTGGGGTAAATTTCGCCCCTACCTACTATGGGTAGCCATACCATTCGGCATCTGTGGTATACTGACCTTCTCATCTTTTGGAGATAACATGACTACCAAAATAATATTTGCCTATGCCACATATACCCTTATGATGATGGTATATTCATTAATCAATGTTCCGTACGCATCTCTATTAGGAGTAATGTCTGCCAATCCACAAGTACGCACAGAGTTCTCCTCCTACCGCATGACATTTGCTTTTGGAGGAAGTATTCTGGTACTATTCCTCATTGAGCCACTGGTTGATATATTCAGTAAAATGAAGATAACGGAAAATATACCTGACATCGCTTTCGGCTGGCAGATGGCTGCAGTCGTATTTGCGATTATGGCTAGTGGAATGTTCTTATTAACTTTTCTATGGACAAAAGAAAGAGTGCAGCCCATAAAGGAAGAAAAAGGATCACTGAAAGAAGATCTGAAAGATTTGGGCAGAAACAAACCCTGGTGGATTCTTTTATGCGCAGGAATCATGGCATTAGTGTTCAATTCTCTTCGTGACGGTTCTGCTGTATTCTATTTCAAATATTATGTAGACAGCTCCGATACATTCTCTTTCTCATTCATGAATAGTGCCATTACTCTAATCACGATCTACTTGGTATTAGGACAAGCCGCCAATATTCTCGGAATCATGTTTGTGCCATCACTCACCAAAAGAATCGGTAAAAAGAAAACTTATTTTGTAGCAATGGTTGGCGCTACCATTCTAAGTGTTTTATTCTACTTCCTTCCTAAAGATTTTATCTGGGGAATTCTTTGTTTACAGGTCTTAATAAGTATCTGTGCGGGTATTATTTCTCCTTTATTATGGTCTATGTATGCAGATATATCAGACTATTCCGAATGGAAAACCGGAAGACGGGCAACCGGCCTGATATTCTCTTCTTCGTCCATGTCTCAAAAGTTCGGTTGGACAATCGGAGGTGCTTTGACCGGATGGCTACTGGCCTATTTCGGTTTCAAAGCAAATGTAATCCAATCCGACTTTGCTCAAACCGGCATTTGTATGATGATGAGTATCTTCCCGGCAATTGCCACCATGCTATCAGCATTCTTCATTTCACGTTATCCGTTAAATGAAAAAAGATTATATGAAATATCAACAGAACTCGAAGAGAGAAGAAAAAAGTAAATTCATCACTAACCAACTAACCAATATGGCTCATATTCCAATTCGGTCCTATTTGTATTTACTATTGGGTACAACCCTATTCTCATGTGCACTTCAAGAGCTAAAAACGCCATTTGAATTAAAATGTGAGAATATACCCGTTCCTGTAGGAGTAGATACTCAAACTCCCAGACTCTCCTGGAAACTTCCGCTGCTAGAGGAAGATAGTATCAACAGAGTTGAGATATGGCTATCAACAGACAGTACTCAATTATCAGGCAGACAGTCCGGTTATTGGAACAAATCCATCATAGGAGCTCCCATAAGAGTCTCCTATGATGGACAACCATTAGATTCATATACAACGTATTATTGGAAAATAGGCTATCAAACCTCTTCCAAACAGAAAACTACATTTTCTCCAATATCCTCCTTCACGACAGGATGTTTATCACCCGACAACTGGAAAGGGAAATGGATTACTGACAAACATGACATCACATACCGTCCGGCACCCTATTATAGAAAGAGCTTCCAATTAGACAAAACAATCGAGCAAGCCTTACTCACTATTGCATCGGCAGGCCTGCATGAGCTCTCAGTCAACGGGCAACGGGCAGGAAATCATTTCCTGGACCCTATGTATACACATTTCGACAAACGTATACTATCAGTCACTCATGATGTTACGTCATTACTATCTCTGGGTGAAAATGTAATAGGAGTACAACTGGGGAACGGCTGGTATAATCATCAATCCACAGCAGTATGGTTTTTCGACAAGGCTTCATGGAGAAACCGCCCTAAATTCACAGCACAACTCCATCTGCGTTACACAGATGGAACAACAGAATATCTGGGTACTGACTCAACCTGGCAAACAACTGACAGCCCGGTTATTTTCAACAGCATCTATACAGCCGAGCATTATGATGCACAGAAAGAATTAGCAGGCTGGGACTCCCCCGGATTCAACGCTACCGGATGGTATCATGCACAAGAAACCGAATCGCCTACGGAAACGATCAAATCACAAGTTATGCATCCGATTCGTGAAACGGCCCGCTATACAGCAACTCAATGTAAAAAAATAAATGACAGCTGCTACGTCTATCATTTCCCCCAAAACATTGCAGGTGTCACCGAGCTAAAAGTGAAAGGAAAAAAAGGAACAAAACTGCACCTGAAACACGGGGAACTTTTAGACAAAAACGGTATGGTAAACATGGCAAATATAGATTATCACTACCGGCCGACAGACGACAGCGATCCTTTTCAAACAGACATCGTCATACTTAGCGGAAAGCAAGATAGATTCATGCCCAAATTCAACTACAAAGGTTTTCAGTTTGTAGAAGTCTCATCATCTGCCCCCATTCAATTATCCGACGAAAATCTTATTGCAGTAGAAATGCACAGTGATGTTCCGGCCATCGGCTACTGGTCTTCGTCATCCGATCTGCTAAACAAAATATGGAAAGCCACTAACAGTTCCTATTTAGCCAACTTGTTCGGTTACCCGACTGACTGCCCTCAACGGGAAAAAAATGGCTGGACAGGAGACGCACATATTGCCATAGAAACAGGATTATACAATTTCGATGGTATCTCTATATATGAGAAATGGATGAACGACTTTTGTGATGAACAAAAAGACAACGGAATCCTCCCATGTATCATCCCAACTTCTGTATGGGGCTATGATTGGGCCAACGGGGTCGACTGGACGAGTGCTGTCGCCATTATCCCTTGGGAAATTTATCGATTTTACGGAGATACCACATTACTCCGCCGCATGTACGGATCAATCAAAAAATATGTCTCCTATATAGAATCCATATCAACCAATCATCTTACAGACTGGGGACTGGGCGACTGGGTACCTGTACGCTCAAAAAGCAATATAACCTTGACTTCCTCTATCTATTATTATACGGACGTCTGTATTCTAGCCAAAGCAGCCAGACTTTTCGGATATGCCGAAGATGCCTCCTATTATAACACGCTGGCACAAAAAATAAAAGAAGCTATCAACACCAGTTTTCTCAATAAGGAAACAGGAATATATGCAGGGGGAACACAGACAGAACTTGCCATGCCATTATACTGGGGAATCGTTCCGGAAGAAGATAAAAAGAAAGTTGCTGCCAGACTACATGAATTGGTAGAAAAAGACGATTATCATCTGGACGTCGGTTTATTAGGAAGCAAGGCCCTACTTTCCGCCCTGTCAGATAACGGATATGCGGAAACAGCTTACAAAGTCGCATCACAAGACACCTATCCTTCCTGGGGGTACTGGATCAAACAAGGTGCTACAACTCTACATGAAAATTGGCGGACAGATGTCGTTATCGACAACTCATATAACCATATTATGTTCGGAGAAATAGGAGCATGGCTATACAAAGGACTGGGAGGAATTCAGATAGATGAAAAACATCCCGGATTCAAGCATATTTTGCTAAAACCTTTCTTTCCGGCAGACATGAATGAACTTACCATACGCTATAATACTCCCTATGGCTGGTTAAATATCAACTGGGTTCGTCAAACTAATGACTGCATCCGTTATACAATCGATATTCCGGCAGGCACTTCTGCAACATTTGTTCCTTTTACAATGCCAGAACCCCAAAAATCTATAACTTTACAAGCCGGAAAACATTCACTTGAACTTGATTTTATTCACCAATTAATCAATCAACGATAACTATGTACAAAAGAATCACCTTATTCACATTCATTTGCCTGCTCGCTTTAGCAGGAATAGCCCAAAATAAAGACACTTATACCATTTTATTATCCGGAGCATCTTTTGCCGAACCTAACAATAAGTGGTTTGAAATGGGATGTCGTGCCCTTCACGCCATCCCCATCAATCGGGCTGTAAGTGCAGAATCTATTGCTCACACTGCAAATAAAATGCTGGACGGCACTCTCTATACCTCGGAAGAGTTCGATAACATTGATGTATTCGTCTTGATGCAAGTACATGAAAAAGACGTATATAACGAAGCAAACTTAAAAGAGAACTACAAGGATTATAAAACTCCTTTTGATGCTTCCGACTATGCCATTTGCTATGATTATGTCATCAAGCGCTACATATCAGACTGTTATAACCAGAAATTCAATCCAAAATCCAGATATTACAACACTCCTTATGGAAAACCTGCTTCTATTGTCTTATGTACTCATTGGCATGACAGTCGTCCGATATTCAACACTTCGGTCCGAAAACTGGCAGAAAAATGGGGATTCCCGGTAGTAGAATTCGACAAATACATCGGATTCTCCAAAAACCAGAAACATCCGGTTACAGGAAAACAATATAGCCTAATTTACACTGGGGATTCACAAGAGACTCATGGAGAAATATTTGGATGGCATCCGCCACATGGAAAACATTCATTTATTCAACAGCGCATGGCTGCAATCTTTGCCGATACGCTTCGTAAGATATTGCTTCCCAAAGAATATATTAATGAATAATCACCAAATACTCATCGGATGAAAAAACTTCTATCATTAACAGTTTGCTTGCTATTTGTCCTATCACAAATAATGGCACAGCTTTCCGTACCTTCTTTCTTTTCAGACCACATGGTGCTGCAACGTGAGAAGCCAATCAATATATGGGGAACTGCCAGTGCCGGTGAGCGAATTAGCGTAACATTAGGAAATGCTCAAAAGAGTACCCGAACCGATAAAAATGGGAAATGGTCAGTCAGCCTGCCCCCTATGCAAGCCGGTGGACCGTATACTCTAAATGTAAAAAGCCCCAAGCAGACTTTATCATTTACAGATATTTTAATCGGTGAAGTATGGATCTGTAGCGGACAGTCAAATATGGAGTTTCGTCTGCGTAGCGCTAATCATGCTACCGAAGAAGTCGCAACTGCCAATTACCCTCAAATCCGTTCATTCAACGTAATTCAAGAAATGGGACACACTCCTAAAACCAACTTAAAAGGTAAATGGGAAGTATGTTCACCCGCCTCCGCTTCTAATTTTTCAGCTGTCGGCTATTTCTTTGCGCGTGAATTATACCAAAAACTCAATATTCCTATCGGATTCATCAACTCCTCATGGGGTGGTACGGACATCGAAACTTGGATGAGCATGGAAGTGATAGAGCATTTCCCGAAATATGAAAAATCATTAGCCCGTATGCGCTCTTCTGAATTCGAAGAATACATCAAACACAGTGACAAAGTCAAAAAGGAATTCGAACAAGCCATCATAAACGAACCGGGAGAAAAAGAGAAATGGTATTTAGAAAACACCTCTACAGAAAACTGGAAGGAACATATTGTTCCGTCATTATGGTCAAATGAGGAATTATCCGGTATAGATGGAGTTGTATGGTTTACTTATCAGTTTTCCATACCGGCCAACTGTTTAGGACAGGATGCAGAATTGAGTCTCGGTACTATCGATGACGATGACATTACCTGGGTTAACGGACATGAAGTAGGACGAACGGTAGGATATGACCTGAAACGTCTATACAAGATCCCGGCAGAAGTATTAAAGGAACAGAATACCATCACTATTAAAATATCCGACTATCGTGGAGGAGGCGGTCTATATGGTCCTAAAGATGAAGTATACCTGAAAGTCAACAACCGAATTTTCCCTTTGTGTGATAATTGGAAGTATAAAGTTGCAGTATCGAGTGCACAATATGATTATGTAGAATATGGTCCTAACGCTTTTCCCTCTTTGCTGTTCAACGCAATGATTCATCCGCTGGTAGGTTTGGGGATGAAAGGGGTAATCTGGTATCAGGGAGAAAACAATGCCGCCCGCGCCAACGAATACATTGATTTATTTCCGGCTTTAATTAAAGACTGGAGAAGCAGATGGAATAACGAATTCCCATTTTATTGGGTTCAATTAGCAAACTTCATGTCTCCGGCCAAGCAGCCTTCCGAAAGTCATTGGGCAAACCTGCGGGATACACAGTCGAAGACACTGGCCTTACCACATACAGGACAGGCCGTCATTATAGACATCGGTGAAGAAAATGACATACATCCCCGCAACAAACAAGATGTAGGTAAACGACTTGCTTTGCATGCTCTCCACAATGATTACGGATATAACTCTATTGTTTGCACCGGCCCGATATTCCAGTCGGTAAAAAGAATCGGAGATGCACTGGAGGTCACCTTTAACGCTTGTGACGAGCAACTAGTAGCTCGTAATAAATATGGCTATTTATCAGGATTCGCCATTGCCGGCGCAGATGGAAAATACCAATGGGCACAGGCTAAAATCGAAAACAATAAAGTAATAGTATGGAATAAGGAAATACAGCAACCGGTCTCTGTACGATATGCTTGGGGAGATAATCCCGATGATGCTAACTTATACAACGCAGCCGGTTTACCTGCCTCGCCTTTCGAAGGACACATCAGCCAATAAACGGCCTACAAAAACAGAAAAAGAATACCGGCAATGAATGTATGATCATCATTTCCGGTATTTTTCATATTTACAGTCCACTCCCTAATCGTCCAGAGACTATATTTTCTCTTTCCGTCGCGTTGTAATTTAAAGATTATCACGTATCTTTGCTTCCTCAAATCATAAATACGAGATATGGCTATTACAATCAAGAAAGTCTCCACAAAGAGAGAACTTAAGAAATTTATCCGTTTCAATTACAGAATGTACAAGGGCAACCCTTACTCTGTGCCTGACCTCTATGACGACATGCTCAACACCTTCAACAAGAAGAAAAATGCAGCATTCGAATTCTGTGAAGCTGATTATTTCCTCGCATATCGGGACGATAAAATAGTAGGACGTGTAGCTGCAATCATCAACAATCAGGCGAACGAGAAGTGGGAATGTAAAAACGTTCGTTTCGGATGGATAGACTTCATCGACGATCCCGAAGTATCATCCGCACTCATCAAAACGGTGGAAGAATGGGGAAAAGAACGAGGCATGACTCACATTGCCGGTCCTCTCGGATTTACTGATTTCGATGCGGAAGGAATGTTAGTTGAAGGGTTCGACCAACTTAGTACCATGGCCACTATCTACAACTACCCATACTATCCTGTACACATGGAAAAGTTAGGCTTCGAGAAAGACGCCGACTGGGTGGAATACAAAATCTACATACCGGATGCCATTCCCGACAAGCATAAACGTATCTCCGAACTGATCCAACGAAAATATAACCTCAAGATAAAGAAATATACTTCCGGAAGAAAAATAGCCAAAGACTACGGACAGAAGATTTTCGAGCTGATGAATGAAGCATATAGTCCTCTTTATGGCTATTCTCCGTTGACACAGCGGCAAATCGACCAATACGTGAAAATGTATCTGCCGATCCTTGACTT
>ENA-ORUL01001666-ORUL01001666.1-human-gut-metagenome-genome-assembly--contig:-NODE-1666-length-14822-cov-4.178642_pt1 | contig 14822 bp, 17 predicted proteins | sample MGYA00242084_ERZ509219 | MGnify/ENA primary metagenome ERZ509219 (study PRJEB26280, sample SAMEA2338792) | human gut metagenome | biome: human gut; feature: human-associated habitat; material: faeces...
ACCGGTCTCCAAAACCGGGTGTCGGGAGTTCGAGCCTCTCCTCCCGTGCAAAAAAAATCCCGCTTAAGTCATGTGACCTAAGCGGGATTTTCGTTTATCAGAAACGGATACTCACCTCTACCGGTTCATCACCAATAGTCCAGTCAGGTCCCTCTTCAATCAGACGAATGGCCTCTTTATCGGCCGAAGCACAAAGTCCCTTTTTAACACTAATGGATTCCGGACGTCCATCCTTATCTACCCGGAAAGTAAGAATCACTTTTCCCTTGGCACGTGCACACTCTTTGTCGGAAGGATGCACCAGATTCTCTTTCAGATACCTCCGAAAAGCTTTTCGCCCTATAGACGGTTGCGGTGTACCTGACATCTTTAAGCTCATTATAGCACCTGTAACGCTACTCTTCGGCTGCGAACCGTATCCTACCACTACAACCTCGTCAAGTATAGCATCATCTACGTTCATAGCTATCAATAAATCTTTAGTCGTATCAGCAGGAAGGACAACAGATTCATAACCGATATAATCGACTGAAAGTTCCCGATTCCCATCTGTCTTTAAAGTAAAATCACCATTTTCATCTGAGATAGTCCCCTGATTAGTCCCTTTCACCCTGACTGTGGCACCAACAAGAGGTTCACCACTGGGATCGGTCACTTTACCACGCACCTTACCAACAACAGCCACTTTAGCGTTAAAACTACTATCATTAGCCACCGAAGCTCTCATAACCATTTTTTTGTCCATAGCCGAAGGTTCGTCGTCAATGGTGGCTTCCAGCGCTTCTTCCATCAACTCCTGAGTCATTACTTGAGGAACCTCAGATGAAGGCGCAAGCATTTTTTTCTTCTTATTCTCTGAAATCAATTTCTTCGACGGGCCTGCCGAATCCTTTATTACCGCCTCAGCCAACTCATCTTTCTTCTCTTCCTCATATACCGACAAGGGTTTCGGATGAACCGCTTGTTCCATTGCCATCCGTGCTTCATCCGACAAAGGTTTCTCCTGAAAAAGGAAATAAGAGCCGATACAAACTCCAATCAGCAGGCTGGCGGCGATACTCCAGACCACAGCATGGTTACGCTTTCGCACAGCACGGGCTCTAATCCGACGGCGCAACTCCTCAATCTGCACGGCTGTAACCTTCGAGCGCGTCGGCCAGAAAAGGATCACGCATAGCCTCTTTCTCCAGCCGATGCGCCTCTTTTCCTTTGCGGGCTCCCCGTATGTAGTCTAATAGTTTCATTCCTTAAGCTGATTTTTAATACAAATCTTCAAATTACGTTTTCCGTTCTGGATATAGCTCTTTACGTTATTCAGCGTAAAACCGGTTTGCGCAACTATATCGGCATAAGACATTTCTTCTATAAAGAAATGCCGTATGCTGACGCGTTGGGGTTCAGAAAGTTTCTTCAGACAATGATGCAAAGCTTCCAATTGGTCCGCATTACTTTCCTCTTCACATAAAAGATGCAAAAATTCATCGGATTCCACAATATGAACAGTATAATCCAATGAAATCTCTTTAGAGTCTTTCCGTAATATTTGCAAGCAATGATTCTTTACTACCCGGTATATCCAGGTCCGGAAAGTTTTTATTTCATAATGGGTGATTTTAGGAAGCAAATCTTCAAAAAGTTCCATCACCGCATCCTGAGCCCGGGCTTCATCTTTGAGATACTTCAGACACACGCCATACAACAACGGAATATAACGGTTATAAAGTTCACCGAAATACTCTGTTTCACCGGACTTCATATAATGCTGCAATAGTTCCTCGTCCGTCTGTTCCGATATGTTTCTTCTGAAAAACAGGATTTTTTTTTGCAAAGTTAAAAAAAAGAGGAATCTATTTATGGAATCTATAAGAGAATTGCATCTATTGAGTAAAACAAGGAATCAAATTTATCCACTTAAAACAATAAAAGTATGAAAACGAATCAATTCAGAGCTTTGATGCTTATACTGCTAATGACAGTAATTTCATGGGGAGCAGTCAGTGCACAGCCTTTCATAGTAAAAGGTATAGTTACAGACGCTGAAAGCGGAGAAGCGGTGGCCGGTTGCTCCGTTGTAATAAACGGTACACAGAACGGAACCATTACCGGCACAGACGGTACCTATTCCATTCGTGCAAACAAAGGAGCAACCTTAGTATTCTCTTTCATAGGATATCGCACTCAAAAAATAAAAGTGACTTCTGCCCGTTTAGATGTCGCCTTGGAAACGGATACACAACAGTTGGAAGAATGCGTAGTGATAGGTTATGGGGTAGAAACACAAAAAATGATTTGCGGTGCTACCCCCATCGCAATGAACCACAGCCTGTTATACAACGTAGGGATGTCTGCCGAAGAATATAAAGCAATACAGGAAAATGGATTTAAGAAAGTGTGGGATAATCCGCTATCTACTTTCTCGATCGATGTGGATGTAGCTTCATATAGCAATATGCGCCGATTCCTTAATAAAGGAGAGCTACCTCCGGCTGATGCCATCCGTACAGAAGAATTAATAAACTACTTCTCTTACAATTATGCACAACCAACAGGGAACGATCCGCTAAGAATCACATCAGAAATAGGTACTTGCCCTTGGAATGAACAGCATCGGTTAGTCCGCATCGGATTGAAAGCAAAAGAAATTCCTACCGAAAACTTACCTGCTTCGAACCTAATCTTCCTGATCGATGTATCCGGTTCGATGTATGGTCCCGAACGTCTGGATCTGGTAAAATCATCATTAAAGTTATTAGTTAACAATCTGAGAGATAAAGATAAAGTAGCAATCGTGGTATATTCGGGCGCTGCCGGAGAGAAACTGGCATCCACACCGGGAAGCGATAAACAAAAAATACGCGAAGCCATTGACGAACTGGAGGCAGGAGGCTCTACAGCGGGAGGAGAAGGAATTAAACTGGCTTATAAAATTGCCCGGAAAAATTTTATAACCGGTGGCAATAACCGCATCATCCTCTGTACCGATGGTGATTTCAATGTGGGCGTATCATCGGATCAGGAACTGGAGAAACTGATTGAGCAAAAACGTAAGAGCGGTGTATTCCTCACCGTATTAGGATATGGGATGGGAAACTATAAAGACAGCAAGATGCAGACTCTTGCCGAAAAGGGAAACGGCAATCATGCCTATATCGACAATCTGCAAGAAGCCAACCGGGTATTGGTGAACGAGTTTGGAGCAACTTTACATACGGTCGCCAAAGACGTAAAACTACAAGTGGAGTTTAACCCGACACAGGTACAAGCCTATCGGTTGATTGGCTATGAAAGTCGTTTGCTGGCAGATGAAGACTTCAACAACGACACAAAAGATGCAGGAGAAATGGGAGCCGGACATACAGTCACAGCTTTCTATGAAGTGATTCCTGTAGGGGTAAAAAGTGATTTTACCGGAAAAGTGGACGATTTGAAATATCAGAAGAAACAAAAGACTGCCACCTCTGTCAACGACTCTAATGAATTACTAACCGTTAAACTACGCTACAAAACACCGGACGGCAATGCCAGCAAAAAGATAGAACAGGCGTTGACTGACTCTAAAAACAACCGGGTTTCCGCCGATTTTCGTTTCGCAGCCGCAGTAGCCATGTTCGGACAACTGCTGAGAGATTCTGAATTCAAGGGAAATGCCAATTATGACAAAGTGATTTCTTTGGCAAAGACCGGCTTGGAAAACGACGAAAAGGGATATAAAAGAGAATTTATACGGCTCGCAGAAACTGCCAAAGGTATCTGATACTGTGGAAGTTTTCCACGTTATCCACACCCCAAAACCCCAATTTCCACAGATTGAGGTTTAGGTCTTTGAATATAACAAACTAATAATCAACAGAATAACACATATGTATTTATTCTGGCACACCGCTTGCACTATTATTATCGTAAGCAAACGGCTTACAGAAAAACAAACCCCATTTATTAACTCAAAACTTACAATTATGAAAAAGGTATTAGTAGCAATAGCATTGGTTATGGGATTAGGTAGCTCAGTAGCATTCGCACAGAACGTAGAAAACGCTAACGCAGTAGTAGCGACTGCACAGGCTCCACAAGACGAGTATACAAAGATTGAAGTAAAAGATCTCCCTGCAGCAGTAACCGAAGCCCTCGGAAAAGCTTATCCTGAATCGACTATCAAAGAAGCATCAGTAACAGCTAAAGAAGACGGCAAACTCTACAAAGTAGTCATTACACAGAAAGACGGTACAGAGACAACTGTAGTAATGAACGAAAAAGGTGAAGAAGTAAAATAAAAAAGATGCATCTTTAAAGGGCAAAAAGCACTGTTTCATTTTTGGAGCAGTGCTTTTTTATGAATAGATGTACTCCGGAAACATTTAAATCAGCTCGTAACTGCTACTCTGAATTGGCATATCAAGATTATGGAGTACCTTTTCTAACAGAATACCTTCACGGTTATCATACTCATAACCGAAAGTGGCACGAATTCCCTGCAGGATAAACTGGGTAGCACGATCCAAAGCAATGGGAAGGCTGTCTCCCTGCAGCAAAGCTCCGGTAATGACACTCGTAAATGTATCTCCCGTACCCGGATAATGGGCAGGCAGATAAGGGCAAGTGATTTTCCAATAGCGATTTCCTGTCCGGTTATAAGCATAAACCGAAGTTTTGTGAGGTTCATCCAACACAGGCACACTGGTTATGATCACCACCTCAGGCCCTTTTTCCGACAGGCAATGCAGATAATCCTTTAATTCCTGATCGGTATTGGTCTCTTTATACGGACGGCCGAGCAGATAGAAAAGTTCCGTCAGATTGGGGGTTATCACATCGGCATGTGTGATCAACTGCTGCATCTCTGCCACCATCGCTTCATCAAAATTTGAATAGAGTTTACCATTGTCTCCCAAGACAGGATCTATCACCGTCAAGCTATCTTTCCGGCGAAAATCACGGATAAAGTCAGATACAATCTGAATCTGCCTGGGTGATCCCAGATAACCGGTATAGATAGCATCGAACTCCACCTCCAAACGTTTCCACTCGGCAATAATACGAGGCATTTCATCCGTCAGATCAAGAAAAGTGAAATGCGGATATTGCGTGTGATTAGAAAGGATGGCCGTAGGCAACGGACATACCTGAAACCCCATAGACGACAGAATAGGAATTACGACTGTCAGAGAAACCCTTCCCATACCGGAAAGGTCGTGAATGGCAGCCACTTTCTTTACTTTATTTGCAAACATATATTTGTATAAGAGGATATTGCAGAAATCTGTTTCACCACAGATAAACATTCCCTCATCACTTCAATATTACCAATACATCTCTCGCACCGTGCGCTCCCATCACCAACGCTTGCTCTATATCAGCAGTTTTTGAAGGGCCGGAGATAAATGTACCAAATTTATATTTTTCATCTTTTATCAGCTCGTAAGCCTGATGCATATTGCTCACAATACGATTTTTGTCCAAAACAATCACCAGTTTTTCGGCTATAAAATAGAGCGCTTTGTACTTCACCGTTTGGGGAATCCAGACAGCTGCATTCTCGGCCACCCCAATTTCGCCTTTAACAACAGCTATATCGGTTCCATCCAGATCTTGTGCGCGAGTCAGCAAATCAGGATTGAATGTAGCGCAGGTGATTTCCTCCAGATCGGAAGCAATACTGGCAGCATCAGGGTAAGTACGACGGATGACAGCATTGATATCTTCTCCCTCCCCCAATACAATAGCTTCACCTCCGACGGCAAAACTCATCTCGCAGAATTTGGCAACCACATCCGGATAAGTAGTGGTTTTGATTTGCCAATCAGGGTATTCATAACGGTTCTTCGTATTTTTACGGATACTCGCCAATATCTCTTCTTTACTACTCATTTGTTTTCCTCCTTTCCTTGCACTTTATTTTTCTTCCACATCTCGTTGAACGATTCGCTGGCAAACTCTGGCAGTTCGCGACCCTTACCCCAGGCATCCAAATCATTGTATTTGATAAAACGCGGCAAATGGTTAACTGCCGGAGCAGCCCAAAGAGCCGCATTGAATAGAGCCGGATGGTCCATCAATACTTTCATGCCACCGGACATTATTTTTTTACCCGTATTAGCTTTTCCAATCTTATCCAGATCCTGCCGCCATTTATAAATCTGTTCAGCCAGGTCTACCTTTGCCGGACAAACATCCGAACAAGACATACACAGCGAACAGGCTGACAGGTTATCATAATACTTTTCCGGATCATGTGCCATACCCAGATTGATACCGATAGGACCGGGAATAAAGTAGGTGTAGGAATATCCCCCACTCCGGCGATACACCGGACAAGTATTCATACAAGCACCGCATCGGATACAATTCAAAGTCTTGATATGATCGGGATGGGCAAGCAAAGCGCTTCGTCCGTTATCTACAATGATAATATGATATTCGCCTCCTTCACGGGGATTGCGATATTGAGAGGTATAGGTAGTGATAGGCTGCCCTGTTGCCGAACGCGCCAACAAACGGGTAAAGACTCCCAAAGCTTCCATATCCGGCACGATCTTCTCCATACCGAAAGCAGCAATATTCAGTGTCGGGCACGATGTCCCCATATCAGCATTTCCTTCATTCGTGCAAACCACTATATCTCCAGTGGATGCTACGGCAAAGTTGGCTCCCGTCATGGCAGCTTCCGCATTCAGGAAGATGTTCCGCAAGCTTTTTCGAGCGGCATGGGTCAGATAAGTAGGATCAAAATTACCTTTCTCCGTTCCCATTTCCTTTTCAAACAGCTCTCCCACCTGTTCACGCTTGATGTGAATAGCCGGAAGCACAATATGACTTGGCGCCAGATTCATCAACTGAAGAATACGCTCTCCGAGATCGGACTCCACAACGTCTATTCCTTTCTCTATCAGGAACGGATTTAGTTCACACTCTTCCGCCAACATCGATTTGCTTTTCACAAAATGTTTCACTCCATGACTGCTCAATATTTCATAAACAATGGCACGATACTCTTCCGCATCCTTTGCCCAATGAACGATGGCTCCGTTGGCTGTGGCGTTTTTCTCAAATTCCAGCAAGAGTTCCTCAAGGTGGCTGTTGGAATAAAGTTTCAACGCACATGCCTTGTCACGCAATTCTTCCCACTCGGGTACTTCCTTGCTCATCTTGTCTCTTTTGGCACGGACCATCCAAAGGGTCTCATTGTGCCATGCTGCCATCACCGGATTTTCCAGAAACTTCTCGGCAGCTTTTGCATGCTTGGTACTCATAATTGTGATGCTAATATTTCTACAACATGAATAATTCGGATAGGCAGGTGTTCACGCTCAATGATACCCTGCATATGCATCAGACAGGAGCTATCGGCTCCGGTTATGTATTCGGCACCAGTCTCCATATGGTGCCGTATCTTATCACGTCCCATGCAGACGGATACAGCCTGCTCTTCGACTGCAAACATACCGCCGAAACCACAACATTCGTCCACGTGGCTGGGTTCAAACACTTCAATCCCCTCGACCATCTGGAGCAAATCGCGCAATTTATTGAAATAAGGTATGTTCAATTCACTCGGAGCAGATAGAAAAAGTTCACGTACACCGTGACAGCTGTTATGAATACTGACTTTATGGGGAAAACGAGCAGGGATTTTCGTAGGTTTTATCACATCGTGAATAAAGGCACAGAGGTCGTAAATCTTATCTGCACTCTGGCATTGATGACCCTCTTTAGCCAAAATACCGGGATGGTTTTCTTTCACAAAAGCCACGCAACTGGCAGACGGGCCTACAATGTAATCATACTTCTGAAATAAATCATTGAAACGGATAGCCATCTTTAAAGATTCATCTTGAAAACCGGCGTTTGCCATGGGCTGTCCGCAACAAGTCTGATCAAGAGGATAATCGACATCCACCCCTAAGCTCTTCAGTAATTTATATGATGCCACCCCTACCTGCGGATAGATGGCATTGATATAACAGGGGATAAACAAACCTACTTTCATAATATATCATTAATTAGTTACAAGTCACGAGTCATAAGCCACGAGTTATCAACAATGAAATACGTACGGGGACAGCAAAGCCACTCATAATGCACAGCTTATGACATGCAGCCCTCGTATCAGCTTCCGTAGCTCACAAAATATTTATCAGTTTGTGCGTTTGCAGGCTAAGTCTCCATCTGGGATGTCGCATCACGCAATCCACCGTTTCTGCGGTGTTATTACAAGAACAAGGCTGAAGGAAGAAATGTTCGGCAGGAAGCTGTTCATAAACGTCAATATTTTGTCCTTCGTAAACAACTTTAACTTCATCCATCCGGTTTAAAGCTAATTTGACACCCTGCTTAGGCGAACAAGTTACCCAGTCGATAGCAGCAGGCAAAGGTTTCGTTCCATTGGTTTCGATACACACATACTTGCCCGCCCCATGCAACAAATCGATAAAGGCATCGTCAATCCAAAGTGAAGGCTCCCCCCCGGTAAGAATCACCATGACAGCCGGATACTTCTTTACTTCATTTACAATTTCTTCGTCTGTCATCATTTCACCGGTTTCATGCCGGGTATCACAAAAGTCACACTTCAGATTACACCCTGAGAAACGTATGAAAACAGCAGGGGTACCTGTATGATACCCCTCTCCCTGTAAACTATAAAAAATCTCGTTAATCTTTCTCATAAATCACCGTATTTGCTTCCGACTCCTGTACCTCTACCTTATAACACTGTGGAATCTGCTTGCATACCCAACGGGCAATATTTTCCGCCGTGGGATTAAAAGGAAGTACTTCATTCAGATTCTGGTGATCCAGTTTTTCCTTGACGGTCTGTTTTATCTGGGTAAAATCCACTACCATTCCATCCGAGTTGAGCCGTTCTGAACGGCAATAGACAGTGATAATCCAGTTGTGACCGTGAAGAGTGGCGCATTTACTCCGGTACGGAAGAATCAGCTTATGTGCAGCCGATATTTCCATTCGTTTAATTACTGTAAACATCGTTATATGTATTATTAATGGTTACTACACCTAATGTCACCTCGGTGCGGCTACAAAGATAATACAAAAGATAGTTTTCATTCAGCGAGAAAAGTTATTTTTCCTATTTTTGCGGAATGAAAACTATCTGTATTATATTAGGTACTCTTTCGCTGGGACTTGGCATTCTCGGTATTTTCCTGCCATTGTTACCCACTACTCCTTTCTTGCTGCTCACTGCCGCCCTCTACTTCAAAGGATCTCCGCGCCTATACCAATGGCTGCTGAATCACAAATATTTCGGTACCTATATACGTAACTTCCGTGAAAATAAGGCAATCCCCTTACGCGCTAAAATCATCTCACTCCTGCTAATGTGGGGCACGATGCTCTATTGCATTTTTTTCCTGATTCCGTTGGTTTGGGTCAAAGTACTCCTCTTCCTGATAGCCGTAGGAGTGACTTATCATATACTTTCTTTCAAAACATTGAAGAAGTGAGACAATCCCGCACGAGCATCTTCCAGCCGGTCTTGCCAATGCTTCACAGAATTCTGCCCGATCACATCCGAAACATATTTCACCGAAATAAAAGGAATCTCCTTAGCCCTGCACACAAAGGCCTGTGCATAGGCTTCCATATCTACCACATCCCCTTCAATATCCGTCAGTTCGGTCAGGAAGCTATCACCGGTATTGCAAGTTGCCGATTCGGTCCAGTGCCGGCAAAAGCCTCTGGCAGCAAGCAACTCTGACGAATCAATGTGGCACTCCATTCCTAATCCGGACATTTTATGCATATCCCGGTCGACAAAATGACGGCAGACAAAGACATCCCCCACCTGATGGTTAATCGTTCCGGCTGTTCCCTGATTGATCACAATATCCGGCTTCACCTGCTGAATGGCTTCCGCCAAATGAAAAGCCGCTTTCACTTTTCCAATGCCTGTCCGTACATAATATACCTCCACATCGGGCCACTTGATTTCTGTAAATTCGCCTTGTACGGCATAAGTCACTAATATCTTCAACATAAATACTATCTTTAATTTTATACATTCTATATCGAATGCAAAAGTAGTCAATTAAAGACAATTTGACCAGATATTATCTTTAAATGGTCAGATTCTGCACATATCCGCCCTGTTTTCTTCCTATCTTTGCCTGAAACTTAAAACACAAAATATCATGATTCAAAACTCTATCTCCGACAATCGTATTGTCTGGCTCGACGTCATCCGTTGCGTTGCAATGATAATGGTCATAGGCGTTCATTGCATCGATCCTTTTTACATTTCACCCACGATGCGGGCAATCCCCGAATACACGCACTGGGCAGCAATTTACGGTTCACTCCTCCGCCCGTCGGTTCCCTTGTTTGTTATGATGACCGGGCTACTTCTGCTCCCTGTGAAAAAACAGCCATTAGGTCAGTTCTACAAAAAACGCATATATCGTGTTTTGTTTCCCTTCCTCATCTGGTCGGTGTTATATAGTCTGTTTCCCTGGTTTACGGGAGTACTCGGATTGCCGAAAGAAATTATCGGGGACTTCTTCTGTTATACGCAAGGACAAGAATCACAAAGCCTGATAGATTCTCTGAAGGATGTAGCCATGATTCCGTTCAATTTCAGCCATAAAGAGAACCACATGTGGTACATCTACCTGCTCATTGGCCTGTATCTCTATATGCCATTCTTCTCGGCATGGATAGACAACGCTGATCAAAAGACCAAACGAACATTTCTCCTGATATGGATTATTTCACTCTTCATTCCTTATCTAAAGGAGTATGTTGCCAATTGTTTGTTCGACAGAAGCGGTTATGTATTCGGTACTGATACATGGAATGAATTCGGACTCTTCTACTATTTTGCCGGATTCAATGGATATTTATTACTGGGACATTACGTCAAGAAGGGTAACAACTGGAGTCTGATGAAAACATTCACTCTTTGCATACTCATGTTTGCCGTCGGATATTATGTCACTTATACAGGTTTCAGCACCACAGCAGCCAATCCTGACGCAACAGAAACAGAAATGGAACTCTTCTTTACCTTCTGTAGCCCCAACGTATTGTTAATGACCTTAGCCACCTTCTTACTACTACAAAAAGTAGTCATCACCAACCAGACTGTCATAAAAGCACTGGCCAACATGACCAAATGCGGTTTCGGCATCTATATGGTTCACTACTTCGTCGTAGGTCCTTTTTTCCTTCTAATAGGACCCTCGTCGTTACCTATCCCTCTACAGGTTCCACTGATGGCTATCTGTATATTCCTCTGCAGCTGGGCATTCACTGCGTTTATTTATAAGCTTATGCCCCAAAAAGCTGTCTGGCTTATGGGATAAGACCAATAATTTACGTGTAAGGTGGAAAGAGTTTAAGAACTCTTCGCACCTTACACGTAAGTCATTGATAGGAGACTACAGTTACAAGAATGTACCCGGTCCCAATATATCATCCATATAACTCACATTACGGGTACGCAGCAATGCCCCGTTCGGACTATAAAACAGCTGATATTGAGTGTCTACATTTTGTTGCCCTACCTTGATGACAATAATCGGTTGCCATTTGGGAAACTCGACATAAGTAACATCTTCCACCTGCCAGCCGGAATAAGGACCGGAAGCAAACGCATTATATACCGTAGCAGAAAGTTCATCAGTATCTCCCCACTCCGTCTGGGTCATCTGCCATTGTCCCTGCGCATTGAACCAGACATTCTTTTCATAACCATTCATCATGAAATCGGCACAATAGTAACCGCTGTCCTGTGACCAGGCGATACCATCAGCTTTGGGATACATTTTTTTCAAAGCCGCCTGCGCCTTGGCAGGAGCATTATCTGCCCAAACAGACATGACAACCATCAACAGAGTCATTAACAAGCTGAATCTCAATTTTATCATAGCTAAAGCATTTTAATCGAATGAATACTTTTCGCTAACTAACAACTTACAAGGTTGCTTTGTTTCAGGCTGCCACAACTACACTGTCAGATGACAGAAGTGAGGTTTCCAATCGTATCCTTCACACGCTTCACAGTTGTCACATTCCGCTCATACTCGCTGATATGAACAGTTCCTCCCATAGATACAGCCTCGTTCTTGTATGCCATTCCGCTTTTGATACTCTCCCGTGCGGAGAAATGGAATTCCTGAATACCGGTCTCTTTTGCAATCCGGCAGATATTCTTTTCGTTCACCCCACAACCTGCAAGGAGAGTGATTCTGCCCTTCGCCCTTTCACGGAGTTCCTTCAACAAAGGTATGCCAAGTTCAGCCGTTGCCTGTTGCCCCGAAGTCAGAATACGGTCACATCCCAGGTTAATTATCTGCTCCAAAGCCTTAGATGCATCACGGCACACATCGAATGCCCGGTGGAAAGTGACGGACAAACCTTCAGAAGCTTCCATCAGCTGTTCCATCACCGGCACATCTATCTCTCCGTTTGCTGTCAGGCATCCAAACACCACCCCATCAGCTCCAAGTCGACGAGCCATTTCAATATCCTTCAACATAGTCTTTATTTCGATGGGAGAATAAAGAAAATCCCCTCCACGCGGACGGATAATTACATGCAACCGTGTAGTTGTCAGCACCTCACGTGCCATCGCGATTTCGCCATACGAGGGAGTCGTTCCGCCCTCCGGGATGCCTGCACAAAGTTCCACGCGGTTTGCTCCACCTTCCTGTGCAGCAATGCAACTCTCTACGGAGTTGGTACAAACTTCAAATAGGTAGTTCTTCATATTTCATGAATATTAAAATAACTGTTTAACGAGGAATTAAAAAAGGGCGAATTGCTTCGCCCTTATCATAAACATTTTCTTTTTCAGTCTTTATTTTGCAAAGCTCACCGCACGTGTTTCGCGGATAACGGTTATCTTCACCTGTCCCGGATAAGTCATCTCATCCTGAATCTTCTTCGCAATTTCACCCGACAGATTTTCCGTCTGCTTGTCGTCTATTTTGTCTGCCCCGACAATAACACGAAGCTCACGTCCTGCCTGGATAGCATAAGTCTTGGTTACACCCGGATAAGACATAGCCAACTGTTCCAGATCGTTCAGACGCTTGATGTAAGCCTCAACAATTTCGCGGCGTGCACCCGGACGTGCTCCGGAGATGGCATCACACACCTGTACGATAGGCGCAAGCAGGCTGGTCATCTCTACTTCATCGTGGTGGGCACCGATAGCGTTACAAATATCCGGTTTTTCCTTGAATTTCTCAGCAAGTTTCATACCCAGCAAAGCGTGTGGCAATTCCGGTTCTTCATCGGGCACCTTACCAATATCATGCAACAATCCGGCACGTTTTGCTTTCTTCGGATTCAAGCCCAGTTCAGAGGCCATCACAGCACAAAGGTTGGCAGTCTCACGTGCATGCTGCAACAGGTTCTGTCCATAAGATGAACGATATTTCATCTTACCGATGATTCGAATCAGTTCCGGATGCAATCCGTGGATACCTAAGTCGATAGTAGTACGTTTACCTGTTTCAATAATTTCTTCTTCCACTTGTTTACGCACTTTGGCAACCACCTCTTCGATGCGTGCCGGGTGAATACGTCCGTCAGTAACCAACTGATGCAATGCCAGACGGGCTATTTCACGACGAACGGGGTCGAATGCGGAAAGAACAATTGCTTCAGGAGTATCGTCTACTACGATTTCAACTCCGGTAGCAGCTTCAAGAGCACGGATATTACGGCCTTCACGTCCGATGATACGTCCCTTGATTTCATCCGACTCAATATGGAATACAGTTACAGAATTCTCGATGGCAGTTTCCGTAGCCACACGTTGTATCGACTGTATCACGATGCGTTTAGCCTCTTTACTTGCAGTCAGTTTGGCATCGTCCATGATATCATTGATATAAGACTGCGCCTGAGTCTTTGCCTCTTCTTTCAACGACTCTACCAAGCGTTCTTTTGCCTCTTCGGCCGACAAACCGGAAAGTGCTTCCAGTTTTTCAATTTCCTGATGCTGGAGTTTGTCCAGTTCCTCTTTCTTTTTATCCACGATTCCCAACTGTGCTTCCAGATTCTCTCTGACAGCATCGGCTTCGGCTCTTTTACGCTGAATCTCTTCCTGACGCTGGCTCAGCACCATTTCACGTTGTTTCAGCTTATTTTCGGCCTGTTGGATCTTTTGGTTACGCAGGGCTACCTCCTTCTCCAAATCTGCTTTCTTATTGAGAAACTTCTCTTTTACTTCCAGCAGTTTGTTCTTCTTAATCACTTCTGCTTCTGTCTCTGCTTCTTTCAGGACATTATCATATTTGGCCTTCAGTCCGTATTTAAACAATACGTACGATAAGATTCCTCCTACGATGAAGCATGCAATGGATGCTACTATTGTTACTAACATTGTAATTTAATTTAAATATAAATAAAAACGCACTGCCAAATACTCGAAAGCTTCTTCTTCCGGGCATCTTTAGCAGTGCGTGGATTTTCTTTTATAAAAATGGAAACAGTTATTCCTCGTTCCTGAAATACTCTTCCAGCATTTCTGTAAGTTCTTCTATCTTGGCCGTATACGGTTGGGTATCATTACGTTGCAGCAGATGCAGCTTTTCCAGTGAAAACTGATATGCCACCATAGCTATAATCTTTTCCGGAGCTATGTTCCTGTAGTGCTCCCGATACGCATTGAGCCTGATATTTACCTGCTTTGCCGCTTCTCTTACGGTCTCTTCCTCGTCACGATTGATGGTGAGGGGATAATAAGAATCTGCTATTTGCAGGTTTATTTTTATTTTATCGTTCATACATCCTTTTTTATGTTATTCATTCAACAAAGCGATGCATTTATCGACTTCACGCACTAATTTGGACAA
>ENA-ORUL01001698-ORUL01001698.1-human-gut-metagenome-genome-assembly--contig:-NODE-1698-length-14565-cov-3.401378_pt1 | contig 14565 bp, 6 predicted proteins | sample MGYA00242084_ERZ509219 | MGnify/ENA primary metagenome ERZ509219 (study PRJEB26280, sample SAMEA2338792) | human gut metagenome | biome: human gut; feature: human-associated habitat; material: faeces...
GCCTGTTCGGGTGTAATGGGTCGATAATTCCATTTGTGATTCATTTTATATATTGCTTTTTTCTTTTTCTGTTCTCAAGGGTCAGAAAGGCACTTCTTTCCAACAAGGGGTAAAAGTACGAAAAAAAGCGGAAGTGTAGGATAAGATATGACGAAAATATTTCATGATGCTATGTTGAAACGCAAATTATTATGCCACCCTCATAGCAATAGAGTGGCACAATATGTTTTGTAAGCAATCAGAAACCTAGAGCCCGTTGATAAACAGATTCGCTTTTTCCACTACGACGTTTGCCGGAGTCTTTAACAGTTGAAGCTCATCAAAACTTTCAAGTACTCTCTCCAGTTTGCGTAGTGTAGCAGTCTTGTTTTGGGTTTGCAGTTCCGTTTTCAGAATTCGGATTTTCTCGTATGCTTGTATGCCTGCCACTAGATTCTCGAAACGCAGACAAGTCCTTCCTCCCGGATAGAGAAGGTAAGTATCTCCGGCTCCCCATGTGTAGAAGCGGCTGTCTAGTAACGGCTCGATAGTCCAGCTGTTCAATGCCCAACGCAGGTATCCGTCCAGATTCTCTTTCGCTGCATACCAGGCTATCCAAGCGCCTTCTGCCGGGTTGCTGAATGTATATGTGTTGGGATGGGATTCTGCGCAACAGGTGTAGTAAGTTGTGATTTTTCCTTCTGCTTTCCGTTTCGTTTTCATCTCTTCACTGAATTTCTCTGCGATGGCAATGCAATAATCATTCAGTTCGTCTGAAAGTTCTTTATGGAGTGAGCCGGCAAGTGAAACCTTGAAATTCGGATCTGCTTCACGGATAATCTTCAGTGCTTTCAACATATCGGGCATGGGGCGTTCGTCCATAGCGATGTGCGTAATGTCAAACCAGCCTTTGGATTTTAAGTGAGCAGCAAAGTCTTTCAGCATACTTAACCATAGGTCGTGATAAGCCTGTTCTCCCGGCTTGGATTTTAATTCTTTCATGCTGTTGGTGGCTTGGTCGAAATAGAGGAAAGACAGTTTCCAGGGAATCATGGAATAACATCCGATCTCCTTTTTTATTCCCATATCTATCATGAACTCCACCCATTTGTCGAAGATCGTGTAGTCGAACCACCAGCTGCCGTCTATTTTCCGAACCCAAGTGATCATCGTTTCGTATGGATCATAAGTTTGTCCGCCCCAAGGGTGATGCATGATGGGGACGGTAATCACTTTTCCGCCTGCATCCGCGTATGGTTGCAGTTCTGTCTTTAAGATTCTGAAGTGTTCCTCCGACCATAAAGGAACCTGATGATAACGGGCCACTGCAAATGGGTTTTGCCAAAGGTCCAGATGGAAAGCCCATTGATCGGGTTGAGGCAATGTGCGTTGCTGAACCTGTACGGTCAGTTTTAACTTCCCGATCACTTCGTGATTATTCTTTATAAGTACATCGGATGAATAATTGCCGCTAATTGCATCTTCAGGAATCCAGACGCGTATCCAGTATCCTTGAGAGGTCTTCGCTTTTATCGGTAAAGCAGCGGCGAGATGGTCGATAGGGTCAGCTACCAGTGTGGAGTCGAATTGTGACAAGTCCGGTCGGGGACCGCAAGTACCTTTTTGGTTCTTGTTCAGTTCATCTGTCATCACATATCTGACAAACCCTTTCAGAATACGGTCTGCCGAAATACTTTGTTTACCGGAGGAATGCGTCAGGGGAGCTATTTCTACGGAAACATTATCCAAATCGATAGCGGAAGAAACTACCAACTGTGCGGCGACTCTTTCTCCTTTCCATCCTTTGATATCAATCTTTTTCTGATTGAGATGTGGATTTACCTCTTTCTTATATCGGGTGTAAGTGTCTCCCCATGCACAACGAGTGCCGGAAAGGTCTTTCCAGGATTCCTCGTCCGTTGGAGCCGGATTTTTGAGTTCCGTGTACTGTGTCAATGGGAAAGGAGCTTGCGAGGTTGACTGCCCGGAATGGGTAACTCCCATCGGGATTTGTCCGTTCAGGCTTCCCAGACTGCAAAGTCCGGAGAAGATGAGGACGATAGCTTTTACTCTAATGTTCATACGAGTTGTTTTTAATAGGTGATTAAAGGAAATATACTTTAGTTTGATTTAATTCAGAAGAATTGGGACCGATGCCGATGGTAAAGCTTCCGGGTTCCAGTACCTTTTCCATTTTATTATTGTATATGCTAGAATCTGCGGAAGGAATAGTAAAACGAATCTCCTTTTCTTCGCCGGGCTGAAGATGGATGGAAGCAAAGCGTTTTAATTCCTTTTCTCTCGGAATGACGGTAGCCACTTCGTCACGTATATAAAGCTGTACAATTTCTCTGCCGGCTACGGAACCTGTATTCTTGATTTTTATCCGTACAGTGACGGAATCTCCCCTTCGGTATTTTGTTTTATCGGTAACGAGAGAGGAATATTTGTATTGCGTGTAACTCAGACCGAATCCGAATGGAAATAAGGCTCCTTGCGGTATGTCGGCGTGGTGTACTGTGTAAAAAGTTCTTCTGGCATTATAAACAATAGGAATCTGCCCCGCATGTCTGGGGAAAGTCTGCGAAAGTTTCCCTGAGGGATTTTCGATACCTGTCAGTAAGGCTGCTACGGCTTTTCCTCCCATAGTGCCGGGATACCAGGCTTCTAGTAGAGCATCGCAGTTCTTGATGACTTCATCCAATACTAGTGGTCGGCCGTTGAATAACACTACGATGATTTTTTTCCCGGTTGTCTTCAATGCTTTCAGCAATCTCATCTGCTGATCTGGTAACTCGATTTTGGCGGTTGAAACAGCTTCTCCAGATAAGTTGGACGGTTCTCCGAGACAAGCTATAATGATTTCATTTTTTTGTGCCAAAGCACAAACATCCGACAAATAGGCCGGTGTAATACCGGAGAAGTCACAAGCCCGTACATCAATCGGGATATCAGTACGTAAGGCTTTGAAGCCTTCTTCTACTGTAATTACCTCTTTGCTGTCTCCTTTCATATTCCAGGAACCCAGCAAATGGTAGCGTGTATTGGCGAATGGACCAACTAGTGCTATTCTTTTAGAATCGGATAAGGGAAGTGTGCGATCTTCATTTTTTAAGAGTACCATACTTTGACAAGCCATTTGGTATGCGTCTTCCTGGCTTTCTTTAGAATAAAGTGTCTGCTTTTCCCGTTCGGTATTAAAATAGGCGAATGGATTATCAAACAGTCCCAACCGGAATTTCAGTTCTAAGGCACGGGCGGCAGCGCGGTTAATCAGTTGCTCCGGAACTTTCTGTGTTCTTACCAGCTCCGGCAGGAATTCGATAAACTGTTTGGCACTCATATCCATGTCTATTCCGCTTTTGATGCCTCTTTCAGCAGCTTCTTGTTCGTTGTCGGCAGCTCCTTCCGTCACCGCATGTTGAAAAGTTGTCCAATCGGTCATTAGCAATCCTTTGAACTGCATTTGTTTACGCAACACCTCTTCATTCATGAAATAGTTCATTGTCAGCGGCTCTCCATCGTAGGAGGTATATGCGCACATGACACTTGCTACTCCTGCATTAATGGCTGCTTGAAAAGGAGGGAGATAAATTTCCTGAAGTTTGCGCAGAGATACGTCCGTTTCTTGATAGTCTCTTCCTGCCATGACTGCCCCATAACCGGCAAAATGCTTTACGCAGGCAGCAATCGTATGAGGGCTTGTCAAGTCGTTCCCTTGAAACCCTCGGACTCTTGCGGCAGCCAGTTCTCCGCACAAGTAAGCATCTTCACCGGATGTTTCCATAATACGTCCCCAACGAGGATCGTATGATATGTCAACCATCGGTGCGTAGGTCAGTTGGATACCTGCTGCAGCGGCTTCCCGCGCTGCCATAGCAGCACTTTGTTCTACTAATTCCGGATTCCAACTACACGATTCGGCTAGTGGAATGGGGGTAATGGTGCGATATCCGTGAATGACATCTTCATGAAAGATTAAAGGAATACCTAACCTGCTATGTTTCAGAGCCTCCTCTTGTAGAGAACGGTTTAGTTCCGCTCCATTCGCTTTCAAAAAAGCGCCGACTTTCCCTGCACGTATCAGAGATCGGCAGATGGAGTCGTCTTTCGTATAATAAGGTATTAAGTTCAGTTCTGCTATTTTTTCTTCAAGTGTCATGCGTGACAATAGATCTTTCACCCGTTGGGGGACGGGGATGGATTCCTTTTGATAAGGATAGGATTGTGCAAGGCATACCGAAAACACGTTTCCCACAAGGAATAGTGTTATAAAGATAAACTTGTCCATGTTTAAAGTCTGTTATGAGTTAAATTAATAAATATTACCGCAGACTTTTCTTATTTATACAGACAAACAGGGGATGTGGAAACATCCCGATTTTAATTGGAGAAGAGAAACACGTTGCAATATTAGGAATAATATTCGAAGTACACAAGTAAAGCGGGCAAAGAATTTGAAAGGGAAAATTTGTTCGTTACTTTATTTATTTATAATATTGCGGACTTTATCATCCAATAAAGCTCTATTTATATGCTAGATACTGATGAAAAAACATTCGAGAAGCTCTTTAGGGAGCATTATTCCCTTCTATGTAATTATGCGAATAGCATTGTCTGTAATGAGCAGGCGGTAGAGGACATTGTACAGAATTTCTTTATTGCCGTCTGGGAGAAGAAACACTTATCTATAACGGAGGATACTTTTCTTCCGTATGCCTATCGTGCTATCAAGAACAGTTGTATCAACTACTATAAGTCAGAGATTGCCAAAGAGAATTTTTTCACTGTGCTGGCGGAGGAATGGCAATTACAACTGCAAGAAGAAGAGGAGTTCAGATATAAACAGGAGGTACATGCCGCTCTTCAGAAGTTACCGGAAAAATGCAGGAAGGTATTTTTGCTGAAGTGTGTCACCGGTCTTCGTTATAAAGAAATCGCGGAAATTTCCGATATTTCGGTCAATACCGTGAAATACCATCTGGGAGAGGCTTTTCGTGTCATGAGGGAAGAACTGAAAGACCTGATGATACTATTAATATTAATTTTTAGCTGATTGTGCCTACCCATTTTAGGGAAAGCAATTGTCATAGTAACAGAAAGATAAAAAGAAAATGATGAAACAGGAATTGATCTATCAAGCTATTCTTTCTACATTAGCTCATGAGGCTACCGATGAGGAACAAAAGATTGTTGACGAGTGGCTGCGTGAGTCTGAGGAAAACAGAGAGGAATATGAGGGGATGCGTCGTATGTATGAGAAAGCGACGGCTCCTCGTAAACCCAGACAATTTGATGCAGACCGGGCTTGGAAACAGGTGGCCGACCATACCATATATAAAAAGAAAAGTTGGTATCTGTCTATGTGGGTGCGCTATGCGGCCGTTGTAGCTGTTGTGGTGGCAAGCGGATTGTTCTTTATCACAGATTGGTTTCGTGCGGACAGTCTGGATGGGATAGACATGATGGCTTACAATGAGCCTACCCTGCTTTTGGAAGGGGGGGATGAGATTGATTTGAGCGGGCGGTCCTTTACGATGAAGCGTGATCAGGCTTTGATAAAGAACGATGCGGACAACCTGCTCTCTTATGAGGCGGAAGGCGGGACGGATAAAGCGAAGATTGTTCATAACCGCCTGATTATCCCAAGAGGAAAAATGTACAGACTGGTGTTGGAGGATGGCACGAAAGTATGGCTGAACTCAGAAACGGAACTTTCATATCCGAGCCGGTTTACCGGAACCAAGAGGGAAGTAAAGTTATTGGGTGAGGCTTTCTTTGAAGTCACTCCTGACAAGGAAAGACCGTTCTATGTAAAGGCGAACGGAATGGATATACGTGTTCTGGGAACTTCTTTCAACGTAAGTGCCTATCAAGATAGCGAGAGTACGAGTACGACATTGGTGGAGGGATCGGTAGCTGTGAGCACGGCCAATGGTGCGGAACGGACAATAACGCCTTCCGAACGATTGGCGTATAATAAGAAAAGTCATCAGTTATCTGTGGAGAAAGTGGATACTGAACTTTATACTTCCTGGATCAACGGTGTATACATCTTTAAGAATATGCCTTTAGAGGAAATATTGGAGAAACTTTCCCGATGGTATGATTTCTCTGTTACCTATCAGGATGAAACATTGAAACACACCCGTTTTTCTCTTACCGCAGACCGAAAAACGGATATAGACAAACTCTTGGAAGTGATAAACTACACTTCGGATGTTAAATTGGAGAAACAAGGAAAGAGTATTAATGTAAAAAAAGGAGGATAGAATGAAGTAAGAAAGAACTGTGTCACGAAAAAACAAAATAGAGCCTATGCTGACCTTGATTAAGATGAAATGGATAGTGATGTTGTTCCTGCTGCTGTATACGGCAGGCAGTTACCTGCATTGCGCTGTTCTCTATGGGGATATACTTGCTCAAAAGTACACTATTGTGCTTGATTTTAAGGATACTCCGGTAGAAGCCGTACTGGACGCCATCACCAAGCAGACTGGAATCAAGATTGCCTATAATAACGAGGTACTCGACCGGAAGAAACCGGTGACCGTCAAGATAGAGACATCCGATATTTTGGAAGCGTTGTATGCCGTATTGGGCGACAGCTATATCTGTCGGCAGATTGATGACTATATCGCTGTTTCCAAACGGCCAAAACCTGTTTCGGGCAAGATTGCCGGTAAATCGCCAACGATGACGGAAGCTTTTTCTTCCGCCATCGTTAGCGGCTTGATTACGGATGGAGACGGAAACCCGCTTATCGGTGTCAATATTCTGGTGAAAGGGAAAAGCACAGGTGTTGTTTCCGATTTATACGGTCGTTATCAGATTGAGGTGACGGAAGGTGACCGGTTGGAATTTCGTTATGTCGGATATAATAGCGAGGAAAGGGTCGTGAGGAAGGTCCCGGTCATTAATGTGCGTATGGTGGAATTACCGGTTGGGCTGGGAGATGTGGTGGTAGTCGGATATGGACAGCAGAAGAAATCCAGCGTCGTTTCGTCTATACAGACATTGGAATCGCGAGATATGAACGTGAAACAACGTAATCTGGCAACCAATATTGCCGGACGGATTGCCGGTGTGATTTCCGTACAGCGTAGCGGCGAACCGGGAAATGACGAAGCGGAGTTTTACATTCGCGGACAGAGTTCGTATACGGGAGGAACTAACCCGTTGGTACTGGTGGATGGTGTTCCCCGTAATATGGAAGATATCGATGTAGATGAAATAGAGACTTTTACGGTACTTAAAGATGCCGCTGCCACTGCTGTTTATGGAGCTGAAGGGGCAAATGGTGTCGTGCTGATTACTTCCAAACGCGGAAGGCCACAGAAGACTCTCGTTAATTTCAGCGCACAATATGCCATTGCCACTCCTTTCAGAATGCCCCGGTCGTTGGGTGCCTGTGAGTATCTGTCCATGTATAACGAGGCGGTGTGGAATGATCGGGGAAATCCGGATAAAGATCATTTTCAGCCGGAAGTGACCGATGAGGTTATAGAAAAATACCGTTCGGGAGCGGATACCGATTTATATCCTTCCGTTGATTGGACTGATTTGCTGAAGAAACACACCCAAAGCCAGCGTTATACGATCAATTTCAGGGGCGGTTCCGAGAAAACACGCTTTTTCGTTTCGGGAGCTTATTATACGGAAGAGGGAATCTATCGTTCAAATCCTATTGAGGACTATGATGCCAATATTGACTTGAAGCGTTTTAATCTGCGCTCCAACATTGATATGACAATCACAAAGACTACCCAACTGTCCGTAGATTTGAGCGGGCAGTATGTGATGAAGAATAATCCCGGGTATAGTTCCGACCAGATATTTTCGTACATAACCCATAGCCCTACTCACGTTATTCCTATGTATTATTCGGACGGAACAGCTTCTATTTACAGTAATTTAGGCTACGGACACGACAAGCAGCCTTACAGTATGCTCAATCATAGCGGATATACCAAGACATGGGATACATATCTCCAGTCGAAGGTTTGTTTGGAGCAAAAGATGGATTTTCTTCTTCCGGGCTTGTTGGTTAAAGGAATGATGGGGTTTGATGCGGACTTCGGAGCCTCGACGAAGAGAACCAAGTCTCCTAAAACTTATTTTGCGTTGCGCCGGAAAGAGGATGGTACTCTGGAGAAGAAAACGATGGAGGAGGGGACTGCCTTGAGCGATCCTGTCAAGGGAGAGACTTCGGGAGCCAAAAGGATTTATCTGGAGGCTTCTCTGAACTATCAGCAACGCTTTGCGGACAAGCATGACCTTTCCGCTTTGTTTCTGTATATGCAGAAAGAGACCCAGCAGGAAGAAGGATTGTTGCGGCTTCCCTATCGGAAACAGAGCCTTGTATCGCGTATTTCATATGCTTATGATGACCGATATATCGTAGAAGCCTGCATGGGAGCTACTGGCAGTGAGAATTTTGCGCAGAATCATCGCTGGGGGATATTTCCGGCAGTGGGAATAGCCTGGTATATCAGTCATGAGAAATTTATGCAGGGGGTGGAAAACAGCTTGACCAAGCTGAAACTGAGAACGTCTTACGGAATAGCGGGTAACGACAATGTGTTCAGCCAAAATGGTGGATTAGTGCGTTTTCCGTATCGGGGACAAGTCACGACAGACGGTCCCGGATATGATCTCGGACTGACGCCCGGTGCCGGTGGCGGAGTGTCCAATTGGGTCGGTGGGGTGTACGAACGGAGCTTTGCCAGTCCGAATCTTAGTTGGGAAACGGAACGGAAGTTGAATGTTGGGTTGGATGTCGGCTTGTGGGAAGGCAGGATTGATTTTTCTGTCGACTATTTTAGTAACCGTAGAAAAGATATTCTGATTCAGCGGCAGACCATTTCCGCTGTTACGGGTTTCCGGACCGGGATGTATCAGAATTTCGGTATTACGACGAATAAAGGGGTGGATGCAAATCTCATTTTCCGACATCAGTGGGGACCGGTCGGTCTTTCTGCTCGCGGAAATGTAACGTATGCAAGGAATGAAATCATTGAATGTGATGAAATTACTCCTAAATATGGTTGGATGTCACAAGTGGGAACCTCTATTGGTCAGCAATCTCTTTATATTGCGGAGGGGCTGTATACTCCGGATGACTTTGATGTGACGGAAAGGGGAGACGGTTCCCGGACTTATCAATTGAGGGAAGGATTGCCGAAACCTTCGGCAAATGTGGCTCCGGGTGATATCAAGTATAGGGACTTGAACAAGGATGGCATTATCGATTCCTACGATAAGACCTACGACAGTGGATTTTACTCTACGGGTATACCGGAAATTGTATATGGATTCGGGGTGAATCTTTCCTGGAACGGACTGTTTGTCGGGGCTTTTTTTCAGGGAGTGTCTCATGCGTCTGCCAGTCTGATAGCTTCTCCTGGTAATATCATTCCTTTTACGTCGGGCAGGGACAATGGTTCCGCCCGCGATATTATACGTGACCACTGGTCGGCTGAAGCACCTTTCAATCAAAAGGTGTTTTTTCCGCGTCTTCACACAGGAGCGTTTCAGCACAATCAATTGCCTAGTACCTGGTGGATGCGTGATGCGGCGTTTCTGCGTCTGAAGAACATAGAAGTAGGTTATGAATTCGATAAATCGGTACTCCAGCGACTGAGGATGGAGAATCTGCGTGTCTATGTGCAGGGGAATAATGTAGCGGTGTGGGACAAGATTAAATATTGGGACCCTGAATTGGGAAATGCTAACTCGGGAGCTAAATATCCGCTTTGCAGGAACTTTACTGTTGGTTTGGAAATCACTTATTAAAACGGAAGGTCACTCATTAAAAACAGAAAAGTCACTTATTTAAATTAAGGGAAGGAAACAAGATGGAACGAATTTGGAAGAAAATGATAGGGGCGCTCGGTTTTACGCTTTGCATGGCTTTGGCGGCTTGTTCCGATTATCTGGATGTCTCGAATGAGATCGCGGAGTCGTTGGATCTGGAAGCGGTATTCTGTAATCCGGCATATACACGGCAATGGCACGCCAATCTTTTTAATTGTATTTCCGAATATTCATGTACCGGTGGTAACAATGCCAGTGGGTTCACCAATGTCTGGTCGTCTCTTTGTGGTGAAACGTTGATAAGCAGCGGACCTTCTTCCCGGCTGATGGAAGCCGGTTACAATTCGGGTAACGCTCCCCTCCATCGCTGGTGGGTGCTTTATCGGGAGATACGTGACGCTTTTATTTTCTTGAAACGGGTAACGCCGTTGGGAGCGGTGAAAGATGAGCAGCAGTTGACGGAAGAAAGTGTACGCCGTATGAAAGCGGAAGCGAAGTTCTTGATTGCCTATTCCTATTTTTCCCTGTTTGAACTTTATGGACCGGTGCCGTTACTGACGGAAGAGGTTGATCCGGAAAGTAAGGATTTGAATTTTCCCCGGGCTACGGTGGATGAGTTGGTGGATTATATCGATCGGCTGCTCGAAGAGGTGATTCAGTCGGGCGATTTGCCGCCTACATTGATTAATGCTGCCATCCCTGACGGGAATGAGCGGTATAATTTGAATGAGATTGTCCGTCCTACCCGTTCGGCAGCTATTGCGCTGCGCGCCAAATTATGGGTATATGCTGCTTCTCCATTGTTCAACGGAGGATATGCGGAAGCTTTAGAAGTGAAAAACAATGATGGAGAATATTTGTTTCCTCCTTATGATCCGGAAAAATGGAAGATAGCCAAGAAGCGCCTCGAAGAGGTACTGGAAGATGCGGAAGCTTGTGGATACAGATTGTACAAGGTTTACCAAACCGATGGCTCCATAGATGCCGACCGTTCTGTTTATGAGGTGTTTCAGGCTTATAATGATGAGATAATCTGGGCTACCGGACGAAACTATTATCACACCGGAAGCCAGGATGGTGTAATGGAGGAGAATACGACTCCGCGTGACCTCTATAAAGGATGGGCGCACGTTTGTGTCACTCAAGAGTCGGTCGATGGTTTTTTCATGAAGGACGGACTGACCATTGATGATCCGGGCACTGGATACGATGAAAGCGGATTTACGGAGGTCGTCAATCCGTGCAACGATAGAAAACGTACCGATAAGAATATCTTTACGATGTATGCCGACAGAGAACCTCGTTTCTATGCTGCTGTCACTTATGAGGGGAAAAGCTGGCATATACAGCCACGTTTCAATTATGACTGGGGAGCCGGTTTTGCAAAAGGGGAAGGAAGCGACAACTCGGTTGGCGATTATCCTCGAAACGGATATTTGCTTTATAAGTTCAAGAATCGTCAGATTATGTACACTGGTGATTATATCAAGAAATGGGCACGTCCGTCCATCTTGTTCCGTTTGGCGGATTTTTATCTTTATTATGCGGAAGTCTGCAATGAAATTGATCCCGAAGACGAATGTGTTATTGATTATTTGGATAAGATACGCGAGCGTGCTGGGTTACTTGGATATCGTGAGCTGGCAGCCACCGGGAAAAAGAATATCATAGGCGACCGGAAATTACAACGCAGGGCTATTCAACAAGAGCGCAGGGTAGAGCTTTTTGCTGAGGGACAGCGTTTCTTCGACATCCGCCGCTGGATGATTTGCGGAGAAGGGGAGGATGCCGACCAGCGATTTGTACATGGGATGAATATGAACGGAGAAAGAAACCGCCCTTTGGGTACAGACCAATCCTTTTATCGCCGGACACTGATTGAAAACCGCCCCTGGAAACGGGCGATGTATCTACATCCAATACCCTTCGATGAACTTCAGGTGAATAAGAAAATCGTACAGAATCCTCTTTGGTAGAATTGCTGAAACAATAAGAAAACTCCCTCCGTTACCATCTGTTTCCTTTCTCGGTGGCGGAGGAGGTTTTCCTCGGTGCCGGACACCTCCTTCCCCGGTGCCGGACTTTCTCTGTGTAAATGGTATAAAAAATCTAGTCGGTTCCGTAATCCATCCTTATATTTATATTTTCTTGATTGTCAACAAACCTCTCTAGAGATTGATAACCTTTCTTCTGAAAGCGCAGTATCTCCCGATTGCCGGTCTTTACGGTGAAATTTCCCCGATTGTCACTTTTCCCTAACAGTTTGCCGGTCGTTTTCTCATAAATCCGGACTTCGGGGATCAAGGTGGCCTGCACGTCTCTGATGACTCCTTGCACGGTTATCTGCCGTTCACTTTTGGGTAGAACCTGTTCCTGCCTGTTCACGACCGGTTGAGGCTGTCCCACTCGGATAGTCTTCCGTAAGAGAATATGGTCGGAGGCAGAACCTACTTGTATCTCGAATTCTCCCGGTTCTACGATGGCTTCATTCTTCTCATTCAGAATGGTAAGCTCACTGACAGGAATACTGAGACGGACAATTTGAGTCTCGCCTGCCTGGAGAGCTACCTTGCGGAAATCTCTTAATTGGCGTACCGGCATGGCAACCGAACTGCATACGTCTGATACATACAATTGCACCACCTCTTTTCCTTCGCACTTCCCGGTGTTTTTCAAATCTATACGTACGTGAACGGTATCGTTGAGCAGATAAGACGCTCGATCCGTTTGTAGGTTGGAATACTCGAAAGTGGTATACGTCAGTCCGTGTCCGAATGACCATAGCGGGACAGGAGCGGAGAAAACATAATCTCTTCCCGGTGAGTCATAACTGCCGGGAGATTTGTAGAATCCACGGTCGGATCGTAGATGATTATAGTAGACTGGGAGATGGCCGGTACTTTCGGGAAAAGAGAATGTCAGCCGACCGGAGGGAGATACCTTTCCGAACAGGATGTCCGCTATGGAGTTCCCGCTCTGTTCCCCGGCATACCATTGTACCAGGATAGCCGGTATATTTTTCTTTTCCCAGGGAATGGCAAAAGGCTTGCCGGTTACTAAGACAAGAATGACAGGTTTGCCTGTGGCTTGAACCGCTTTTATCAAGGCGGGTTGTGCTCCTGTTAAGGTTAGGTCGTTGAGGTCGAATCCTTCTCCGCAAGTCGAACTTTTATAGTCGCGTGCCAAGGCCGCGCTGGCGCTTCCGCAAAAAAGCACACAGACATCGCTTTGCTCGGCGGCCTCGACCGCCTGCCGGATTCCACTTTCATCCATAGATACCAAACTGCAACCTTTAGCGTAATTGACTTTCACGTTTGTGCCTGCCCATTTCCGGATACCTTGTAAGGGGGTAACTCCGAAACGGTTGTCGCGTGTCCATGTGTAATCACCGAATTGTATCTGGTCGGCGTTCGGACCAATGACTGCAATCGATTTCAACTTTCCGATAGAGAGAGGGAGTAGCTGCCGTTCATTTTTCAATAAGACGGTCGATTCGTCCGCTATCTTTTTCGATAGCGCTATCGCTTTCCCGGAGTGAATAGCCCCTTTGGCAAATTTTTCTCCATACGGATCATCAAACAGACCGATCCGGAATTTGGCATACAATACCCGGCGGACAGCTTCGTCCACTATCTCGCGGTTCAGCTCTCCTCTTTCTATCAGTCCGGGGATGGCCGGATAGCAGTCACTCGAAGCTTCTACATCCAGACCGGCGGTCAGTGCCTGCAAGGCGGCTTCTTCCGAATTGCGGGCTGTGAAGTGGAAGTTCTTCAGCATTTCAATGGCTCCCCAATCCGAGTAGACATATCCTTTGAATCCCCATTCTTTTCTCAGAACATCTGTTAGCAGATAGTGCGAGGCGGAATTAGGGATGCGGTTCCATGAGTTATAGGCGGACATCACGGCGAGGGTAGGCGCTTGCTTCATTACCATTTCGAACGGTTTCAGATAGACTTCGTGCAGGTCACGGATACTGGTTTCTACGGATGCGAGGTTGAGGCCGCTTAAAGGGTTGCCGTGCGGACCATAGTGTTTCAGCATGGGGGATATGCCGTTGTCCATATACCCTTTCACTTCGGCTATGCCGAATCTTCCGCAGAGATAAGGATCTTCTCCGAAAGACTCTTCCACTCTTCCCCAGCGGAGGTCTCGCACTACATCAATGCAGGGGGATAACACTTGCCGCATACCTACCGCATGGAGCTCGTCGGCAATCATGGATGTTTTGCGATAGGCGAGATCTGTATCGAAAGTACTTCCTAGAGCAATGTTCTGCGGGAAGACGGTGGCTCCCTCATGCACTACCCCGTGTAACGATTCCGCTACGGTAAAGATAGGAATGCCTAAACGGGTTTTCTCGACCATGAAGCGTTGGATGGCTAGCATATTCTTTGCACAGTTTTCTGCCGTCAGGGGAAACCCCTCAACGAACCCCCAACTCATTCCCTGCGCTTTTTCTTCCAACTTGCGTTCGTCCAGCGCTTGTCCGTTGAATATCTCCCAAGAATGGATATGTCTGATTTGAGCGAGTTTCTCTTCCGGAGTCATTCGTTGTAACAAGTCTTTTACCCGCTCCTCAATAGGTAGATCCGCTCTTTGATAAGGTAGTTTGGGTGAGGCTGTTGCTGATGAAAAGGAGACTGCTGATGATACAGGCACTTGCAGAGTGGTGAGGATATTGATTCCATAACGTCGGTCGGGCGAAATCCACCAAGGAATATCTCCGTTGGCGCAGCGGATAGCAAAGCGGGAAAGGGGTTGGAGCTGTCG
>ENA-ORUL01001712-ORUL01001712.1-human-gut-metagenome-genome-assembly--contig:-NODE-1712-length-14503-cov-2.814576_pt1 | contig 14503 bp, 13 predicted proteins | sample MGYA00242084_ERZ509219 | MGnify/ENA primary metagenome ERZ509219 (study PRJEB26280, sample SAMEA2338792) | human gut metagenome | biome: human gut; feature: human-associated habitat; material: faeces...
CTTGCTATCGAAAAAGAGTTTTTTATTTTCCAGATCATTCAATACAAATTTCATAATAAACTCTTTTGCATTAGCAAAACCACCGTCAATATAAATAGCTCCGATCAATGCTTCTAATGCATCCGAGGTCAGAGAATCTCTCTTTCTTCCTCCTGTCGCTTCCTCTCCTTTTCCAAGGATCAGATATTCCCCAAGATCAATTTCCCTCGCACAGAAAGCAAGAGACGGTTCACACACCATACTGCCCTTGACTTCGTCAGTTCTCCTTCCGGCATTTCTTCGTCGGCAAAAAATAAAAATTCACTGGATACCAGTTCTAAAACCGCGTCTCCTAAAAATTCCAATCTCTCGTTACACTCACTTTTTGGGAGCTGTTTCTCATTTGTATAAGAACTGTGACGCATTGCATGTTTCAACAGATTTTTATTTACAAACTTATATCCAATCTTTTGTTCTAATTCTTCGATATTTTTTTCCATAATAAGATACCTCATAAAACGAAAAAGCCCTTTAGGGCTTTTTCGTTTCTCTTCTATGCCTAGTCGTTAATTGCATTTTTGATCTGCTCTACAGCATCCCCTACTGTAACGATCTTCTCCGCTTCATCATTATCAATTTCGATATCAAAGGTTTCTTCAATTCCCATGATGATCTGAAAAATATCCAGAGAATCTGCACCCAGATCATCTACAAACGTAGACTCCATTGTAATCTCCTGTGCATCCTGATTTAACACATCCATGATAATTGATTTTAATTTTTCAAATTCCATAATCGTTCTCCTTTTTCATTCATAATACATCTATCCAACGGAATCTACTCCGCTTGAATACTTTCTCTGATTTTCTCGTTAATTCTCTGATTCTTAAAAGTCACACACTGAACCAGCGTATTACTGATCTCCTTACATTTAGAACTTCCGTGTGTCTTCACTACCAGACCATTAAGTCCAAGAAGCGGTGCTCCTCCGTGCTCTGCTGTGTCAAACTTCTTCAGTGTCTCTTTTAACGCCGGTTTCACAAGAAGCGCTCCAATTTTACTTCTTAAGCTCTTCATCATACCGCCTTTGATCTCGCGAATCAGCGTATTTCCTACACCTTCAAAAAGTTTCAGAATAATATTTCCTGCAAATGCTTCACAGACGATAACATCTGCCTGACCGCTGGGAATCTCTCTTGCCTCTACGCTTCCGATAAAATTGATGCTCTTTTCTTCTTTTAACAGTGGAAACGTCTCTTTCACAAGCGCATTTCCTTTTTCTTCTTCTGCACCAATATTCACAATTCCAACGGTTGGATTTTTAATTCCCATTACATGCTCCATGTAAATAGAACCCATTTTCGCAAACTGTACAAGGTGGGATGGTCTTGCATCCACATTCGCTCCACAGTCTACCAGAAGCGATACTCCTTTTTCTGTAGGAATCAACGGAGCAAGCGGTGGTCTTTCTACCCCTTTAATTCTTCCGACGATCACCTGACCGCCTACCAAAATGGCACCGGAACTGCCTGCCGATACAAAAGCGTCCGCCTGCCCTTCTTTCACCATCTTCATACCTACTACGATGGAAGAATCTTTCTTCTTTCGAATGGCATTTACCGGTGGCTCAGCAGTCTCAATGACTTCCTCTGCATGAACAACTTCTATGCGGTTTTTATCATAAGAATACTTAGCCAGTTCTCGGTCAATATCTTCTTTTCGTCCCACAAGAACAATGTGAAGGCTTGCTTCTCTTCCAAGAGCGTCTACTGCTCCCTTGACGATTTCTCCCGGAGCATTGTCACCTCCCATGGCATCTAACACTACTTTTGTCATATCTTCCATGATCTTTCCTCCTGACAGTATCTAAGCGCAATACTGCTAGAGTTCATTCTACTAAACATTACTATAAAAATCAATATTTGTTGCAAAAAAAGCTGTTCTATTCAACCACTAATCTTCCGCTCTGTATAGAATATTTCTTCTCACTTTTATTTGCAAAATCAAGATCGTGAGTTACTAAAATAATTGTTTTCTTCATTTCGCTGTGAAGTATATCAAAAATATCTTCCACCACTTTGCTGGAGGCATCATCCAGATTTCCCGTAGGCTCGTCGGCAAATAAGAACGGCGGATCGTTACATAAGGCTCTTGCTATGGCAATTTTTTGCTTCTCTCCACCGGATAATTCCTGCGGATACTTTCCTAATAGCTGTCGATCAATCTCAAGATATTCCGAAAGCTCATGCGCGCGCTTTACCAGTTCTTCTTTATTCCTTTTATCCAGAAGCCCCGAAAGAATCACATTGTCAAGGGCAGTTATTTCACTGAGAAGTTCATATTCCTGAAATACAAATCCCATTTTTCTTCTGCGGATATCAGCAAGCTCGTCGCTCCACAGTTTTCTCGAATCCACGCCATTGAAATACAATGTACCATCGGTTGGTTTATCGATCAGACCAAGCACTTTCAGAAGCGTTGTCTTTCCACAGCCGGATTTTCCCATGATCCCGACAAATTCTTCTGTCTTCACAGCGAAATTCAGTCCTTTTAACACCTTGATCTCCCGGTCTTCCGGATTCTCTGCGTAGATCATCCGGTAATTCCGTGTCAGATCTTCTACTTTTATGATTTCCTGATTATTCATCGTCTTTTTCCACCTTTCGAACCATAAACTTTCCAAGCAGCCACATAAACAGAAGTTCTACAAGAATATAGCCGCCCCAGAGCCATATTGCGTGAGTTATAAACTGTAGCTTAACTGCATTTGTATACATCCGCACATAGAATGTAATTCCGGTAAATACAGCTGTCACAAGCGCGGTAAACGCTCCCGGAAGCCAGAACATCAGATGTAATTCACCGAGAAGAATGCGGATTCTCTCTTTCTTTCTCATACCCATACAAGTGAAAAATTCGGCTCTTTTGTTCTTCTCATCCAGTTCAGAAAGCACTTTAATATAGACAAGGAACATGCTTATAAAAAGCATTGTTGCCGTGACAAACAGGTTCACGATCAGCTTCATCATACGTTCCGAACGCAGGTCTTTTACACTTTCATCCTTCGCATAATAATTTGCGATTTCCGCATCGTAAGCCTGATCTTCTTTATGTTTTTCCTGGAATTTTTCCAGTTCTCTCTTGATTGCTTTGTGATCTTTCGCTTTACTGTTCACCAACACCAGTTTTGTCGGTCCCTGCTTCACAGTCAGCCCTTCAATCGCATCCGTTTTCTTTTTAATAAACGAACCATTCAGCACATTCGTTGTCTTCCAGAGATTCTGTGCTTTTGTGAAGAATGCATCCGAAAACACAACGAGATTTTCCAGTTTTCCATCGCGGAAACATCCGGTCAGGCTTCCAATCTCCTCGCCTGCGATTGTACGTTGCTGATATGTCGTCTCCTCGGAATAATGCTCATATGGCGTATATCCTTCACATACAATGCCAACATGGATATTGGGTTTCTTCTTACTAAACGTCCAGTCTACCGGCTGTGCTTTCACAGAGCGGTCCTGCTGGTGCACAAGATAGACTTTCTCTCCCTTTGCATCCAGATGGAGAAAGTGTGGTTTATAATCCGGATCAATTGCTTTTTTCAGTGCATGATAAGTAGATTCTGAAATACCGATCTGTTGTCCCTGTATTCGTGTTTCATAATAGCTCTCATTCTTCTCCGTTTTATCCGAATTCGAGATTCTTACCATCGGATAAGTCGTAACCTTTGCTCCGTACTGTTTCTCCAGATTTTCAAATGTCTTCTGGTCTTCATCGTAAGAAATGCACATGAAATCATATGGAAACAGGCTTTCCGGTTGTTCCGCAACCGTTACAGATACTGACTGGAATGCAAAATAAAACATTCCGCAGATATGCAAGGCTGTAAGCGCTGCCAGATACCACGCAGTTGTCTTTGAACGGTGATAGCGGTCATTGCGTTTCAGAAGCGTACCCAGATACCCTTTTGATGCCTTGTCTTTTCGCAGCAACAATGCCCCGCCAAAGCGGTAGAGAAGAAACAGTCCGACAAACAATGCCAGCATCAGTGTAATCTTCTCGTAATTGTAAATCTTGCTGTAAGAAATAGCACTGTATCCGCAGATAGCAGCTCCGATCACAGTAATGATCTTCAAAAACCTCCGCGGCATCTTCTCTTTTGCAACATTACGTGTTGCCGCTGAGATCAGGTTAAAATCCGACACAATGTCTCTTGTCGCCATCAGTGAAACAAGATAGACAAGGAACAGAACGGCAAGTGATACCAGATACGTTGTTTTACTTGCATATGACAGCACCCTTTTCGTATTCTTCGTCGCTGATGAGCTTGTCATTGAATAGCTTTTCGAAAAGCAGAAGGACTCCATTTCCGACAATTACTCCGCCTATATAGGAAAATACAAATCCCAGTCCGATCTCCAGTCCGGCAATCGTCCAGAGCGCCTTTCTTCTGATTCCAAGTGTTACAAAGATACTATAGTTCTGAATCCATTTTCTGAGATAAAAGATCAGCACAAATACCATCAGGAAAAGGCAGCATGCCGCAAGCGGGATCATCGCATTGATCAGGATTCGTCCAAGTCCTTCGCCACCATACATAGACAGATCAGCCCGGTGGGAAAAAGACAGCATCTCATAAGCTCCCAGTCCGGAAAATGCCAGTGTTCCGACCATGATTCCGCAGAGTAAGAAAAGCCGGTAATCTTTCCAGTCAGAGCGGAAATTCTTCCAGATCATATGATAGAAAAGTTTCGTGTATTTGCCTGGAAAATCCAGTCTTCTGTGCGCTTCTTCTTTCTTTTCCTGTTCCTGCACTTCATAATTTCTGGATCTTGCCAGTGCTTCATCATAGACATCGATCATCTTCTGCAGAGCAAGCTCAAGAAGACTCATTACTACCATAGGCATAAAAAACATAAATGCCATCACATTATCCGCAACTGTACCGTAAACTGCATAATCACTCAGAAACATCTCTGTGATCGCAATACCTATCACAACCGGCTGGATATACCGGTATTTGTTTAAAATCAGCAGTATCAGATACAATACTGCCACGATCTGCATAATTACAAACAGGCCAACCTGAATCTTTATGGCGCCCATATTGCCGTCCCACACATCCCGGCAACTGTCTGTCAGTGCGGCAGCTCCTTTCTGCGACAATAATCGGAAAACACCATAAAAAGAATGATACCCATCCCGGAGCCGGTAAACCGGCCACATGGAATAGATCAGAAATATCGCGTATCCGATGACTCCGACACATATTTTTTCTTTTCTTCTGCTCTTTTTCTTCTGCATTTCTTTTTCCTCTCAATCCTAAGATTTTCTCTATTTCATGTCATATATGGATACACTGACAAGAAAACTGGTATCTGTAGTTATATAATGCAGATCACCTTCATGTTTTTCTACGATTTCCCGAACATTTTTCATACCGTATCCATGCAGTCCGTTTTCTTCTTTCTGCGACCGGAGCTGTCCATTTTCCACTCTCACTGCTTCCTCTGCACTGTTCTCAATCTCCACGTAAAAAAGCCGGTTCCGTCTTATAAATTTCACATGGATCCATGGATTTTCCGAAGTCACTTTCTGCGTTGCCTCCAGTGCATTATCCAGAAGATTCCCAAATAGCGTGATGATCTCCCAGTCCGTAAACGGTAATTTTGTAAATACTTCCGTCTGGATTGTCATCTGTACACCGGAGTCTTTCGCATCCTGCGCCTTCTGGTTCAGAATCATATCCAGCATCTGATTTCCTGTCCACACCTGATAATTATGCACCAGTATCGCATCACTTAATTTCTCCAGATATTCGTGAATCCCATCCCAGTCTCTTTCCTGTTCATAACGCCTTAGCGCCAGCAGATGATTCTTCATGTCATGAACAACCTGCCGGCTCTTTAACATTCCTTTGAACCGCTCTTCCAGCACATTTACCTTAAGTTCCAGTACTTCCTGTTCTTTCTGCTCCAGCTTTTTCTGGCTGGAAAGATTCATATACTCCAAACTTTCTGTCATCCTACATGCAAAATACTGGACACCTTTGACCACAAGCCACGTATTCAGGTAAATGAACATGGACATCGGAATATAAAACTGCTCATCTGCTCCCTGATAATCTGCATATTCAAGGAAGAACACCCACGTCATCGCGATAACCCAAAACAGTCCCTGATGATCTCGGTACGGAATCTGGTTCATATTCCGGTATAAAAGAAGCAGATCCACTACCTGCGCCACCAGAAAACTCATCAGATAAACAAGGACCAGGATTGCCATCTTCTGTTCATAAATCCCCAGATCTTTTCCCGGATAGTACGTCTTGTTAAACGCTTCTATGTAATCATTTCTTGTCAATGCTCGGAAAATATACCGATGCAGAGAACAATGCAGGCTGCCATACTTAAGCCACGGGAAGAAATAAAAAATCTGCATCAGTCCGCAGAATATGATATTTATCAGTTGGACACTTGTCCATTTTCTTTCTCTTCCCATTAGTTTTTTCTCCAGTAGGCAGTTACTTTTTGTTTCACTTCCCAAATCAGTTCTCTTCCGGCTCCGATCACATCCCCATTATCTAATTGCACCAACTCTGCTGAAATACCCGCAATGTGTTCAATATTCACAAGACAACTTCGTCCGACCATGATAAATGCATCTGTTCCCAGTTGTTCCTGTATCTGAAATAAAGGCATCCGCTCCCGGTACACTTTTTTCTTCGTTCTGTACTCCGAGTATTTCTGCCCTTTTACCTTACTCACACAGATGATGTCTTTATAAAACAACTTCTTCTCATGATCTCCAACCCACAGAAAATCCTGTTCGCTTGTCTTCTTTTCCTTCGCAATCCTCCGGAGCACATCTCCGAGTCGGTCTTTCATATCCCGCTTCAGAATATACTGATAAGCCTCCAGTATATAACTGTCTGCCGCAAATTCTGCAAAAGACGTCAGAAATACGAGATATGTTTCTATGCCGTCTCCTTTTAACTTCGCTCCCAGTTCAATTCCATTCATTCCCGGAAGGTCAATGTCAGAGATTACAACGTCTGGATACGCCGTATCTTTCTTCTCTTCAAGTGCTTTAAGAAAACGCTCCGCGTCTTCGTATTTTTCTATATAAACTTCCGTCTCACCGGACAGTTCCTGTATAACAAGCTCGCCGATTTGCTCACGCGCCGGCTGTTCGTCTTCTATAATTGCTATTGTTAAATGCATATATTCCCCCATCTTCCTCTGTACACATATCCGAAGACTTTCGTCTTACTTTTATGCTCGTAGCGGGGCAGGCATTAAATGATTACTCTCTTTGTATGTGAAACCCATGTAGATGTACCACATTCACCTGCCAGTATCACATATTATAGCACACCACAGAATTTTCTTATACATTTGGACATGAATCCTGGCATTTCAGGACATGAAAAAGTCCTGCCGGACAACTTTCATTGTCTGACAGGACTTCTGCATCGCATATAAAATATACAACTTTTAATTAAAAGAAGTTATTATACCGGATAACTTCCGTTCTCTGTATCAGCAGCATTCGGATCGATCTTTGTCTGCTGTGCTTCTCTGTATTTGAAGAAATCAACAGCTACCTGCGGGAATAATGCATAAGTTAATACATCTTCGTCCTGCTGGATCCACTGTGCACACTCTTTGCGGAGTGTATCTAATTCTGCCGGAATCAGATCTGCCGGACGGCATGTGATGATCTCAGCATCGTCTCCTAATACTTTCTTCTTCACTTCTTCGTTAAATGGTTTTACAGTTGCACCGTATTTACCACTTAATACGTCTTTTGTCTCTTTTGTAGCCATCTTATAACGCTCGCCCATCAGTACGTTAAATACAGCCTGTGTACCTACGATCTGTGAAGACGGTGTTACAAGCGGCGGCTCACCTAAGTCTTTTCTTACTCTCGGCACTTCTTCCAGTACTTCATAGTATCTGTCTTCTGCATTCTGCTCTTTTAACTGAGATGTCAGGTTTGAAAGCATGCCCCCCGGTACCTGATACAGAAGAGTCTTGATATTTACACCAAGGTTCTTCGGATTCAGCAGTCCGCTGTCTAATGCATCGTCACGGATTGGGCGGAAGTAATCAGCGATCTCCGCAAGTAATTTCTGATCCAGACCTGTATCATAAGGTGTTCCTTTGAATGTCTCAACCATAACTTCTGTTGCCGGCTGTGATGTTCCCATTGCAAATGGTGACATTGCAGTATCAATGACATCTACACCTGCCTCTACTGCTTTTAAGTAAGTCATAGAAGCAACACCGGATGTATAATGTGTATGAAGCTGGATTGGAAGATCTGTAGCTTCTTTTAATGCTCCGATCAGCTCTGTTGCCTTGTACGGAAGGAGCAGACCCGCCATATCTTTGATACAGATAGAATTAGCACCCATATCTTCGATTCTCTTGGCGATATCTACCCAGTAATCCAGTGTATAAGCATCTCCCAGTGTATAGGAAAGCGCTACCTGTGCTTCTGCTTTTTCTTTGTTTGCTGCTGTAACGGCCGTCTGCAAGTTTCTAAGGTCATTCAAACAGTCAAAAATACGGATCACATCAATACCATTTGCAACCGATTTCTGTACGAAATACTCTACTACATCATCTGCATAGGGACGGTATCCTAAAATATTCTGTCCACGGAACAGCATCTGTAATTTTGTATTCTTAAATCCGTCACGGAATTTACGAAGTCTCTCCCATGGATCTTCTTTCAGGAAACGTAAAGATGCGTCAAATGTTGCACCACCCCAGCACTCTACAGAATGATAGCCAACCTTGTCCATCTTATCGATGATCGGAAGCATCTGTTCTGTTGTCATACGAGTGGCAATCAGAGACTGGTGTGCGTCACGCAGAATTGTCTCTGTTATTTTAATTGGTTTTTTTTCAATTTCTGCCATTATTTCTTCCTCCATATAATCAGTATTCAATCGTTATCATACGAAATATCCGGTTCTTAAACTCCGAAGATCGCCATAAATGTTCCGGCTGCAACTGCTGTACCGATAACTCCGGCAACGTTCGGACCCATTGCATGCATCAGAAGGAAGTTCGTAGGATCTGCCTCTGCTCCAACCTTCTGGGATACTCTGGCTGCCATTGGAACGGCGGATACTCCAGCTGATCCGATCAGCGGATTAACTTTTCCCCCGGTAACTTTGCACATGATCTTACCGAATAATACTCCGGCTGCTGTACCAAACATAAATGCAATCAGTCCAAGGATAACGATGAAAATAGTCTGTTTGTTCAAAAATGCTTCCGCACTTGTTGTCGCTCCGACAGATGTACCAAGTAAGATAACTACGATATACATCAATGCATTAGATGCAGTCTCAGATAACTGACGAACCACACCACACTCACGGAACAGGTTACCAAGCATTAACATACCAACGAGCGGGGCTGTTGTCGGAAGGATCAGACATACAACAACGGTTACCACGATTGGGAATAAGATTTTCTCAAGTTTGGATACCGGACGTAAGTTCTGCATCTTGATCGCACGTTCTTTTTTCGTTGTAAATAACTTCATAATTGGCGGCTGAATGATCGGCACCAGTGCCATGTAAGAATATGCTGCTACAGCGATCGGTCCCATAAGACCGGACTGTCCAAGCTTTCCTGCAAGGAAAATGGAAGTAGGACCATCTGCACCACCGATGATAGAAACGGCTGCTGCTGCTTTATCATTGAATCCCATCAGGATTGCAAGGAAATATGCGCCGAAAATACCAAACTGTGCTGCTGCTCCTAAAAGGAAGCTGATCGGGTTTGCGATCAGAGGTCCAAAATCGGTCATCGCACCAACGCCAAGGAAAATAAGGGATGGCAGGATTGACCATTCATCTAAGGTATAAAAATAATGGAATAAACCACCGACACCGTTACTCATCTGTTCCGGAGTTGCAAAGATATCCGGATAAATATTTACCAGAAGCATACCAAATGCGATCGGAACGAGTAACAACGGTTCAAACCCTTTTGCAATAGCCAGATACAGGAAAATACATGCAACTAAGATCATTACGAAATTTCCCCATGTCAGGTTGAAAAAGGCAGTCTGATGAAGGAGGTTGCCCATTGTCTCAGTAAAATAACTCATTGTTATCCTCCTAAAATTAGTTGTTTAAAGTTGCCAGTAATGCACCTGCTTCTACCATATCACCAACGCTTACGTTGATGCTTGCTACAGTACCATCTTCGGTAGCAACAACCGGTGTCTCCATTTTCATGATTTCAAGAACTAAGATTGTGTCACCTTTCTTTACAGATGCACCTACAGAAGACTCGATCTTAAATACTTTTCCTGCTGCTCCCGCTTTCACTTCCACAGAACCTGCTCCTGCTGCTTTTGCCGGAGCCTTTGGAGCCGGCGCTGCTTTCGGTGCTGCTTTCGGAGCCTTCGGTGCTGCTTTTGGAGCTGCCCCTGCTCCATTTTCCTCTACGGTCACATCATAGACATTGCCATTTACTGTAATTGTATAATTTTTCATTTTGATTCCTCCTATTTTCACTATGAATTCCATTTATTAGACGGACGTCTTCGAATACTTCTTACTACGAATCCATCTGTTGTCGTACCTTCTGCCGCTGCAATTGCCGCTGCAATTACTGCAACAAGCTCTGTGTCATCGGTCATATCCTGCTCTTCGGATACCTCTTCTACAACAGGTTCTTCCACAACCTCTTTTTCCACTTCTTTTGGTTTCTTCTTCAGAGCATTTTCAATTGCCGGGATATATTTAAACAGGGAAATAATAAGGGAAATGAAAATCAATACCATAAATACAGTTCCCATTCCAAGCAATGTATTAAGTCCTGCTTTCTTTAAGATCTCTCCTGTAGAATACTGTGCATCTACCGTCATACTCTCAAGATTTAAGTTGTCATCAAAGATAAATGTAAGAGATGCGTCTCGATTTTTAAACTGTGCCTCTGTTGTTACTTTCAGTTCATCTTCAGAAGCTTCGTACACATAATCTCCATGTCCTACATAAGCACCGCATTCTTCCACGCCTGCTGTCCAGCTCTCCATTGCTCCCAGGAAGCTGTCCGGTGTATATGGAAGCCCTGCCTGCATCAATTGATACTGGATTTCATAATCTGATAGTTCTCCCCACTGCTCCATTGCCGCATCATCAGCAGAAGAACAGTAGCTTACCAGGAATTCTACAGACTGTTCAACAGTTGCTTTGTCATAGTCAAGCTCTGCCTTTGTACTGGCACATCCTGTAAAACACAATATCGCAGTCAGAGTACAGATTAATAAGCTTAATTTTTTCTTCACTTTGCCTCACCTCTCTAAACTGTTCCGTGTTTTTTCATGGGACGGTCTTCCCTCTTTGTAAATAACATTTCAAATGCTCCGATTACATATTTTCTTGTATCAGCCGGAGCAATGATCGTATCTACATATCCTCTCCTTGCCGCTGCATATGGACTGGATTGCAATTCTTTGTATTCTGTCGCTTTCACCTTTATCACATCTGCATCTGCATCTGCATACATGATCTTCGCTGCAAGTGCCGCATCCATCATTCCGATCTCAGAAGTCTCCCATGCATACACCATGTCTGCACCTGTAGATTTACTGTTCATGGCAACATAAGCACTTCCGAAAGCTTTGCCTGTCACAACATTTACCTTCGGCACTGTTGCGTTAGCAAATGCATACGTCAATTTTGCCGCAGCTTTCGCCAGATGTTTCTCATCATACTCGCTTGCCGCAAAACCAGATACATTTGTCAGGGACAATACCGGAATATTGAAAGCATCACAGAACTCAACAAACTCTGCGGCTTTGTTCGCACCGTCTGCGGATAAGGAACCATCAAACTGAGCAGCGATCTCTCCTTCTTCATTATATACAACGGAACGATTCGCAACTGCGCCGACTGTCATTCCGTTTAATCGGATAAATCCAGTCACCATATCTTGTGCGAAATCTTTCTTTGTCTCAAAGAAAATCTGATCATCTGAAATCTGTGAAAGCGCAATCGCTGCATCCTCAAATGCATCTTCAATCCCTTCACATACTCTGTTAAGATCATCATTACATTCATCATAAGAAGCATCCTCTTCATTATTACAAGGAAGCATACAGATCAACGTGCGGATATCTTCAAGAATTTCGTCTTCTGTCTCCACGCCATCCACAAGACCAACTTCTTTGCTTTGGAATGCTGCACTTGCTGTATCACACTTTTCAATGCGGTTTCCTGCAATAGCATTCGGAGAATTAACAAATAATCTTCCCTTTTCTTCCATAAATGTAAAGTCTGCAAGCGCCGGAATCAAGGAAAGACCGCCGCCGCACATTCCGAAGATCGCTGTGATCTGAGGAATCACGCCTGATGCCATAGACTGTTTCAAATATAAGCCTCCGAAAGCTTCCAGTGCATCTGTTGCTTCCTGAAGTCTCAATCCTGCACAATCAATCAGTCCAATGACCGGAGCACCCATCTTCATTGCCATATCATAAATACACGCAATCTTCTTCGCATGCATCTCGCCAATTGCACCATTTAATACAGATACATCCTGACTGTATACATACACCAAGTTCCCATCAATCACTCCATAACCGGTAATTACACCGTCTGCCGGAGTTTCTTTTTCCTGCATGTTGAAATCTGTATTTCTCGCTGTAACAGCACCGCCGATTTCAACAAAGCTTCCTGCATCAAGCATCGCTGCAATTCGTCTGCCTGCTGCATTTTCTGTTTTGTTGCCCATAGTCCAGTCCTCCATTTTTTATTTTAAATTGGGTTAATTACTTCCTTATTAAAAGTAAAACCAAATTTTTGCCAATTATATTATATCCTTTTTTATAGTGCTCCGCAATACTTTTCACTCTGTTTTGTCAAATATTTGACGTTCAAATTTTATTCTAAATAATTTATTAACTTTTTCTTAAGTTCTCATTGTAATAATCGATTCTTTGTGTTATAATTTACAAGTCGAGCTTGTACATATGCATTTCTTTTATCTAATGCTGACAAGTTTCACTAATATTTATTTTCATTTTTAATAATTGGAGGGATAAAAAAATGGAAAAAGCAAAAAAAGGAAAACCATTTGGCTTTTACGTTTGCGCACTCGGATTTACATTTGAGCGTCTTGCATTCTACACAGTTAAATATCTGTTAGCCATTTGGATCGCAACAGAAGTTGCATCAGGCGGTCTTGGATTATCCGACGTCGAAGGTGCTGCTATGTCTGGTTCTTTCGTAGCATGGACATACATCACACCTATCTTTGGTGGTTACATCGCTGACCACTGGATCAGCCCAAGAATCTGTGTACCATTAGGAATGATCCTTATGGGACTTGGATATGTATGTACATGGAAAGCTGATTCTATGACACTTGTATGGGCAATGATCATTCTTGTATCAATCGGTACTGGTCTGTTCAAAGGTAACTTATCCGGTATCAATGGTCTTCTGTTCCACGATGCTGAGGAACTGGACGAGGCTTTCTCAATTCAGTACTCTTTCGTTAACATCGGATCATTCATCGGTACAACATTCATTGCTATGCTTGCTACAACAGGTCTTTTCGGTATCAAGACAAGCTTCAACACAGTATTCTTAATCTGTGGTATCTTCATGTTCATCGATGCTGCATGGTTCATCCTTAACAGCAAAGCTCTTGGCGATGCTGGTAAGAAACCATTCAAAGTTGACCAGCGTGAATTCGAAACAGCAGGTAAAAAAGAAGCTGATGATGCAAAACTTACATCTGGTGATGTTAAGCGTATCGTTGCAATCATCCTTGTAACTCTGTTCTCCAGTATCTTCTGGATGGTTTGGTACATGGCTTACATGCCAGCTTACTACCGCTTCGGTTGGGGTGATGGTGCTGACTACATGAACCTTGCTAACTGGTACATTGGAAGCTTCCAGGTTCCTACTTCTTGGTTCGACTCTGTAAACGCTTTAGTATGTATCATCTTAGGTCCTGTACTTGCTATGGTTTGGGCTAAAATGGCTAAGAGACCAAAGGGCGACATGAGCATGTTCAAGAAAACAGCTCTTGGTATTATGCTTGTAGGATGTTCTTACATCGTAATGGTTGTTGCTGACAAGATCGCAGCTGCTAACGGACAGTGTTCTGTATTCTGGTTAGCACTTGTATGTCTGTTGATGTCAGTTGGTGAGATGGTATTCTCCCCACTTGGTAACTCATTCATTTCCAAACTTGCTCCAGCTAAAGTACTTGGTCTGTTACTTGGTTTCTGGCCAATCGCAGTATTCCTTGCTCAGAAGATTTACCCAAGCTTATATGCATGGTTAAAGACTCTTGACTTCACAATGGGATACGGTGGATTAGCAGCAGTTATTATCGTTCTTGGTATTCTCCTCTGGGCATTCAGTGGAAAACTTGACGAAATGGAAAAAGCTGAATAATCAACAATTTCATAAAGATCGAAAAAGAGATTGCGCCAGCGGTCTCTTTTTCAAATGACAGATTTTTTAAGACATCATTCTATT
>ENA-ORUL01001714-ORUL01001714.1-human-gut-metagenome-genome-assembly--contig:-NODE-1714-length-14496-cov-4.433211_pt1 | contig 14496 bp, 7 predicted proteins | sample MGYA00242084_ERZ509219 | MGnify/ENA primary metagenome ERZ509219 (study PRJEB26280, sample SAMEA2338792) | human gut metagenome | biome: human gut; feature: human-associated habitat; material: faeces...
AATTTTTAAGCTCGATTTTCGGAAACAAATCCACACGAGACATGAAAGAAATCAAGCCCTGGGTGGAGAAGATTAAAGCTGCCTACCCAGAGGTTGAGAAACTGGATAACGACGCACTCCGCGCAAAAACGGAAGAACTCAAAAAATATATCCGCGAATCAGCAACCGCCGAACGTGCGAAAGTGGAAGAACTGAAAGCGAGTATCGAAAGCCTTGAACTGGAAGACCGCGAAGAAGTATTTGCGCAAATAGACAAGATAGAAAAAGAAATTCTGGAGAAATATGAAAAAGCACTGGACGAAGTACTGCCCGTTGCTTTTTCTATCGTGAAGGCCACTGCCAAACGTTTCACAGAAAATGAAGAAATCGTTGTTACCGCTACGGATTTTGACCGCCAACTGGCTGCAACGAAAGATTTTGTACGCATCGAAGGCGACAAGGCCATCTATCAGAATCACTGGGTAGCCGGTGGTAACGACACATTGTGGAACATGGTTCACTACGATGTACAGCTCTTTGGTGGTGTCGTTCTGCATAAAGGTAAGATTGCGGAAATGGCAACCGGTGAAGGTAAAACATTGGTAGCTACACTCCCGGTATTCCTCAACGCATTGACCGGAAACGGCGTACACGTAGTTACCGTGAATGATTACCTCGCCAAACGTGACTCCGAATGGATGGGTCCTCTTTATATGTTCCACGGTTTGAGCGTAGATTGTATCGACCGTCATCAGCCGAACTCCGACGCACGTCGTCAGGCATATCTGGCAGATATCACTTTTGGTACAAACAATGAATTCGGTTTCGACTACCTGCGTGACAACATGGCTATCAGCCCGAAAGACCTTGTACAACGTCAGCACAATTATGCCATCGTCGATGAGGTCGACTCGGTATTAATTGACGACGCACGTACTCCGTTGATTATCTCCGGTCCTGTACCCAAAGGCGATGACCAGTTGTTCGAGCAACTCCGTCCGCTAGTGGAACGTCTGGTAGAGGCACAAAAGGTACTGGCTACCAAATATCTTTCCGAAGCAAAAAAACTGATCGCATCCAACGATAAGAAAGAGGTGGAAGAAGGATTCCTCGCTTTATACCGCAGCCACAAGGCATTGCCGAAAAACAAGGCTTTGATTAAGTTCCTTAGTGAACAGGGTATCAAGGCAGGTATGCTCAAGACGGAAGAAATCTACATGGAACAGAACAACAAGCGTATGCATGAAGTTACTGATCCGCTGTATTTCGTAATCGACGAGAAACTGAATAGTGTAGACCTGACAGACAAGGGGGTAGACCTGATTACCGGTAACTCTGAAGACCCGACATTGTTCGTTCTTCCGGACATCGCCGGACAACTTTCGGAATTGGAAAACCTGAATCTGACCAACGAACAACTGCTTGAAAAGAAAGATGAACTTCTGACAAACTATGCCATCAAATCGGAACGTGTACACACCATCAACCAATTGTTGAAGGCTTACACCATGTTCGAGAAAGATGATGAATATGTAGTGATCGACGGACAGGTGAAGATCGTAGACGAGCAGACAGGCCGTATCATGGAAGGTCGCCGCTACTCTGACGGATTGCACCAGGCTATCGAAGCCAAGGAACGTGTGAAAGTGGAAGCTGCAACAATTACTTTGCAAAACTACTTCCGTATGTATCACAAACTGTCCGGTATGACCGGTACTGCTGAAACGGAAGCAGGCGAACTTTGGGATATCTACAAATTGGACGTAGTCGTGATCCCGACCAACCGTCCGATTGCAAGAAAGGATATGAACGACCGCGTTTACAAGACGAAACGCGAAAAGTATAAAGCTGTTATCGAGGAAATCGAAAAATTGGTTCAAGCAGGACGTCCGGTATTGGTGGGTACTACTTCGGTAGAAATCTCCGAGATGCTGAGCAAGATGCTGACCATGCGCAAGATCGAACACAACGTATTGAATGCGAAACTTCACCAGAAGGAGGCAGACATCGTTGCTAAAGCAGGTTTAAGCGGTACGGTAACCATTGCTACAAACATGGCCGGTCGTGGTACGGACATCAAGCTGAGTCCTGAAGTAAAAGCAGCAGGCGGTTTGGCAATCATCGGTACCGAACGCCACGAGTCACGTCGTGTAGACCGTCAGTTGCGCGGACGTGCAGGACGTCAGGGTGACCCGGGTTCATCTGTCTTCTTCGTCTCACTCGAGGACGACCTGATGCGCCTCTTCTCTTCCGACCGTATCGCCAGCGTAATGGATAAACTGGGATTCCAGGAAGGTGAGATGATCGAGCACAAGATGATCTCCAACTCCATCGAGCGTGCACAGAAAAAGGTAGAAGAAAACAACTTCGGTATCCGTAAACGTCTGTTGGAGTATGACGATGTAATGAATAAGCAACGTACGGTTGTTTATACCAAACGCCGCCACGCGCTGATGGGTGAACGTATCGGAATGGATATCGTAAATATGATTTGGGACCGTTGTGCCGCTGCTATCGAGAACAATGCAGACTACGAAGAATGTAAGCTGGACTTGCTCCAAACACTCGCAATGGAGATTCCTTTCACAGAAGAAGAGTTCCGCAACGAGAAAAAGGACAAGCTGGCAGACAAAACATTCGATGTGGCAATGGCTAACTTCAAGCGCAAGACAGAACGTCTGGCACAAATAGCCAACCCTGTCATCAAACAGGTGTACGAAAATCAAGGGCACATGTACGAAAACATCCTGATTCCGATTACAGACGGAAAACGCATGTACAACATCTCTTGCAACCTGAAAGCAGCTTACGAAAGTGAATCGAAAGAAGTAGTGAAATCATTTGAAAAATCAATTCTTCTTCATGTCATTGACGAATCCTGGAAAGAAAACTTACGCGAACTGGATGAACTGAAACACTCGGTACAGAATGCAAGTTATGAACAGAAAGACCCGCTGTTGATCTACAAACTGGAATCTGTGACTCTGTTTGACAACATGGTAAACAAGATCAATAACCAGACGGTGTCTATCCTGATGCGCGGCCAGATTCCCGTAGCCGAGCCTACAGAAGAACAGCAAGAAGCGGCCAGACGCGTAGAAGTACGTCAGGCAGCTCCTGAACAACGCCAGGACATGAGCAAATATCGCGAACAAAAACAAGACCTGAATGATCCGAATCAGCAGGCCGCTGCCCAGCAGGATACTCGCGAAGCCGTGAAACGTGAACCCATCCGTGCCGAAAAAACAGTAGGACGCAATGATCCCTGCCCATGTGGAAGCGGAAAAAAATATAAAAATTGTCACGGACGGAACAGTTAAGTATATAAAGAACCCGTAACTCCTTAATAAAAGCCTTGAACGGTTAAAAACTGTTCGAGGCTTTTCTATATTCAATCAAAATCGTATTTTTGTTCTTTCAGAAAAGTAAAAAAACAGGCTATGACAAAATATCCGTATATTCTGTTCGTATTGCTCCTTGTGTCTTTCAGTTCCTGCCAGACTGTTGAGCAACTTTCCATTGATTATATGCTCCCTGCGGAAATCAGTTTTCCTAACGAGTTGAAACGGGTGGCAATCGTAAATAATGTCAGTGCCACACCTGATAATACCTTACCTCCCAAAGAAAATAAAATAAAAGATAAAAATGAACTCAGCCGGGCAGTATCCTATCACGACGGCCAGCCCGTGCTCACTACCGAGGCACTGGCCAAAGCCATAGCTGAGCAGAATTATTTTAACGAAGTCGTTATTTGTGATTCGGCTCTGCGCGCACGGGACTTCAGACCTCGTGAATCAACCCTCAGCCAAGAAGAGGTCCGGACCTTGACACAGACTTTAGGTGTTGATTTCATCATTTCACTTGAAAACTTGCAAATGAAATCAACACGTGTTTTCAGTTATATTCCCGAATGGAACACTTATTATGGTACATTAGATACTAAAATCTATCCTACGGTGAAGATTTATCTTCCGGGACGGAAAAGCCCGATGGTAACGATCAACAGCAACGACAGCATTTTTTGGGAAGAGTACGGAAATACCGAAGCGTTTGTCCGCTCACGTCTCCCGGATGACAAACAAATGATTCGCGAATCCTCTGAGTTTGCCGGTAGCATTCCGGTAAGCAAGATACTGCCGTACTGGAAAACAGCCTATCGTTATTACTTCATCAGTGGCTCGGTAGCAATGCGCGACGCAGCCGTCTATGTGAAAGAAAATGAATGGGACAAAGCATCAAAACTTTGGGAACAAGCTTTCGAAGCAACTAAAAATAACAAAAAGAAAATGCGTGCAGCTTTCAATCTGGCCCTATACCACGAAATGAAAGATAGTGTGGAAGAAGCAGAGAAATGGGCTATCAAAGCACAGGAATTTGCACGTAAAATAGATAAAATCGATTCACTGAAGAGCAGTGATATAGACTTTAGCAGAATTCCCAACTACTACCTGACCAGCCTTTATGTGAACGAATTGAAGGAAAGGGCCGAGGGATTAGGCAAACTTAAAGGCCAAATGAGTAGATTTAATGATGATTTTTAAAGAAATCATGCAAGGGTTCTTATTTTTTTTATACCTTTGAGCTAAATAAAAAGAGCTAAAAGATATGAAACTTAGTCAGCAGTCACAAGCCATTATCGAATCTGCGATTCAAAAAGCAATTAACAAATATACCTGTGGATGCGAACAGACCATCGTCACAGATATCCATATTCAACCGAACCAAAATTCCGGTGAGCTCTTCATCTATGATGATGAAGATGAAGAATTATCCAGTGTAACCATTGATGAATGGACAGCCTACGAGGGAGATGACTTTTACGAAGATGCTGAAAGAATCTTCCGCACCATGCTCTGCCGTATGAAAGAAGGTGGAAGTTTCGATAAGTTGACTATCCTTAAACCTTATTCTTTCGTATTGGTAGACGAAGATAAAGAGACGATCTCCGACCTTTTGCTTGTAGACGATGATACACTGTTAGTAAATGATGAACTTCTGAAAGGGCTGGATAAAGAACTGGACGATTTTCTGAAAAACTTATTGGAAAAATAGTTCCGCCCCCTTCTTGTGATATAACTGAAAGAGGCTATCCGAATAATTCGAATAGCCTCTTTTGGATTGGGTTCATGACGGACATATGGATAATCAATACCTTGTCACCTTGTCCGAATGCGCCTTCAGGTATTCAAAACGATTGATTAGTTCACCCAACTTTTTAGGGTACTTCTCTGCCAGATTCTCCTGCTGACCGATATCCGATTTCAGATTATAGAGTTTATAGCCATAGCCTAAACCGATAAAGTCACCGTCTTCTTTACTATAGGGATTATAATAAGGGGGAATCAATGCCCAGTCACCCTGACGATAAGCATAATTGAACATCCCTTCGATCACTAACTCTTTACGACCCTTTTTACTCTTACCTAAAAAAGCATCCATCGTATTCTGACTATCCACTTTATCAGGATAACTTTGTCCCAAAAGTGAAGCAAATGAAGCTAATAGATCCATCTGGCAAACAAATACATCTGATACCTGAGGCTTCACCCTGGCCGGCCAGCGAAGCATAAATGGTATACGGGTTCCCCCATCAAACATGCTTGTTTTACCCCCGCGTAAGGGCCCGGCTATTTGGTGATCACCCACCAATTCAACAGCATCATCTTTGTAGCCATCATCAAGTACCGGACCGTTGTCACTTGTCAGAATCACGATGGTATTCTCTGCCAATCCCAGTTTATCCAATTCTTTCAGAAATTGATCTACACACCAATCAGCTTCCAGAATCACGTCGCCACGAGGCCCCATACCCGACTTCCCGACAAAACGTTCGTTAGGCACACGAGGTACATGCGGTTGATGAAGTCCATAATAGAGAAAGAAAGGTTTATCCTTGTTTTCATCAACAAATTGTTTGGCTTTATCCAGAAATAATCCTGCCATTTCTTCATCTTTCCACTGTGCCGCCTTACCGCCTTTCTGGAAACCAATACGAGGCACCCCATTCACGATGGAACCTGCATGCCCCACACTGGGGTGCATACGCAACAACTCCGGATTGTCTTTACCGGTGGGTTCGCCAGGGAAATTTTTCCGATAATCCACATAAAGAGGGTCATTCGGATCCAGCCCGACCACTTTTCCATTTTCCAGAAAAACACAAGGAACACGATCATTCGTCGCTGCCTGAATGAATGAATAATCGTAACCGATCTCGGCAGCACCAGGATGTACCTCCTTATTCCAGTCTACATGCCCGTCTCCCAGACCGATATGCCATTTACCGACAGAACCGGTAGTATACCCTGCCTGCTTCATCAGCTTTGGCAATGTTATCTTCTGTGGATCAATAATCAACGCGGCATTACCCGGCAAAATCTTAGCTTCGACATTGCTCCAGGGATACTTCCCGGTCATGACCGAATAACGGCTCGGAGTGGACGTAGCCGCGGTACAGAATCCCTGTGTAAACCGAATACCTTCATTGGCTATACGGTCCATGCCCGGAGTCTGTATTCGATGGGCACCATAACAACTTAAGTCTCCGTATCCCAAGTCATCGGCAACAATCAGGATAATGTTGGGCTGTTTTTCTGTTTGTTCTTGTGCAGACTGCGGCGCGCCGGCCAAAGCAGTAGCCGGCAAAGATACCCCCGCTACCACCCCTAAGGTACAGTTTAGCAATTTCATTTTTTCGTTTGTCATATTAAATTTGTTCAAGAGTAATTTCTGATGAGGTCAATGGAGCCTGAGTACAAAGATAGGCAAGAATCTTGTTCTGTCATGAAAATAATGAAATTAAATATAAAGCACATCTAAAAAAGATGCCGCCTCAACGATATTATCATTAAGACGGCATCCTGTTTCTGCCAAGAAGTTTTCTAAGGTTTCAGATTTTTCATCCGGACATGCCTTAATATATTCTGTAATTCAAAAACCCGCTCCGGATATAAAGAAGCTTCGTTCTTCCGTTCCGCCACATCATCTGCTACATGATATAATTGGGGGGTACTCAAATTACCGGTTTCTATTTTAGGTCCCCAGGTAATCATGGCAGGTCCGTCATTCGGCTCAATATACTTCCAATCTTTGGTACGGACCGACAAAGTGTGATTTGAAGCCTGCTCTATCACCCATGGACGATCGGACTGATTCTTGCCTAACCAAGTATCCAGAAAGTTAAAACTGTCAGGTGCCGCTCCTTTGGGTAGCCCTGCTCCAACCAATGAAGCCAAAGAAGCAAACCAATCAATTTGTGAAACTAAAGCATTGGAAACCTCGGCTGAAGCAGCTCCCTTCGGCCACCGGACAATAGCGGGAATACGGGTTCCACCTTCAAAAGCACTGTACTTATTACCACGTAACGGTCCTGCGGGACTATGCCCGTTCAGCAACTCCTCTGCCCGATCCTGATAGCCATCATCAACAACCGGCCCGTTATCACTGGACAGTATAATGAGGGTATTTTCTGATAATCCCAGCTTATCAAGCGTATCCATAATCTGACCTACACTCCAGTCAAACTGGACTATTGCATCTCCGCGCAATCCCATCGGATTTTTACCACGGAAGCGATCGTGCGGAAAACGAGGGACATGAACATCGTTCGTCGCAAAATACATAAAGAACGGCTCGTCCTTATGCTCACGAATGAAACCTATGGCATGTGAAGTTATCGAATCAGCAATATTCTCGTCTTTCCACAAGGCCTTGCCTCCCCCTTTCATATATCCGATACGACCAATGCCATTGACAATAGCCATATCATGTCCATGGCTTGACTTCAGATTGAACAACAACTCCGGGTGATCCTTTCCCAATGGTTCTCCTTCAATCGGTTTACGATAACTGACCTCAATCGGAGCAGAGGGATCATAATTGGCCACCTTACCATTTTCTATAAAAACACACGGAACACGATCAGCGGTTGCAGCCATTATATAGGAATAATCAAAACCGATATCTCCTAAAGCAGTCGGCAACGGAGCATTCCAATCTTGTTCCCCATCCTTATCTCCCAATCCTAAATGCCATTTGCCGATAGCAGCAGTAGCATAACCGGCGTTTTTAAACATGTCAGCCATCGTATAACGCTCGGGGCGGATAATCATCCCTGCATTGCCTGCCGCAATATCCGTGCCCGGACGACGCCAGGCATACTCTCCGGTAAGCATGGAATAACGGGATGGGGTACTTGTAGCTGCTGTAGCATGGGCATTATTAAAGCGGATCCCCTCAGCTGCCAAACGATTTACATGGGGTGTCTGCACATTCTTTGCACCGTAACATTCCAAATCACCATAGCCGAGGTCATCAGCATAGATAAACACAACATTGGGGAGCTTCCGATCGTTAACTTTTTGTTGGGCTTTCCCTCCCTTCTGACCGGTAGCAGCCATCAGGCATGCTACCGGAGAGAGACAAGCCAATAATACATATTGTCTCATTACTTAAGCTATTAAATTAGTCGCGTAAATTAGGATTAATATTCTGTTCAGACTGTGGAATCGGCCATGTATAATCTGTCGGATTGCGGAAAGCACGTTTTCCAACATACCAACGGCACTTCCCTGTCGGATCAACCTCCTTGGTCGTTGTTGCATACTGAGTTGAATTTGGATAGGGAGCACCCCATATTTTCTGGGACAACACTTCATGTGCAATCCCCCATCGCATGATATCCCAGTAGCGAATACCTTCCATAGCCAACTCAATGCGACGTTCGTGACGCACGATCTCACGAAGTTTAGCCGGATTCACTTCGGTAATAACAGGCATCTTCACACTGGCCCGACCTCTCACTGCATTGATTGTCTCGTCCAATGTTCCCTGAGTGATCGTTTGATTATCTTCAACCAGACATTCCAGATATCCCAACAACACTTCGGCATAACGAATAATCGGAGTCAGTCCGTTTGCGCTCTGTACATCGTTTATAGGTGTCGATTCTTCAAAATATTTCCTCATCATAAAGCCGGTTCTGGAAGCCTCGCTCGTATAATCGAGCTTCTCTTTCTTGGCTGCACTATAGTCAGGACTCATCTTATACTCTGTACCCATAAAGATGGCACCATTATAGTAAATTGTATAATCCAGACGCGGATCGCGATCCTTTCCTAAATTAGACGGGTCATATCTCGGATCATCATAGCTGAAAGGAGTTCCATCCTTAAATTCATACGATTCGTATAAATCAGCAGCCGGATTGACCAGGCTCCAGCCCCCGTCTTTGGCAGAAAGTGCATGCTGCGGCAAACCGGTACCCAGATAGTTTTCCAGATACTGGATGTAGAAAATATTCTCCTTGTTCGAAGTTCCGGTAGAAGGATAAAACAGCTCCTGATAGTTGGTGTTTATCGCATTATCTCCCAATTCCATAATATCGTGGAAAGCCTTTGCTCCACTTTTCCAATCTTTCTGCAACATGCAGGTACGTCCGAGAAAAGCAAGGGCCGCCTGTTTACAAGCACGTCCGGCTTCTCCCGCCGGAATGGCGGAGAAACGGGGCAAATCGGCCGCAGCTGCAGTAAATTCGGTTACACACCATTTCAGGATATCGGCTTGTGAAGTCTTTGTCACATTGTTGGCTTCTTCACCCGTCAGCACATTCTCTACCAAAGGAACATCCTTGAAGTAGCTGGCAAGATAAAAATACTGGGTTGCACGTAAAAAGCGGGCCTCAGCAATCATCCGTGTCTTTTTTGCCGATTCGGAACTATTCTGAATGCCAACAAGAAAACGATTGCAGTAACCTATTCTCTTATAAGACGTTTCCCAATATCTTTTAATAAATGCATTATCAGCCGTCAAATTACCACTTGAAATCTTGAAGAAAGGATTATTCTCCCCCCGACGGTCAAAAGCATTATCCGAAAGATGCTCCATCATAATCATTCCGTGATAGGACCACCAATCCGAAGGGTTATACTCTACGCCGTCTGTCAGGCTTCCTCTATAAAGAGAAGTCAATGCCAGTTCCGCATTCGATTCGCTATTCCAAAAAGTCTCTTCAGACAAGTCTGTCAGTGGATAGCGCTCTAAATCACAAGCTTGAAACAGTCCTGCCGCCAATGCCAATGCTACTATATATTTTAAACTCTTCATCTTACATCAAAATTTTAAGGTTAAACCAAATGTATAAGTTGACAGAATAGGATAATAACTACCGTCTGTATTAATTTCCGGATCCCAGCCTTTACGATATCCGCTGATGGAGAATGGATTATCAAGTGATATATAAAAACGAAGGTTGGAGGAACCGAACTTCTGAGTTATATGTTTGGGCAATGTATATCCTAACTGGATATTTCTCACTTTGAGATAAGAGGCATCCAGAATCCAGAAGTCAGAACCCAGCGTATTGTTGCTACCCGCATTCGACATCACCTCGAGACGGGGATACTTAGGATACCGGTTCGACTGATTATTCGTCCAGGTCTCTTCTGCCTGCCATTTCTGGATATTACCTTCCTGGAAGAAAGCATAACCGGCATAATTAGTCAACTGTCCTTTTACTTTGGCCACTCCTTGAAGCAATATATTGAAATCGAATCCTTTGTATTCGGCACCCAATCCTAAACCAAATGTATATTGAGGTATCTTCGATCCCAAATAAGCTTTATCGGCTTCATCCACCTTTCCGTCACCGGAAATATCCACATAACGCAAATCACCCGCTTTGGAGTTAGGAGCAATCTTACTCTGATCATGCCATTCTTTTACTTCTTCATCAGTCAAGAATACGCCATCCGTCTTATAACCGTAAAACATATTCATCGGATAACCCAGGAACAGATTGCTACCATTACCTATCATTCCACTCTTTTGCTCCACATCTCCTACACCCAGACTGATCACTTTATTCTTGATAATGGAAAAGTTTCCGTTAACATGATAACTAAATTCACCAACCTTATTCTGGTGCCCTATTTCAAACTCCCATCCCTTGTTTTCAAGACTTCCCGTGTTGACTTGCGAAAGTGCAAGACCGAAAATAGAAGAATAACTTGCGCTCGGTTTATACAGGATGTCTGTTGTCTTACGATAGAAATAAGCTGCATTAAACGTCAGTTTGTTCTTCCAGAAAGCAGTCTCGATACCGACATCCGTAGTACGGGTCTTTTCCCATTTTAGAGTCGGATCAACATAGGTAGTCACTGCGGCACCCTGAGTATAAACACCCCCGAATACATAGTTCATTGCTTTTCCAAGAGCATAAGTAGACTGATAAGGATAGTTACCAATATTGTTATTACCCAGAATACCGTATGATGCTTTCAGCTTCAGATTATCAATAAAGCTCAGTGACTCTGCTTCTTTGAAAAATTGCTCCTCCGATAAACGCCATCCTGCGGCAACAGATGGAAAGAAACCAAATTTATTATCTGTCGGGAAACGGGAAGAACCATCATAGCGCATCGTGGTTTCAAACAAATAGCGTTGGTCATAATTATAAGTCAAACGTCCGAAAACAGACATAATGGCCCAATCATAGCCTCCACCGGAATTGGTTTGCCCATCAGCTCCTCCGGCGTTCAGGTAGGGGACTTCATCCGATGGGAAATTCAGGCGGCTTCCTCCTACGGTTCTCTGCGATTCATCTTCCCAAGTATAACCGACTAATACAGACAAATCATTCTTGCTGAATTTCACATTGTAATCTGCCAATGCCTGAAACGTTTTATAGACCGTTTTATACATGGTATCCGACAGAGAAGAAGGACCCAACTTTTTACCGCCTGTAATCTCCATAGCCGAACGATAGTGACGAATCTGCTGACCGGTATAATTATATCCTCCGATAGCTTTCAAAGTTAAACCTTTCACCGGTGTAAACGCCAACTCTACATTAGAACGGAATTTATCAAAGTTTTCATCATAAAAAGAACCACTATCCAACCATGCCAACGGTGTACCAAGCACCTTGGGTCCTAAACCGTACGAACCATCTTCCAATTTGGTAGCCCACAATCCTGGGAAACGAAGTGCATTGCTTGAAAAAGCTTTAAATCCTGCAGAATCCATTCCACCCGGAGTAGAAGGCTCGCTTCTTTTTGAAACGACACCGCCTAAACGTGTGGTTAATGTAAGGTTTTTAGCCAATTCTGTCGTCAGATTCACTCTGCCGTTATAACGATCATAGTGATTGTGTTTCATCAGCCCGTTCTGTTTTACATAGCCAAAGGAAACCATATATTGTGTTTTATCATTGCCTCCGTTCACAGTCAGTTCATGTCCGGTTTGCAGCCCTTTGTTACCCAATAATTTGTCCAGATAGTGTTCATTAGGATAATTGTACGGATCGGAACCATCTTTATATTTCTGAATCTCTTCTGCCGTATAAACCTCCTTGCCCATTGCTTTATTGTACAGTTCGGCATACTCCCATGAATCACACATTTCAGGTAATTCAGTAGCCTGATTAAATCCGACATAACCGTTATAACTTACAGTAACCTTGCCCTTTTGACCACCCTTGGTTTTCACAAGTACAACGCCGTTCGCAGCACGCGAACCGTAAATAGCAGCAGAGGAAGCATCTTTCAAGATTGAAATACTCTCAATATCAGCTGGATTCAAATCATTCAAGCTACCGGGAAGTCCGTCAACCAACACCAAAGGATCGGGGGTTGCTCCAAAAGAACCGACACCACGTACACGAATTGTACCTTGATCTTGTCCGGGATTACCGCTCGATTGTGTAATTGTTACTCCGGATAGTTGTCCGGTCAGCATATTCGAAACGCTGGGAGCGGTTCTGGATTCAAGTTTCTTACTATCCACCGCAGCAATCGAACCAATCACGTTCACTTTCTTCTGTGAACCATATCCAACCACGACCACCTCTTCCAAAGCCCGGGTATCTTCTTTCATCGTAACACTTAATGGTTTTCCCGAAACAACTTTCAGTTCCTGAGTCTGATATCCGATATAAGAAATCTCAACCACCGCTTTCTCCGAACTCACTGATAAGGAGAACTCTCCCTCTAAATTAGTTATGATACCGTTTGTTGTCCCTTTCTCAACGACACTGGCACCAATCACCGGTTCTCCGTTCACATCCGTCACTCTTCCCGAAACTCTTACCGTTTGTTGTTGCTTCGATGTCATTTCGGTAGATAAAATAATCTTTTTATCCAAAACGGAATACTTCACATTAGTCCCTTCAAAGATTTCATCCAGCACTTTAAATATATCACTCTTGTCAACTGAAACGGAAACCATCCTTTTCAGGTTAACATGTTTGTTATTAAAGAAAAAGCCAAAGCCCGATTGCTTTTCTATTTCTTTCAGAACTTTCTCTACAGTTTGATTATGTATATCAATACTGATCTCCACCTTTTGTGCAAAAACATCTGTGGCATGCACAAAACTCATAGAGCAAATTAGGAATAGAATAAATAGTCGCATAGTTCTTGGTATTTTATTCGAGGTCAGCCAAAGCGAAGACTTTACCACCCGCAATAATTGGATGCTAAAATAATTTTGCATAATTTTGTATTGACTTAAAGTTAAAAAAATAGTTTATCTTAGCTTGTCGCTAAACAAGCTCAAAAGGTTTACTCTTTTACGTATGGAAGGATACGCCAATATCTTTCCGTACGTTTTTAGTAGTTCAGGGAGATTTGTTTTTCATAAGCATTTCTTTTAAGGGTTAATTAATAAATTTCAATTTTACTCCGTTCATCCTGAATATCAGGACTCTCCAGGTATCTCCATTGTATCTTGGACGAAATTTTAAAGTATTCCAATATGCGTTCAAGCCGTTGTTCGGTGAATGTACCGGTAAACGCATTTGTTTTTAAACGTGTATTCTTTATAATGAAAGTTACATTAAAACGTTTTTCAAGCATTCTCAACGCTACTTCCAACGGCGTATTACTGAATATGATCTTGCCATCTTTCCAGGCGGTTTCCGACAAGCCAGATGTAGCATATAGCCGCACATCACCGCTTGTCGAACTATAAACAAGCTTTTGTCCGGGTTTCATAACAACTTTCTTAACCCGATAATCTCTATCATTAAAATGAAAACAAACATGTCCTTCTACCAACGTGGTCGAGACGTCCGGTTCATCTTCATAAGCCTCCACATTAAAATGGGTACCCAATACTTCTATCTTTGATGCATGTGGAGTAGAGACGAAAAACTTCTTTTTTAAATCTTTTGCTACCGCAAAATAAGCCTCTCCCCGCAACTCCACATCTCGTGTATCACCTTCAAAAAAAGTTGGATAACGTAAAGAAGATTCCGAATTCAGATAAACGACCGTACTATCTGGTAGTACCACCGAAGTTGTCATTCCCGGATTCGTCTTAATCTCAAGCATCTGACTCAAGACAGGTTTACTATTGTTCATGTATTGCACCACAAAAGCTATAAACAAAGGAATGAATAAAACAGCAGCGGTACGTTGTATCCACTCCCACCAAGTTGTTTTCTTTACAACCATTCTACTCCTAACCTTATCCAAGGCCTTCTCCGTATCCACCTTACGCATTACGTTAACTGTATCT
>ENA-ORUL01001721-ORUL01001721.1-human-gut-metagenome-genome-assembly--contig:-NODE-1721-length-14475-cov-3.777947_pt1 | contig 14475 bp, 9 predicted proteins | sample MGYA00242084_ERZ509219 | MGnify/ENA primary metagenome ERZ509219 (study PRJEB26280, sample SAMEA2338792) | human gut metagenome | biome: human gut; feature: human-associated habitat; material: faeces...
GGACAGACTGCACAAGCCGGAAGAAGCTGCAGCGATGCGTCGCGACGGTTTGATGTTAACGTTGCAGAATAACCCGCCACAGTAGTTCCTTCTCACCCGGAGGCAAGCACCTCCGGGGCCTTCCTGATACATAAAAAAACGCCTGCTCTTATTACGGAGCAGGCGTTAAAACAGGTCTGTATGACAACAAGTGGGTGCTTCACTCAACGTTGTGTCCATGGTGTCTGATGAGGCATAAGCGACATCTGTCAGTGGACGATAAGCACCGTAAACGGCTCTGCGTCATTCCGGAGTTTATGAGGCACTAAGGCGAACATAAGAGATGGAATGAGCATCTACTCGTTTATTATGCCACAGAGAATCGGGAAATAACATCCCTTAACACTTGTTATGAGATAATTCTGTAATCCTCTTTGCTTCCTGAGTAATAACTTCCTGAGTGAATATTTAACCTGAGCTTGATCCTACACATACTTATTATGAATGATAAAATTCATTCAATTAATAACACATATATTAATTGCCGTTAAAACTAAAAACAGCATCAATAATCAACGCGATATAATAAACCTGCCTTACATATCAACTGCGCCAGAGGTAGGATTGAAAACGCTCTCCTGATTTTCCAATTCATTTTCTGGATAAATAAATAATTTATTTTTGTCACTATTATTTATGTAATCATCCTGTCAGGGAGAGGGATCTCAATTATCAATGCTTAATTACGTCATCATTTTGATGACATGAAACCGGAGCATTTTGCATGGAATTTTCGTTTTCACCCAAACGTCTTGTTGTTGCTGTCGCCGCCGCTCTTCCTCTCATGGCCAGCGCAGCAGATACCCCGTCAACTGCCACCGCACGCAAAGGCTTTGCCGGATACGATCACCCAAACCAGTATCTGGTTAAACCGGCGACCACTATTGCCGACAATATGATGCCAGTAATGCAGCATCCGGCGCAGGATAAAGAAACCCAGCAGAAGCTGGCAGAACTTGAGAAAAAAACCGGTAAGAAACCGAATGTGGTTGTTTTCTTGCTGGACGATGTGGGCTGGATGGACGTCGGTTTTAACGGTGGCGGCGTGGCGGTGGGTAACCCTACACCAGATATCGACGCCGTTGCCAGCCAGGGGCTGATTTTAACTTCGGCGTATTCTCAACCAAGCTCTTCCCCAACCCGCGCCACCATTCTCACCGGACAATACTCCATCCACCACGGCATTCTGATGCCGCCAATGTACGGGCAACCGGGCGGGCTGCAAGGGTTAACCACGCTGCCGCAGTTGCTGCACGATCAGGGCTACGTCACTCAGGCCATCGGAAAATGGCATATGGGGGAAAACAAAGAGTCGCAGCCGCAGAACGTTGGCTTTGATGATTTCCGTGGCTTTAACTCGGTGTCTGATATGTACACCGAATGGCGCGGCGGCGAACAACAGGCCATTGCCGACATTACGCCGAAATATATGGAAGATCTGGATCAACGCTGGATGGACTATGGCGTTAAGTTCCTCGACAAGATGGCGAAGAGCGATAAACCATTCTTCCTCTACTACGGCACTCGTGGCTGCCACTTCGATAACTACCCAAATGCGAAATATGCGGGTAGCTCTCCGGCACGCACCTCGTATGGCGACTGCATGGTGGAGATGAACGATGTGTTCGCTAATCTGTATAAAACACTGGAGAAAAACGGTCAGCTTGATAACACGCTGATCGTCTTTACCTCCGATAACGGACCGGAAGCCGAAGTACCGCCGCACGGACGCACCCCGTTCCGTGGTGCGAAAGGTTCGACCTGGGAAGGCGGCGTTCGCGTACCGACTTTCGTTTACTGGAAAGGGATGATCCAACCGCGTAAATCTGACGGTATTGTCGATCTGGCAGATCTCTTCCCTACCGCGCTGGATCTGGCAGGGCATCCTGGAGCGAAAGTGGCGAATTTAGTGCCGAAAACCACCTTTATCGATGGTGTGGACCAGACATCCTTCTTCCTGGGAACAAATGGTCAGTCTAACCGTAAGGCCGAGCACTACTTCCTCAACGGTAAACTCGCTGCTGTGCGTATGGATGAGTTCAAGTATCACGTCCTGATTCAGCAACCTTACGCTTATACCCAGAGCGGATATCAGGGTGGATTCACCGGCACAGTAATGCAAACGGCGGGATCGTCGGTGTTTAACCTCTACACCGATCCGCAGGAAAGCGACTCCATCGGCGTGCGCCATATTCCGATGGGTGTACCGCTACAGACCGAAATGCACGCGTATATGGAGATCCTGAAAAAATATCCACCACGCGCGCAGATTAAATCTGACTAAGCCGGCGCTATCGCTGAGATCTGCCTTTGCCGGATGCGATGCTGACGCATCTTATCCAGCCTACAGAACGCTGCAATTTATTGAATTTGCACGATCATGTAGGCCGGATAAGGCGTTTACGCCGCATCCGGCAATCAACCGCAGGCGGCCGCCGATTTCTACTTACTCACCACCAGCAAATGCGCATGCATAATGTCGCTGGCCGGGCGACCGTGCGCCAGCAAATCAGCCATTGCTTTAAGATATGGCGGTAGATGGCGGAAATAACGCTGATACCCGGCACACAAATAATTCAGTCCCGGTTTGCCGCTGGCATCGAGCATGAAGCGGTGTTTCGGGCAGCCTCCCCAGCACGCTTTTAACACGTTACAACTGCGACACTGCGCCGGTAACTGCTTAAATTTATCTTCACCAAACGCCTGCTGTTGCGGGGAATCGATCATTTCTGCAATTGTTTGCTGGTGCATATTCCCCAGCCGATATTGCGGATAAACATAGTGATCACAGGCGTAAACGTCGCCGTTGTGCTCAACAATCACCGAGCGCCCACAGGTTGGCTGATGATGGCAAACCGCACCCGGCGCACCGACAAAATTGGCAAACGCCCATTCGATATTCATCACGAAAATCTTGCCGACGTCGCGTTTGATCCAGTGGTCGAATATCGCCACCAGAAACTCACCGAACTCCTCGGGGCGCACCGACCATTCCGTTAGCTCACCCTGAATATCACCAGGCGCATGTAACTTAAGTCCATCGCGGGCAGTTGTTTCATCAGCCAGGCGCTCGACCACCGGAATAAACTGGATGAATTCGACTCCCGCATCGCACAAAAAATCATATACCTGCAACGGTTGCTGCGCGCTGGTGCGATTAACGCAGACCAGCACGTTATAGTCGACATGATGTTTTTGCAGGAGCGTCAGGGCACGCATCACCAGCTTATGCGTGGGTCTGCCACCTTTAGTCACGCGATATTGATTGTGGATCTCAGGCGGGCCATCCAGCGATAAACCAACAAGAAAATGATGCTCCGCGAGAAACGCGCACCATTCGTCATCCAGCAACACGCCGTTAGTCTGGAAGCTGTTACTTATCTTCCTGCCAGCACCATATTTCGCCTGTAGCGCTACGGCACGGCGGTAAAACGCCAGCCCGAGTAGCGTTGGTTCGCCGCCCTGCCAGGTAAAAGCCACTTCGTTTTGCGGTTCGCTGGCAGCGATATAGTGACGGACATACGCTTCCAGCGTGTCATCGTCCATATGCGTGACTGGCTTTTCGCGGTAAAGGGATTGTTTTTCGAGATAAAAACAGTAGTCACAGTTCAGATTACAATCGGAACCGCTCGGTTTCGCCATCACATGAAAAGCACGCGTTGGAACCTGTTGCAGCATGGTCGCTCCTTGCCTGAAGTCATCCTTCAATACGTTAAGGGCGAAATCATACCGTGGGGCAATGAGTTATTACGGGCGTTTATTGCGAAGGGAGGGTGACGAAATGCACAGAAAACAAAAAACCCCGCCGAAGCGGGGTTCAAAATTGGTCGGCGAGAGAGGATTCGAACCTCCGACCCACTGGTCCCAAACCAGTTGCGCTACCAAGCTGCGCTACTCGCCGAAATACTGCTTTTTGAATTTTTAGTTCAATTCTTTAAAGTCGTGGTGCGAGGGGGGGGACTTGAACCCCCACGTCCGTAAGGACACTAACACCTGAAGCTAGCGCGTCTACCAATTCCGCCACCTTCGCATTGTCACAACTTCTAATAATGGGGTGGCTAATGGGATTCGAACCCACGACAACTGGAATCACAATCCAGGGCTCTACCAACTGAGCTATAGCCACCACTACAAATCTTGTTACGCGGTATTACTACCACCGCAGCTCAAGCGCCGGGACTAAATGGCGCGCCCGACAGGATTCGAACCTGAGACCTCTGCCTCCGGAGGGCAGCGCTCTATCCAGCTGAGCTACGGGCGCTTAGCGCCGTTGCGGGGGTGGATAATACGGACTTCCCACCCCTCTGTCTAGTCCCTTTTTAAATAAATTGCGCGTTTGGTTACGGTTTGTGCGTTTTGCTGCTTATTCCTCCAGTTTATGCGCTTTCCCGTGGCGATTAAGGCCAAAAACTTTATAAATCGCCGTCACCGCCAGCATAAAGATGATGCCAACAAACAGCGACATACGCGTATCTTCATTAAAGTACATGCCGATCAAAACGCAAATCAGGAATGCCATTGTTACGTAATTGGCCCACGGGAACAGGATTGAGCGGAACGGATGGCTGGCAATCGCCGCTTTATGTGCACGCCGAAAACGCAGCTGGCTTATCAATATCACAAACCATGGCACCATCCCCGGAAGCACGCTGGCACTGTAGACGTAGACAAACACACGCTGCGGATTGGGAATGATGTAGTTCAGGCATGAGCCAATTAGCAGAATAGCAATAGATACTGCCACACCCGCAACCGGTACGCCGTGACGGGAAACTTTCGCCATTGCCGCCGGTAACTGACGGTTTTTCGCCAGTGCGTAGAGCATACGTCCGCAACTGTACATGCCGCTGTTACAGCCAGAGAGCGCAGCCGTCAGCACCACAAAGTTGATAATGCCCGCCGCTGCGGTAATACCGATTTTGGCAAAAGTCAGTACGAACGGGCTGCCGTTGCTGCCTATTTCATTCCACGGGAAGATGGTGACGATAACGAAAATCGCGCCTACGTAGAAAATCAGGATCCGCCACAGCACCTTGCCTACGGCACTGCGCAGCGTCACCTGCGGATTCTTCGCTTCACCGGCAGTAATGCCAATCAGCTCCACGCCCTGGTAGGACGCCACCACAATACACAGAGCGGTCAGGAACCCTTTCCAGCCACCCGCAAAGAAACCGCCATGCTCTGTGAGATTGCTAAAACCAATCGACTGCCCGCCATTGCCAAAGCCAAAGAAAATCACGCCCAGGCCAATGACAATCATCACGATAATCGTGGTGACTTTGATCATCGCGAACCAGAACTCGATTTCGCCGTACAACCGCACCGCCGCCAGATTCGCCAACGCCACCAGCGCCACTGCGATCAATGCGGGTATCCACTGCGCCATCTCCGGGAACCAGAACTGGACATAAACGCCAATGGCGGTGATTTCAGAGATCCCCACCGCCATCCACATAAACCAGTAAGACCAGGCGGTGAGATAGCCAAAGAACGGGCTCATATAACGATGCGCATAAACGGCGAACGAACCGGTAACCGGTTCGAGGAACAACATTTCGCCCATTGAACGCATGATGAAAAAGACGAACAGCCCGGCGATGATATAGGCCAACAATACGGATGGCCCGGCCCATTTCAGGGTACTGGCGGCCCCCATAAACAGGCCGACGCCAATGGTGCCCCCCAGGGCGATGAGTTCGATATGTCGAGCTTCCAGCCCACGCTGTAGCTCTGGTTTGTTATCTGCCATAAATCCTCGTGTTGTGTTTGCATGCTTTCCGGTGTTACCGGTTATCGTTATGGGTACATCGAGTGTTGCAAATGTTTTCGTAATTCAGGAGAAATGGCAAATAAAGCATTAAAAATTTGAATGCTTTGTGTAATAAAAAAGCAGACAGGCGACGGAGTGACCACTCCGTCGCTTTACAAAGAGAGGAAAATCATAGGTTGCCGGTGTAGTGCCAGCGTAAATAACGCAGCAAACGAAGCTGACGCTTAATGCGGCTCGGCTGCGAAAGCAGGCGGTAGAGCCACTCCAGCCCCAGCGTTTGCCAGATTTTCGGTGCGCGTTTTACGTGACCGGTGAAAACATCGTAAGTCCCGCCAACGCCCATATACAGCGCATCTGGATGTACCAGACGGCAGTCGCGCATGATGATCTCCTGCTTTGGCGATCCCATCGCAACGGTGACGATTTGCGCACCGCTGGCATGAATGCGTTCAAACAGCGCCTGACGCTGCTCGGGTTTAAAATAACCATCCTGACTGCCAACGATATTCACATTCCACTGGTTGCGCAGTTTAGCTTCAGTTTGCGCCAGCACTTCAGGTTTACCGCCCACAAGAAATACCGGCGTCCCTTCTTTGCCTGCGCGCGCCATCAGCTCTTCCCAGAGATCGGCACCGGCAACGCGGGAAACCTGCGCCTGCGGGTACTTTTTACGTACTGAACGTACAACGCTGATGCCATCCGCATATTTAAATTCGGCAGCGTTAATTAACTCCCTGACCTCGGCGTTATCTTCAATAGTCAGCATTTTTTCAGCATTAATGGCAACCAGCGTTCCCTGCTTAAGCTGCCCGTCAGCAAACAGATAATCGAGGGCGTGCTGCATATCACGCCAACCAATCAACTGTAAGCCACGCAGCGTATAGGTTGGTGCCGTGGTGTTGTTATTCATTGTTATCCTTCAACCTGCGTCCGGAGCGATGATTTTGTACGTTTATGAATGAGTCCGGCGCTTTCAAAAAGCCAGTACAACAGTTTTGCGATCATCAGACATGCGCCGAAGACCACGATAAAAAAGACCACGCGTGAGACAAACGAATCCAGCCCTTCACGCGCCAGCACGATCATATTGAAGATCGCCCCAAAGCAGAAACTGTGCAATATCGCAGCTTTATAGCGATTAGGCTCGCGGTTGCCCAGCTCATACAGCCAGTCGAACCATTTGATGATCAGACCAACCACGATCGCCCCGAGCGGGATGAACAACGCGCCGCCCATCACCACCAGTGAGCCTATAAGCGTAGGCGAGATCGCCAGTCCGGAGTGGTTATTCAGCACTTCCCAGGTAAAGTAGTTGGCTGAGTTCAGCACCATACTCGGGCGACCCGGCCACAGCCAGGAAGGGATAAAGACATAGAAATCGCGGACAATTGGAGCCAGGCCCTGGAAGTCGATGTTGTCGTAGTTCTGCAACAGCAACGCCAGATTCTCCCACGGCGAGAAGGTGTCGCGAGTGAGATAGAGAAACGTATAGAACGCTTCATCGCCGCTCACATTCATTCCATAGCGTTTTAGTGCCAGCCAGAACATGCCAACAATCCCCAGCACGCCCGCCGCCGCCAGCATCCACAACGAAATCCAGCCGCGAATAATGCCAATAAACAGGAAGATAGCGAATGCGATGATGATATTGGCGCGAGTGCCGCCGACAATCATATAAGTCAGCAAGCCAAAGGCGACCGTGCTGACGAGGAAAAACAGCCACGCTTTGCTGTCCTGGCGCAGAAAGTAGACCACCAGCATCGCCGGGATGAAAAAGTAAAAGAAGCGTTTTAACGCCACGCCGGAGACTTCACTGGAAAAGATCTGACTGTAGGAGTTAAGCCGGAACAGCAAAAAGCCGTTGTGCATGAAGAAGATGCCGACGCTTACCAGCGCGATACCCATCAGGATCACCCACGTAAGATTGGTCTCCACGCGGTTCATGGTAAACAGCGGACGGCGCGGTACATCAGCAACGCGTTTGCGTAGGCGGGTTTTGTAGGTGACATAGTAAACCGCGTAGAAGCAGCCCGCAGAAAGCAACGCCTGCAACAAGATTTCTGGCGGCGCGACACCAACATCAAAGCGAAATACCAGCACGCTGGTCAGCGGGAAGCCGAAGAAAAAGGTGAGCAAAAACAGCAATGAAAAGAAGACATTGAAGTTAAAGCGCACACGGCGAAACTCAAACCAGGTCAGCGTGGCAATAAACAGCGTGCAGAGCAGCCAGACAACAAACAGGCCACTGAATTGCAGCAGACTCATGCGACCTCCCCGGCGGCAATCGCCAACGCCCGCTGCCAGCCTTGTAGATAGTTAGGGCTAAAGAAGGCAATGGTGTTTTTATCCACCGACGCCAACTGGCGCTGCGCTTCACGCACAATATCCTCGTTGAGATCGTCGGTAGTAAACAGCACCGGCAAATGTTGTTCCGTCATATCCTGCCAGAACGGATTTTCCCGGTTAAGCACACAAGGAATGCCCGCCTGAATCAGTAAGCACAGCGTACCAATGCCCTGCTGGCGGGCAAAAATAAAGTAACCAAGATCGCACTGACGAAGTAGCGCCAGATAGGCGTCAAATTCCAGTTTTTCGCTCAGAATTTGTAGATTTTCTTCGCTGAATAACTCCAGCCCCGCCTGACGAACTTCCTCAATGTACGCTTCGTTATTAGGCGGATATCCCATCGGCACCACCACTTTTACCGTATCGCCAAATTGCTGATGAACGGCGCGCAAGGCAGCAATATGCTCATTGCTGCGGTCGCCGGAGTTCCCCACCAGAATGGTCATTTTCCCTTCACGTTGCCGATCGTTCGCCATCGTATTGAGCGAAGGGTCCATCCGCGTCGGGAAGAACAGCAGTTCGCCCCGCACCTTTGGGTGCGTTTTGGCAAAAAAGCTCAAATCGCCGCGGGTGGCAAATACACAGCCGACTCGCTTTTGCGCCAGGCGACGTAGTGGGTAAAAAAGCTTATATCTCAAGCCACTGGAAAGCTCATACAGGTCTGCCCCCCAGATATGCCAGAAAAACTGGCTGGGCTTAATGCCACCACTCAGCAGAGCCAGCCACAGTGTGGGATTGAACTGACCGTGGAAGAAAAAACGCTGCTGACGGTTAGCTTTTGCTTTCGCGATGACCGCTTCCGCCAGCGATTTTTTCCCAGGGAAAAATTGTACAGAAAGCGCCGGACAGCTATCACTTAAGCCGTCGTCCTTGCCAACAACCATAAACTCGCGCGCGTGCTCGCTCGTCGCGGCCAGCGCGTCATTGAAAAACCGCAAAACGGTTCGGTTATGGTGAGGGATATCCGATCCCAGTACGTGAATCAGTACAGTCATGCCCGCCTACGCCAGAGTAAAAACACGCCACAACAAAGAGAAAAATAGACGATATAAGTTGCCATATATGCCTGCGCCGCGCCCAGTGCACCATGCGCAGGGATTAGCCAGTGGGCAAATACCATCAATAAAGTGAACTGGCTGACTTCCGCCAGAATATAAAACCGCAGTGACGCTTTGGCGATCACCAGATAACCAAAGACATAAGCGCCCACTTTTAACACATCACCCACTAACTGCCAGGCAAAGAGATCGCGCATAGCGGTAAATTTATTCGACAACAGCAGCCAGATAGCAAAATCACGCAGCAGCCAGACGGTAAAACTCGCCGCCGCCACTGCCGGTAAGACGAATTTCAGCGATTTAACCACTTCCCGGGTGATATCGCGCTTTTCCGTTAGCCGCGACAACGTGGGCAGCAAATATACGCTGAACGATGCCGTAATAAATTGCAGGTAGGCATCGGAAATACTGCTCACCCCTTGCCAGATCCCCACCTCATCCCAGCTATACTGCGCCGCCAGCAGTTTACGCATCATGATGTAAGCAACAGGCAAGGTCACCGACGTAATCAACGCCATGAGCGTAAATTTGCTCAACTGCCCTGCCAGACCGTTATCCCAGCTGGGTTTCAGATAGCTTAACGGGATGACACCACGTTTGATCAACATGATGGCGGCAGGAATTACCACCAGCGCGGGAATCAGCGCCAGACCCAGCAACGCCCCTTCATAACCGCCCAAACGGTAACTGACGTAGTACGCGAGAACGCCAATCAAGCTGCCGACAATCAGCGATAACACATTACCTGCGGCATCGCGAAAGCCTTTCATCAGCGCCAGTAACAGGTTGCCCCAGGCGATCCCCATTTGCACCAGCGCCACTAAACGCACCAGCCCCTGATAGTCGGTATTACCAAACAATCCCTGGCTGATTGGCGCAGCTGCCAGCACAAAAACCAGCGCCATCAGCGTAGAGAAACCAAGTACCATCGCTGATGAAGTGCCGACCACGCGGCGCAGCTGTTGCGGATTATCATGGTACTGGGCAACGTATTTGGTTACACCGTTAAAGATGCCAGCCCCGGCAAGCACGCCGAGCACGGTAATCAACTGGCGGAAATTTGCCGCCAGCCCAAGCCCCGCCGGACCAAATGACACCGCCAGCAACTTACCGACCAGTAACCCGGCACCAATCTTGACCAGTGTACTGGCCGCCGTCCACAAGGACGCTTTTGCCAACGACATATCAGGAAAAGTAGTTCAACAAAGTCGCAATTACCGTACGCTGATTGACGGGCGACAGGTTGTAGAACAGCGGCAGGCGCAGCAGGCGCTCGCTCTCTTTGGTGGTGTAGCGATCTTCACCGTGGAACTCACCAAAGTGTTCCCCCGCAGGGCAACCGTGCAGCGGAATGTAATGAAACACCGCCATGATTTCCGCTTCTTTCAGAAAGTTAATCAACGCGCTCCGGTCATCAATATCCCGCAGTTTAATGTAGAACATATGCGCGTTCTGCACGCAGCCATCGGGAATCGACGGCAGCTCGATACGCCCGGCTTTCGCCAGAGGCGCTAACGCATCGTAGTAGTTTTGCCACAGCGCCAGACGTTGCTGGTTGATACGATCCGCTGCTTCCAGTTGCGCCCACAGGTATGCAGCTTGCAGATCGGACATCAAATAGCTGGAGCCAATATCGCGCCAGGTATATTTATCGACCTGACCACGGAAGAACTGGCTGCGGTTAGTGCCCTTTTCACGGATGATCTCGGCTCGTTCGATTAACGCTTTATCGTTAATCAGCGTCGCGCCGCCTTCACCGCCCGCCGTGTAGTTTTTGGTTTCATGGAAGCTAAAGCAGCCAATATGACCAATGGTTCCCAGTGCACGCCCTTTGTAAGTGGACATCACGCCCTGAGCGGCATCTTCTACCACAAACAAATTATGCTTTTTCGCCAACGCCATAATGGTGTCCATTTCGCAGGCCACACCCGCGTAATGGACCGGCACGATAACGCGCGTTTTGTCGGTGATCGCCGCTTCAATCAGCGTTTCGTCGATGTTCATGGTGTCCGGGCGAACATCCACAAAAACGATTTTTGCGCCACGCAGCACAAAGGCATTGGCGGTGGAGACAAAGGTGTAGCTCGGCATGATCACTTCATCGCCAGGCTGGATATCGAGCAGCAGCGCCGCCATCTCCAGCGAAGCGGTGCAGGACGGCGTCAGTAACACTTTGGCGCTGCCAAAACGTTGCTCCAGCCACTGCTGGCAGCGACGGGTAAAACCGCCATCGCCACACAGTTTGCCGCTACCCATTGCCGACTGCATATAGTCGAGTTCGGTTCCCACCACCGGCGGTGCGTTAAATGGAATCATGTGATCACCTGTATAACCAGTACGCGGTGCTTTCTACATTCGCACCACTTTGTATGTATCGTTTAAGCGCGGCGGTGTTGCCCATTTGGGTCGCCACCCGCAAAGTTGTTTTACCGCGAGCATACGCCCAGTTTAGCGCCGTTTGCATCAGCTCAGCACCTGCACCGCGTCCAGCCAGCAGGCCAATTCGCGCATCTGTCGCATTGAGTTCCCGTAAAGAGACATAGCCGCGAATATCGCCGGACGCCGCACGTAAAATCAGACATTGATGATCAAAGGTGCCGCGCACGGCATTTTCAATCCACTGTGCATAAAAGCGACTGCTGGCGTCAGGCGCATACCACGGCGCACGAAAACGGCTTTGCGCAAATGCGGCGCTGGCTAACTGACGTAATGCGGGAATATCGGTCTCTTGTGCCACTACAGCACCGCTATCACTGGCATTGTTCACGGGTAGCGCCAAATCAACTTCACCTTCTACCAGGGAGAATCCCAGCTGTTGCAGGGCATCCAGTTCACCCGTATTTGATGCCGCAATTTTGGCCTGCACCCGTGACCACGGCGCTAACGCGTCTGGCGTCAGGAGCGGTGCTTCAGACGTAATGCGCACGATGGCGCTGTTAACACCAAAGAAGGCGTTTTCCCAGGTTAGTGGCTCAATACTGGCGCGGACGGGCACGAAGTAACTCCAGCAGATATTGGCCGTAGCCAGTTTTCGCTAATGAACTGGCAGCACGCTTCACACCCTCGTCATCGAGCCAGCCGTTACGCCAGGCAATCTCTTCCAGGCAGGCAATCTTAAAGCCCTGGCGTTTTTCCACCGTCTGTACAAAGGTGCTGGCTTCAATCAGGCTGTCGTGAGTGCCGGTATCCAGCCAGGCAAATCCGCGCCCGAGCAGTTCAACGGTCAGGTTGCCCGCCTCGAGGTACATCTGGTTGATGGAGGTAATCTCCAGTTCACCACGCTCCGACGGCTTCACCTGCTTTGCGTACTCCACGACTTTACTGTCGTAGAAATAAAGCCCGGTCACCGCCCAGTTTGACTTCGGCTGTTTTGGCTTTTCTTCCAGCGAGATAGCGCGGAAATTGTCGTCAAACTCCACCACGCCAAAGCGTTCCGGGTCCATCACCTGATAGCCAAAAACCGTCGCCCCTTCGGTGCGCGCCGCAACATGACGCAGCTTCGGACTGAAGCCCTGACCGAAGAAGATGTTATCGCCCAGCACCAGACAAGAAGGTTCACCATTAAGGAAGGTTTCACCGATGATAAAGGCCTGCGCCAGACCGTCCGGGCTGGGCTGTTCGGCATATTCCAGCTGGATACCGAACTCACTACCATCGCCCAGCAGGCGCTGGAAATAACCTTTATCTTCCGGCGTAGTGATGATGAGAATTTCGCGGATACCGGCCAGCATCAGCACCGACAGCGGATAGTAAATCATTGGCTTATCGTAAATCGGCAACAGTTGCTTCGATACGCCGCGCGTAATCGGATGCAATCGGGTGCCGGAACCGCCCGCCAGGATAATACCTTTCATGTTTGCCTCCGCTGAAAATTAGCCTTTCAGACCTAAACGCTCGCCCTGATAGCTGCCGTCCTGCACCTGCTTCCACCAGCTTTCATTAGCCAGATACCACTGAACCGTTTTACGCATTCCACTTTCAAAGGTTTCCTGCGGCAGCCAGCCAAGTTCACGGGCAATTTTCGAAGCATCAATGGCATAACGCAGATCATGCCCCGGACGGTCAGCGACAAAGGTGATCAGGTCACGATAGTGCGCCACGCCGTGCGGCTTGTTCGGAGCCAGTTCTTCCAGCAGCTCGCAAATGGTTTCCACAACATCGAGATTCTTACGCTCGTTGTGACCACCAATATTATAGGTTTCACCGACTTTCCCGGTGGTCGCCACGCAATACAGCGCGCGGGCGTGATCTTCCACATACAGCCAGTCACGGATTTGCTGCCCGTTGCCATATACCGGCAGCGATTTACCCGCCAGCGCGTTGAGGATCATCAGCGGGATCAGTTTTTCCGGAAAGTGGTAAGGGCCGTAGTTATTCGAGCAGTTGGTGATAAGCGTCGGCAGACCATAGGTCCGCAGCCAGGCGCGCACCAGATGGTCGCTGCTGGCTTTTGACGCGGAATAAGGGCTGCTCGGCGCATACGGCGTGGTTTCGGTGAAGAAATCATCCGTCGAGTGCAGGTCACCATATACTTCGTCAGTGGAGATATGATGAAAACGGAACGCTGATTTTTTATCTTCCGTCAGCGCATTCCAGTAAGCCCGCGCCGCTTCAAGCAATGTATAAGTCCCGACAATGTTGGTTTCAATAAACGCTGCCGGGCCGTCAATAGAACGGTCAACATGGCTTTCGGCTGCCAGATGCATGACACAGTCTGGCTGATGCTCAGTGAATACGCGTGCCAGTTCTGCCCGATCGCAGATATCAACTTTCTCAAAGGCAAAGCGCTCGCTTTGCGCGACCGGTGCCAGCGACATCAGGTTTCCGGCGTAGGTCAGCTTATCGACCACTACCACCGCGTCGCTCGTTTCGTTGATGATATAACGCACCAGCGCCGAGCCAATAAACCCGGCACCACCTGTTATCAGAATTTTTCTCATCAGCGCCAGACTCCTTTGGCATCGACGACATACTGCTGATGGACATTGTCGCCATTGATAACTTTGAACTGACTATGATCGACCAGCATCACCAGCACGTCTGCCGTTGCCAGCGCCTCGTCAAGCTGCGCCAGAGTACAAAGCCCGGTCAGTTTTTTCGGCAACTGGTGGATGTTAGGCTCAACAACCAGAGTTTCGCCGCTATGCCACTGGGCGATCAGTTCAGCGATTTCCATCGCCGGGCTTTCGCGCAGGTCATCAATATTCGGTTTAAACGCCAGACCAAAGCAGGCGATTTTCAGTTCACTGGCGCGTTTATCGG
>ENA-ORUL01001739-ORUL01001739.1-human-gut-metagenome-genome-assembly--contig:-NODE-1739-length-14291-cov-2.748806_pt1 | contig 14291 bp, 10 predicted proteins | sample MGYA00242084_ERZ509219 | MGnify/ENA primary metagenome ERZ509219 (study PRJEB26280, sample SAMEA2338792) | human gut metagenome | biome: human gut; feature: human-associated habitat; material: faeces...
CGATGCTGGAACTGGTGTAGATCGTGAATTTTATCACCAGAATAAAGCAGGTAATTTTTTGATTTTTACGCCATGATAGAAGTCTGGAAGAAAAAGGCTTTCTGCGATCACAGTCGAGCCGGGCGGGCCAGGCCAAATGCTAAAATAAGCACAATTTACTGACTCATTTTGAGGTAACGCTATGTACGACAATCTGAAAAGTCTGGGTATTACCAATCCTGAAGAAATTGATCGTTACAGCCTCCGGCAGGAAGCCAACAACGATATTCTGAAAATCTATTTCCAGAAAGACAAAGGCGAGTTTTTCGCCAAGAGCGTTAAGTTTAAATATCCGCGTCAGCGTAAAACGGTCGTCGCTGATGGTGTGGGTCAGGGTTATAAAGAAGTCCAGGAAATCAGCCCGAATCTACGGTATATCATTGATGAGCTTGATCAAATCTGCCAGCGTGACCGCAGCGAAGTTGATCTTAAGCGTAAGATCCTCGACGACTTACGTCACCTGGAGTCAGTCGTAACCAATAAGATCAGCGAGATTGAAGCCGATCTGGAAAAACTAACGCGTAAATAATCCCGAACTGACGGTTAATTCGGGCATTCCCCTCTACCCTTCGGGCTGAGGGGAATGAGCCAGCGCCGCCTCAACCTTAACGCATAACCTACCGCTCTTCATCCAGTTGTAACGCCACATACAGCAGCAACCTGTCATCAAAATTGCCCAAATCAAGCCCGGTCAGTTCCGATATACGATTAAGCCGATACTCCAGGGTATTACGATGAATAAACAACGCCTTTGACGTTGCCAGCGGTTGCACATTGTGGCGAAACCACGCCGCCAGCGTTCGTCGCAGCAAGCCGTTATTGTCCATCGTTTTCAGCCGCGCCAGCGGTCGCGCCAGTTCGTTGGCCTGCCAGTCGCCACGCAAACTGTCGAGTAACACAGGTAACATCAGATCCTGATAAAAATAGCAGCGACTTTCTGGCATCCGCTGTTTACCCACCACCATCGTCGTTTTCGCCGTACGATAGGATCGGGCAATACTGCCAGGACCGGTAAAATAGTTGCCCAGTGAAACGCGAAAACGCAGCTGGCCGTACTCTTTCATGCGGGTAATCAGTTGTTCAACTCGCTTACGATGATCTTCTGCATCCCAGCGCCCAAAAGAGTTCAACGCCGGTTTCAACACCACCATTTCGGTTAGCGAGACAATCGCCACCAGATTATTACGCTCGGGCGTAGTCAGCGCGTTTTGCAGTTGTTGTAACTCCGCCATTGCGCTGTCCACGCCAAGCTGACCGCTGTCGACCTCAACAATAGCCACCACTCGCGGTTGATTGAGATCGATCCCCAGCCGTTGCGCCCATTCAGTAAGTGCGGGAGTATTCTCCTCTGCCTGAATCAGGTTCATCACCAGTTCTTCCCGCAAACGGCTATCCTGCGCCAACAAGTGCATCAACCGCGACTGTTCCAGCATCATTTCAGCCGTCATGCAGACCAGTTCGCCATATTTACGCAGATTCTCTGGTTCACCTGTCAGGCCAATTACGCCGACAATTTCACCTTCCAGCCGTAACGGTAGATTAATCCCCTGCCGCACACCGTGCAGATGACGTGCTACCGCGTCATCGATATCGACGACTCGTCCCTGTGAAAGTACCAGCAATGCACCTTCGTGCAATTCACCAATACGCTCACGATCGCCGCTGCCGATAATTCGCCCACGGGCATCCATTACGTTGATATTGGTATCGATGATGCGCATGGTACGTGCCACGATATCCTGCGCCATTTTGGTATCAAGATGCCAGCCAGCCATAAGTCCTCCGTTATGCACGGCTTAGCATAAGGAAGTACGTAACGTACGGCATTGTGCAAATGCCTAAAGGATGATGAAGATGTATGGAGTTGTGGTGAAGTTCACAGATTGTAAGGAGAACCCCTTCCCGTTTTCAGGAAGGGGTTGAGGGAGATTACTGCATTAACAGGTAGATGGTGCTGTCGCCGCGCTGAATGTTGAGTGCCAGCACAGACGGTTTGCTGTCGAGAACTTTACGCAGTTCAGCGATGTTTTTCACTGCCTGCTGGTTCGCGCCAATAATCACATCACCTTTCTTCAGGCCGATCTGCGCAGCCGGAGTGCCCGTTTTCACGTTGTTCACTACCACGCCCTGATCTTTGCCTTTGTTGCTCATCTCAGCGCCTTCAATGCCGTTGAAGATGGAGCTGGAATCAACCTGATTCTGGCTGCTCTGCTGCAGTTCCAGGTTCACGTTAACCTGCTTACCGTCGCGCAGTAAGCCCAGGGTCAGTTTGCTGCCTACCGGCATAGTACCCACCTGAGCACGCAGTGCGGCAAAGCTGCTGATCGGCTTACCGTTCAGTGAGGTGATCACATCACCCGCTTTAATGCCCGCTTTTGCAGCGGAGGAATTAGGCAGAACCTGGCTTACGAAAGCACCGCGCTGGGCGTCAACTTTCATCGCTTTCGCCAGTTCGGAGTTCAGCTCAGTCCCCATAATACCCAGCTCACCGCGTTTCACCTGGCCGTATTCCACCATCTGCGAGGTCAGGTTTTTCACCATGTTACTCGGGATAGCAAAACCGATACCGATGTTGCCGCCGTCCGGTGCGAGGATCGCGGTGTTGATACCGATCAGTTCGCCGTTCAGGTTAACCAGCGCACCACCGGAGTTACCACGGTTGATCGCTGCATCGGTCTGGATGAAGTTTTCGTAGTTTTCGGCATTCAGGCCGCTACGCCCCAGCGCAGAGACAATCCCGGAAGTTACCGTCTCGCCCAGACCAAACGGGTTACCAATCGCTACGGTGTAATCACCCACGCGCAGTGCATCAGAATCCGCCATCTTAATTGCGGTCAGGTTTTTCGGGTTCTGGATTTGGATCAGCGCGATATCAGAGCGCGGATCTTTGCCAACCATCTTCGCGTCGAACTTACGGCCATCGCTCAGTTGAACTTTAATGACCGTCGCGTTATCAACAACGTGGTTGTTGGTGACGACATAGCCTTTATCGGCATCAATGATGACGCCGGAACCCAGCGCCATGAATTTCTGTTGCTGGCCGCCACCATTACCGCCCTGGCCACCCTGGCAGAACGGAGAGCTCTGGAACGGAGAACCTTCCTGGCAGAACGGAGAATCATCACCGAAGAACTGCTGGAAATTACGCGGCATACGCGGCGTATTAACGGTTGTGCTACCTTCTACGTTAATGCTGACCACTGAAGGCATCACCTTTTCGAGCATCGGTGCAAGGCTTGGCATCTGCTGGGCTGTCGTTGCTGAAGAAGTCTCAGCCGCCGTTGCAGAGAGCGGAGATAACGCCAAACCTAAACTCAGAGCCAGTGCACTCAGTGCTAATGTGGTTTTTTTCATGTATTTCAGTCTCGATTAACAGATAACGCAAAATTGCTGTGTTCTTCAGATTCGTTTTATAGCCTGAAGTTCCGAACTAAAGTTTCTGCAAAAGGTAAAAATTTATTGTTCGTCTTTACAAAAGCCTGGTTATTGTTCTACGGCCATCAGACGTCGGTATTCATCCCACGCATAGAGGTCGGTCATACCGCTGATATAATCCTGCAGCAGGCGGCAACGGTAATAATATTCCCATAGCGGAAACTCAGGAGAATCTGACGGTAATTTACTGACAGCCTCGACATAGGCCAGCCGATGGCGCGTCGAGAGTTTGTGGAATAAGCGCGATTCAATAGGGAAACGTTTCACCCGTTCTTTTTCTACCAGTTCAGTAAAGTCTGATAACGACAGGCTTAATAAAGGACGATAAATCTCTAATAATCCGCTAATGACCCGATAGCCCTGCAATTCAAGCTGCTCGACATCTGGATGGCTAAACACATGTTTTACAGCGACATTTTTATATAGCTTAAGAAGATCGCTGCATTCGCTGGCATCTTCCAATAATGCATGATTAAACGTTCCGGCGAAAATCGCAGGCAGATTATCAATAAATCGTTGTGCCGCGTAGGGTACCAGTTTATTTAGGGTGTTTACCCGTAAATACATAAAAAACTGATCTTCCGTACTGCGGCTTAAACTATTTGAGCGTGATTTTTCCCAGGCATTTTCAACCACCAGCGAAAAGAGCGAACCTTTCTCATGCTGGCCCCACGCTTCGTGCAAATGATGATAAAGCTGCTCAACGGTAAATATTCTTTTCTCTACCGCATCTTCAAGGTCTGCCACACAATAGGAGATGTCGTCGGCAGCTTCCATAATCCACGTTAATGGAAAACGACTGTAAAGCGCCAAATTAAGTTCTTTACGCAACCGGGCAATATAGGCTTCTTCAGAAAGATAATAACCCGGCTTTTTCATTAAATAGTGATGTGTCTCAGGCGTTTCGCCACGCCACCACGCCGGACGGGTATATTTTAAAATACCGCCAACCTGTGCCCAGGTGAGATTCATCCGCATCAATGTATGCACCAGGCGAATGCCTTGTGCATTCCCCTCAAAATGACATAAGTCCTGACGAATCTTGCGCCGCAGCTCGTTAAGCGGTTCTTCCCCGTCCCGTAAACGTAGTGCCGCCACGCTGCAGCGATCGTCAGTCAGAGGCTGGCTTTCGGCATCTTCCGGGTGCAAACGTTGGCGAAACCAGTCATTTATCGCCGCTTCGCCAAAATGACCAAACGGCGGATTGCCGATATCGTGCATCAGGCATGACATCTCAACAATGCTTTCAAAGGGACCGGTCAGTTCATCCAGGCCGTATGCTTCCAGTAATTTAAGCTCTTTCAGACGGCTTAAAATTTCTTTGGCGATGTAGCGCCCCACCTGCTGGACTTCCATCGAGTGGGTAAGACGCGTGCGCACGGCGGCATTGCGCTCCAGTGGAAAAACCTGGGTCTTTTGTTGCAGACGACGAATTGCCGGAGAGTTGATGATACGCCCGCGATCGCTCTCGAAGATCCGCAGGATCTCATGTTCGGTTTTAACGCCCTGCGGTGAACGGTAACGACGATGCCAGTTTATTTTTTTTCGGAAATCAATCTGTGCCATGTCCTCTCCCGCGTGAGAAATACGCTTCCCCGTAAGCGCATGGTAAACTATGCCTTCAAATCGGGCTTATCGCGAGTAAATCTATGAAAATCGGCATCATTGGTGCAATGGAAGAAGAAGTTACGCTGCTGCGTGACAAAATCGAAAACCGTCAAACTATCAGTCTCGGCGGTTGCGAAATCTATACCGGCCAACTGAATGGAACCGAGGTTGCGCTTCTGAAATCGGGCATCGGTAAAGTCGCTGCGGCGCTGGGTGCCACTTTGCTGTTGGAACACTGCAAGCCAGATGTGATTATTAACACCGGTTCTGCCGGTGGCCTGGCACCAACGTTGAAAGTGGGCGATATCGTTGTCTCGGACGAAGCACGTTATCACGACGCGGATGTCACGGCATTTGGTTATGAATACGGTCAGTTACCAGGCTGTCCGGCAGGCTTTAAAGCTGACGATAAACTGATCGCTGCCGCTGAGGCCTGCATTGCCGAACTGAATCTTAACGCTGTACGTGGCCTGATTGTTAGCGGCGACGCTTTCATCAACGGTTCTGTTGGTCTGGCGAAAATCCGCCACAACTTCCCACAGGCCATTGCTGTAGAGATGGAAGCGACGGCAATCGCCCATGTCTGCCACAATTTCAACGTCCCGTTTGTTGTCGTACGCGCCATCTCCGACGTGGCCGATCAACAGTCTCATCTTAGCTTCGATGAGTTCCTGGCTGTTGCCGCTAAACAGTCCAGCCTGATGGTTGAGTCACTGGTGCAGAAACTTGCACATGGCTAAGTCACTGTTCAGGGCGCTGGTCGCCCTGTCTTTTCTTGCGCCACTGTGGCTCAACGCCGCGCCGCGCGTCATCACGCTTTCTCCCGCCAACACTGAACTTGCCTTTGCCGCCGGGATCACGCCGGTTGGGGTCAGCAGCTATTCCGACTATCCTCCACAAGCGCAAAAGATTGAGCAGGTTTCCACCTGGCAGGGGATGAATCTGGAACGCATTGTCGCGCTGAAACCCGATCTGGTGATTGCCTGGCGTGGAGGTAATGCCGAGCGGCAGGTTGACCAGCTGGCTTCGCTGGGAATAAAAGTGATGTGGGTCGATGCGACAAGCATTGAACAAATTGCCAATGCGTTACGTCAACTGGCCCCCTGGAGTCCGCAACCAGACAAGGCCGAACAAGCCGCGCAATCCCTGCTGGATCAGTACGCGCAATTGAAAGCGCAATATGCTGATAAACCTAAAAAACGTGTTTTTCTGCAATTCGGCATTAATCCGCCATTTACCAGTGGAAAAGAGTCGATTCAGAACCAGGTACTCGAAGTTTGTGGCGGAGAAAACATCTTTAAAGACAGCCGGGTTCCCTGGCCGCAAGTTAGCCGCGAACAGGTGTTAGCACGCTCGCCACAGGCGATTGTCATTACAGGCGGACCGGACCAAATTCCTAAAATCAAACAATACTGGGGTGAACAGCTCAAAATTCCCGTTATTCCTCTCACGAGTGACTGGTTTGAACGTGCAAGCCCACGTATTATCCTCGCTGCACAACAGCTCTGTAATGCGCTTTCACAGGTAGATTAGCGCCTGACCTTTTCAGGTGCTCAGTGGGGATTGAACAATGCTCGTCTATTGGCTGGATATAGTCGGCACAGCGGTATTTGCCATCTCCGGCGTTTTGTTAGCCGGAAAATTGCGTATGGACCCTTTTGGTGTTCTGGTACTGGGCGTGGTAACCGCAGTAGGCGGCGGGACAATTCGCGACATGGCGCTGGATCACGGCCCGGTATTTTGGGTGAAAGATCCCACCGATCTGGTCGTTGCAATGGTCACCAGCATGCTGACCATCGTGCTGGTGCGCCAGCCAAGACGCTTACCAAAATGGATGTTGCCGGTGCTGGACGCCGTTGGTCTGGCGGTGTTTGTCGGCATTGGCGTGAATAAAGCCTTTAATGCGGAAGCCGGTCCGTTAATCGCGGTTTGTATGGGCGTCATTACTGGCGTTGGCGGCGGGATCATTCGTGATGTTCTGGCCCGCGAAATCCCCATGATTTTACGTACAGAAATCTACGCAACTGCCTGTATTATCGGCGGTATTGTCCACGCTACGGCTTACACATTTTCCGTACCACTGGAAACAGCCAGTATGATGGGCATGGTCGTGACGCTATTGATTCGGCTGGCGGCTATTCGTTGGCATCTTAAGCTACCGACGTTTGCGCTGGATGAGAATGGGCGTTGAAGAGAGAAGATGTGCCGGATAGTTTATCCGGCACATGAACAACAGATTAGATACTAAAGGAAGAACCGCAACCGCAGGTGCTTTTCGCGTTCGGGTTGGTCACGATGAAACGAGAACCTTCCAGACCTTCGGTATAATCAACGGAACCGCCGACCAGATATTGCAGGCTCATCGGATCAACCACCAGGCCAACGCCCTGTTTTTCGATGGTCATATCGCCTTCGTTCACCTGATCATCAAAGGTGAAACCATACTGGAAGCCGCTGCAACCGCCACCGGTGATATACACGCGTAATTTCAGATTCGGGTTATCTTCGTCAGCGATCAGGCTTTTAACTTTGTTGGCTGCTGCGTCGGTAAACTCCAGCGGCAGTGCTACGTCATCACTCATATTTTGCTCCAAACGACATCGGCAATTGGGCAAATTCTAACCCAATAATAATCGCCATTATCTAATACCCTGGTATTTCGTTCAAGTATTCTCGCTGGCTGATGCGGCCTTGCTTCGCGCCAGTTGCTCAGCTTCCTGTTTTGCCAGCGTGCGCGCAAGAATCGCCGAGTATAGCGGTTTCCCGCCGGTAAATTGCGCTAATAGTGTTGCGCCAAGACCGGTAATAATCATTGGCAAAATGAGCTGGTAGTTATCGGTCATCTCCAGAACCAGAATGATCCCCGTTAACGGCGCGCGAATAGATGCCGCCAGTAATGCCCCCATTCCGGCAATAGCAAACGTCCCCGCCTCAAGGTGATATTGCGGAAACAGCTCAACGGCAACCATTCCGAAAGCGGTTCCCAGCACAGTACCCAGCGCCAGCATCGGGGCAAAAATACCGCCCGGCGCGCCGGAAGAGAAGCAGAGTAAGGTGGTAATGACCCGCGCGACGAAGATAAACACCAGCATTCCCATGCTGAAATTCCCCGCGGTAGCGATAGGAATCAGGTTAAAACCGCCGCCCGACGTTGCTGGTGCCACAAACCCCAGCAATCCACACAGACCGCCAATCGCACCGCCCATTAGCACCCATTTGGTAATATTGCCGCCGTGCACACGGTGCAGCAAATCCTGCATCCCCAGCACCCATTTATTAAAAATAGGGCCGAAAATGCCAAAAATAATACCGAGGATCAGATAAAGCCACAGCGTATTAAGCGGCGCATCAGAAAGTTTACCGACGTCAATCAACGCAACTTCATGATTAAAAATCCGGTACATAATGGTCGACATAATGACACCAATAAATACCGCTTTAATCGAAATTAACGTATAGCGAAACTGCGGACGCATCTCTTCGATAATAAACAAAATACCCGCCAGCGGCGCGTTAAAGGCCGCAGCCAGCCCCGCAGCAGCACCGGTTGCCAGCAGCGTATGGCGAGCTTCGTCACCTTTCAGGCGGAAAATATCAAGCACCATACGGCCAATGTTACCGCCGATCTGCACGGTTGGCCCTTCGCGCCCCAACACCATGCCTCCGCCGAGTGTCCCCAGCCCGCCAAAGAACTTCACCGGCAATACACGCCACCAGCGAACGGGACGTTGATCTTCCAGCGCCCCTTCAATTTCCGGGATCCCCGAACCACCTGCTTCCGGCGCGTATTTGCGCACCAAAAAGTAGCCAAACATCGCCAGCACCGCCGAACAGAGAAAAGCGACGGTTAACAGAAGCGGATAATTATCAGCAGTATGTACCAGCGCCCCCATACGTTGGTTCTGCAACCAGGCGACACCTTTGTCAAAAGCAACCGCTGCCAGCCCAACAAGCGTGCCGACGACTGCCGCCATAAACAAAATGGCTAACGGGGTTTTATCGCGCTCAAGAAGTTGGCGAATCAGTTGTCTGCGTCGCAGGCGCGCGGCCTGCGGTGTTTCTAAAGAGGGAGTATCAGTTTTCATCCAATGATCACTTATTGGTCATACAAATAAGATGACGGCATTTTACTCGCACGTTCCATGAAAATCCTTTGCAAAGCGTAATGTTTCAAATGCACAAAACTTTTATACTCTAAGAAATCAGGATTGCACCAGTACAAGCAGCCTGATGTTTGACGAGTATTTAACTTGTTATGAATAACATAGAATAGCAGCCATTCACTTTTTCTACGAATCAGGAACCCTCCATGAGTAAGTCTGAAAATCTTTACAGCGCAGCGCGCGAGCTGATCCCTGGCGGTGTGAACTCCCCTGTTCGCGCCTTTACTGGCGTGGGCGGCACTCCACTGTTTATCGAAAAAGCGGACGGCGCTTATCTGTACGATGTTGATGGCAAAGCCTATATCGATTATGTCGGTTCCTGGGGGCCGATGGTGCTGGGCCATAACCATCCGGCAATCCGCAATGCCGTGATTGAAGCCGCCGAGCGTGGTTTAAGCTTTGGTGCACCAACCGAAATGGAAGTGAAAATGGCGCAACTGGTGACCGAACTGGTCCCGACCATGGATATGGTGCGCATGGTGAACTCCGGCACTGAAGCGACCATGAGCGCCATCCGCCTGGCCCGTGGTTTTACCGGTCGCGACAAAATTATTAAATTTGAAGGGTGTTACCATGGTCACGCTGACTGCCTGCTGGTGAAAGCCGGTTCTGGCGCACTCACGTTAGGCCAGCCAAACTCGCCGGGCGTTCCGGCAGATTTCGCCAAACATACCTTAACCTGTACTTATAATGATCTGGCTTCTGTACGCGCCGCATTTGAGCAATACCCGCAAGAGATTGCCTGTATTATCGTCGAGCCGGTGGCAGGCAATATGAACTGTGTTCCGCCGCTGCCAGAGTTCCTGCCAGGTCTGCGCGCGCTGTGCGACGAATTTGGCGCGTTGCTGATCATCGATGAAGTGATGACCGGTTTCCGCGTAGCGCTAGCTGGCGCACAGGATTATTACGGCGTAGTGCCAGATTTAACCTGCCTCGGCAAAATCATCGGCGGTGGAATGCCGGTAGGCGCATTCGGTGGTCGTCGTGATGTAATGGATGCGCTGGCCCCGACGGGTCCGGTCTATCAGGCGGGTACGCTTTCCGGTAACCCGATTGCGATGGCAGCGGGTTTCGCCTGTCTGAATGAAGTCGCGCAGCCGGGCGTTCACGAAACGCTGGATGAGCTGACAACACGTCTGGCAGAAGGTCTGCTGGAAGCGGCAGAAGAAGCCGGAATTCCGCTGGTCGTTAACCACGTTGGCGGCATGTTCGGTATTTTCTTTACCGACGCCGAGTCCGTGACGTGCTATCAGGATGTGATGGCCTGTGACGTGGAACGCTTTAAGCGTTTCTTCCATATGATGCTGGACGAAGGTGTTTACCTGGCACCGTCAGCGTTTGAAGCGGGCTTTATGTCCGTGGCGCACAGCATGGAAGATATCAATAACACCATCGATGCTGCACGTCGGGTGTTTGCGAAGTTGTGATCCAGCATGGTTTGTCGGATGCGGCGTGAACGCCTTATCCGACCTACGATTCGGGGCCGTTTGTAGGCCCGATAAGACGCGCCAGCGTCGCATCGGGCATCCGTTGTCGCGTAAACGCTTTATCCGTCCAGGCGTACAGGGCCGTTATATGGAAAAATTAACGGCTCTGCTTTCTCAACAAATAGATAAAATATGGCGCGCCGATAAAGGTTGACAGCAGCCCCGCCGGGATCTGGAATGGAAACAGCACCATCCGCCCACACCAGTCAGCGAACACCAGCAGTAAACCACCCACCAGCGCCGAAATTACGATGTGTGGCATCGTCCGTCGAAAGCCCATCATCCGCGCAATATGCGGTGCCATTAAACCAACAAAACTCAACGGTCCAATAGTCATCGTCGCGGTCGCCGTCAGGCAAGCCGCTAACAGCAGCAGCGCAATTCGCGTCGGCGTCAGCGCCATTCCTACGGCTCGGGCGGTATCACCACCCAGCGGTAAAATGGTCAGCCAGCGGCGGCACAGCGGGGTAATCGCCAGCAAAATCACCATCACAATTCCGGTGCGCCAGACCTGCGCATCGGTCGCGTTGTAGGTCGAACCGGAAATCCAGGTCAGCACTTGCGCCATTCGCGGGTCACCACTTGCCTGCAACATCATCAAAAGCATGGTGAACGCGGTGCTTAACGCCATCCCCGCCAGTAACATACGGTGTGGGGAAAATCCACCGCGGCCGGCGGCGATCATAATGATCAACAGCGTCACCGCCGCGCCGAGACTGCCTGCAGGTAACAGCCAGCCAAAGGCATTACCCGGCACCAGAAACAGCATCAACACCACGCCAAACGCCGCGCCGGAGCTAATCCCCAGCACTTCCGGGCTTGCCATCGGGTTTCCGGTCAGTCGCTGAATAATACAGCCCGCCACCGCCAGCATGACGCCCGCAAACAGCGCCGCCATAATTCGCGGCCAGCGCCAGGGCATTAAATCCTCGAGCAACGCCCCGCTCGCCCACGTCCAGCCGTGCGCATCACGACCAAACGACAGCGCCACCACCACAGCCATCAACAGCAGCACGCCGCCCGCGAGGGCAAACGCCAGCACATGTTGGCGTTCAGCCGCGACACGATCGTTGACCTTCATATCCGGCGCGCTAATGCTGCGTAAACGCGGCAACAGCCACAGTAGCAGCGGCGCACCGATCAACGCAGTGACCGAACCGGTGGACACTTCCATCCACACGCGAGTCAGCCAGAGGATGATTTGATCAGAAAGCCACAGAATTAACGCACCAATCAGCGACGCCAGCATCAACCGTGGCAACAAACACCGCGCCCCCAGCATTTTTGCCAGCAGCGGCGCGAACAACCCGATAAAGCCGATAATCCCCACAGCGTTCACCAGCAGCGCACTGATGACAATCGCCAGCGACAGCGCCGCCAGACGCGCAAGCGACAAGGCCAGCCCGAGATTGCGCGCCACGCCATCATCAAGCCCCATCAGGGTTAACGGACGAAGTAGCAGCAACGTCAGCATCACACCGCCCAGCAGCTGCGGCCATAAACGCTCAACGCCGCCCCAGTCGGTTTGCGTCAGCGTTCCAGTGCTCCACAGAAACATGCTTTGCAGTTGGTCATGATGGAAGATAACCAGTAACTGATTGATTGCGCCGCAATAAAGGCTCACTACCAACCCCGCGAGAATCAGCGTTACCGGCGACAGCCGTTTCCCCCACGCGACGCCAAAGACAATTAAGCCAACAACACAAGCCCCTGCCAGCGCAGCAAACTGGCTCGCCATCGCACCAGGGATCGCCCAGAGCGTAGTGACGGTAATCCCCAGTTGCGCGCCTGTAGCAACGCCAAGCGTCGTCGGCTCCGCCAGCGGGTTACGCAGCACTTGCTGAAACAGCACGCCCACCAGCCCCAGACCCGCGCCCACCAGCAGCGAAATCGCCAGACGCGGCAACAAGCTGTAGTGAAAAATCATCTGCTCGATGACGTCAATATCCGGCGACCAGGCAGCCTGCGCCCACTGGCTACGCGGCAGCGCCTGCGAGAAGTTCATCCAGGTGAGCGCCGTAGCGACAATCACTAACAGCGCCAGCGATAACGCCGGGAAAAGCGCAATTCGTTTACTCACGCTTTACCTCCGATGGCGTTATCCAGAACGCGCACAAAGTGCATTGCCGAGAGCGTCGCACCATAAAACCAGACTGCAGGTACGCGCTGAAAGCGTCCGGCGCGGACAAACGGCATGGCCTGCCACAGCGGCGTTGCCATTAGCGCATCCATGTCTTTGCTGTTGTCGTGATCAAAACAGAGCACATCAACGTCTTTATACGCCGCCAGACGATCGATACTGACGGCGGTACTGCCCCAGAAGTTGGTTTCCCCTTGCCAGGCATTTGGGATGCCGTACTCATCAAGAATTTCCTGGAACAAGCTGTTTGGACCGAAGACCAGCATATGGCGCGGATCGATAAGCGTCGTCAGCAATAACGGACGCGCACCACGCTTCACAAAGCGGGGTTTCATGCTGCGGATAAAGTCTTCATATTGCGCTAAATGCGTTTCCGCTGCGCTTTGCAGGTTAAGTAAATCTGCCATTTCCGTCAGCGATTTACGCGCCATCGCCAACGGCTGTTTGCCGTCACTGAAGTTAAATCCGCGACCCGGCGCAATACGAGCCAGCATTTCTGGTGAAGGGCCATATCCTGCCGACCAGACCATAAACGATGGTTTCATTTCGGTCAGCAGTTCAAGGTTAGGTTCTGTGCGCAAACCGACGTCGATCACTGAGTCCGGCAATGGTGGTTCGCTGACCCACAGGCGATAGTTGATGGTATCCGCCACGCCGTAAGGCACGATGCCGAGCGCCAGCAGTAATTCCACCGGCAACCACTCCAGCGCCACAATACGATTGGGATCAATAGCCGCCGCGTGGGCGGTATTCATCTGCCATAACAACGGAGAAAGCGCCATCGCCGTTAACAGTCGACGGCGCGAAATAAGAGGTAAGCCGCTCATCAATAAACAAAACTCACAGGTGCAGCACCCGCCGGATGCGGCAAAATACCCATCGGGATGCCATAAATCATTTCGAGGGTTTCGCCGCGCATAATTTCCGCAGGCGTTCCCTGAGCAATCATTTCACCGCCGCGCAGGGCGACCAGATAATCACAGTAGCGTGCCGCCATATTGATATCGTGCAACACGGCAATGACCGTCAGGCCACGCTCCTGACTTAAACGGTGCACCAGCGACAGCACATCAACCTGGTGGGCGATATCCAGCGCCGAGGTCGGTTCGTCGAGCAACAGCACGTCGGGCTCCTGCAACAGCAGACGGCACAGTGCCACCCGGCGCCGTTCGCCGCCAGAAAGGTGCTTTACCGGTTCGTCGGGATCCGGACAGCGCAGTGCGTCCATCGCCCGTTCGAGCGTGGCGTCGAGCTCCCAGCCGTTCTTGTGGTCGATCGCTTCGGTCAGCTCCCCTTGCCGTTCGATCAGCTTCGCCATCTGGTCGTCGTCCATCGGTTCCATGAACTTCGCATTCACTTCTTCGTACTCTTTAAGCAGTGCCACTACTTCGGCGCATCCCTCTTCGACCACTTCCCGGA
>ENA-ORUL01001756-ORUL01001756.1-human-gut-metagenome-genome-assembly--contig:-NODE-1756-length-14117-cov-4.101408_pt1 | contig 14117 bp, 4 predicted proteins | sample MGYA00242084_ERZ509219 | MGnify/ENA primary metagenome ERZ509219 (study PRJEB26280, sample SAMEA2338792) | human gut metagenome | biome: human gut; feature: human-associated habitat; material: faeces...
GACCTTTCTGTGGAGCTATGGTCGGGATGACGGTAAATCTTACCTATGGGATTTTATATTCCTGGACAAATATGTTTTACGCAGTGGTCAGTGCCATGGTCGGCATAACGACCGGCATATGTGTGAAAAAAGGATTTTTAAAAAATCTTTATGGAGTACTTTCAACAAGTTTTTTAATAGCGGTTTTATCGGTGACACTTTCTGTCCCGCTTAATTATCTGTATTGTGATGGTTCTACGCAGAATATCTGGGGAGACGGTGTTATTGAGTCTATGGAAAAAGTTGGGTTTAACAGCTTTTTCAGTCACTGTATGGGACAGTTTTATCTTGATTTTCTTGATAAGGTTATAACGATCGTCTTAGTATTTTCTCTTATAAAATTGCTTCAGAAAAAAATTGTATCTAAAAGACAGCATACTTTGCTCATGATGTTTCTTTGTATATTGGCGCTTGGTGTGATCCGGGGAGAGACAGTAACAGCAAAAACAGTTACAGAACAGGAAGATTACAGTAGTTATCTTCAGACTGTTTATGGCAGGGAAAATGGAATACCGGGTGGATGTGCCAATGATATTGTGCAGACGAAGGATGGCGTTTTATGGATCGGAACATATGGCGGGCTGTACCGGTATAATGGCACAAAATTTCAATGGATCAATGAATATGAATCGATAAAAACCGTGAACTGCCTGTATACGGATGAGGAAGGCAGATTATGGGTTGGAACGAATGACTGCGGACTTTCCATCTTTATCAATGATACGGTTGCAAATGTTATTACTGAAAAACAGGGACTTGCATCGGATTCGGTACGCTGTATTACACAGTGCGCAGATGGAAATTATTATGTTGGAACAGCCGGGGCACTTTCCATTGTCACATTAGCAGGAGGGTTAAATGTGAAAAAGACGATGGAAGATATTGTGTATGTAAAAAGTATGGATGCAGATGCAAATGGAACGGTTGCAACGGTAACCGATGATGGAAAACTGTATTTTATCCGGCAGGGAAAGATCACTGATGTTGTGGAACCATCCGAAGGAGCTGATTTTTCCTGCTGTAAGTTTGATGAAAACGGGCTTTTGTATGCCGGAACTTCACAGAATGAGATACTGTGCTATGGCTGTGATACGGGAGAGTGGAAATACAGGGAAACGAAAGGCTGTGAAGAATTATCCAATATAAAGTCACTGTATTTTTTAGATGACGGAGCCATGTTTGTCTGTGCCGATAACGGAGTGGGATATTTTGTAGAACAGACAGATTTTAAAATGATAAATACAGATACATTCAACAGTTCGATTGATCATGTGCTGATGGATTATCAGGGAAATCTCTGGTTTACATCATCAAGGCTTGGCGTTCTTCGTTTATGTAAGTCAGTATTTACATTGTTACAGACAGGGGCTATACAGGAAAATCAGGTTGTCAATTCAGTTATGAAATGGCAGAACAGGTTTTATATAGGAACGGACAGCGGATTAGAGGTAATGGATGAAGAGACCGGAGAAGAATATACGGATGATGTTACGGAAACCTTAGCTGGTACAAGAATACGATGTATTCGGACAGACAGCTGTGGAAACTTGTGGATCTGCACAACGGGAAAGGGCATTTATGAGATTACAGCAAAAGGAGAGACTTTTGTCTATGATAATGCCAGTGGGGCAAATGGTAATAAATACCGTACCGTCGAAGAACTAAAAAACGGGACAATACTTGCGGCAGGAGATGCGGGACTTACATTTATCCGGGATGGGGAGATTACAAAAGTGACCGGTGAATCAGATGGACTTACGATACCGAAGATTCTTTGTGTATTAGAACAGGAAGACGGAACCATATTTGCCGGCACGGATGGAAATGGAATCGCGGTGATAAAAAATGGAAAAGTGGAAGATGTTTACAACAAAGAGGATGGATTAAGCTCAGAGGTGATCCTCCGTATGGTGAAAAATGAGGATGGAGGTGTATTTATTGTAACAAGTAATGGAATCTGTTACATGGATACGGAAGGAAAAATCAGGAGTCTTGATAAATTTCCTTATTATAATAATTATGATATTGTGGAGGGAATCGACCATACTTTGTTTATATCAGGGTCAGCGGGGATCTATGTTGTGGATAAAGAGGATCTTTTGTCCGGGAAGGAATTAGAGTATAAATTGTTAAACAGTGATGCCGGGCTTAACTGGGCGCTGACACCAAATGCATGGAATTATGTAGATGAGGATATGAATTTCTATTTTTCCACAGATACGGGCGTGATTTGTATGAATCTTAAAAATTATGAGGTTTCCGTCCGTTCCTACCGTATGCAGATGAAATCCGTAAAAATAGATGATGTATCGTATTTTGTCAGACGTGGAGAGGTGATCTATCTGGAAAGGGGAGCAGAAAAGCTTGAGATATTTCCGGAAATTATCAATTATTCCGTGAATCTCCCTTATGTAAGTGTTTACTTAGAGGGGTATGACAGTGAGCCGCAGGTGATGTCCCAAAGTGAGATGTCCAGTGTGATTTATACAAATCTTCCGGTAGGAACCTATAAATTTCATATTGCGGTGCTGGATCATAAGGGACAGAAGCCGGTAGTGGAAAGTGTGTATACCATTGAAAAAAAGGCAGAGATCTACGATCACTGGTGGTTTGTGGTTTATATAGTGGCAGTGTTTGCGTTAGCAGTAGCTTATCTGACCTGGATGATTTTTCATACACAGGTGCAGAGAGTGATCAATCTTCAGAAAAAGGAGATTGAACTGGTAAAAAAGCAGCTGGAAATGGGGAATGAGACGGTACTTACGATTGCTAAGACGGTAGACGCCAAAGATGTGAGGACAAGTCAGCATTCTGAGCGTGTGGCAGAATATTCCGTACTGATCGCAAAAGAACTTGGGTTTGATGAGAAAAGCTGTGAGGATCTGAAAAGGGCAGCACTTTTACATGATATCGGAAAGATCGGTATTCCCGACCGGATTTTAAATAAGCCGGAGAAATTAACAGACGAGGAATATGGAATTATGAAATCGCATGTGACGAAAGGTGCGGAGATCTTAAAAAGTTTCACGATCGTAGACCATGTGGAAGAAGGTGCCTTATATCATCATGAAAGATACGATGGAAAAGGATATGTGCACGGGTTAAAAGGAGAAGAAATCCCGATCAATGCCAGAATTATCGGAATTGCAGATACATTTGATGCAATGACGGCGAATCGCGTTTACCGGAAACAGTTGGATATGGCCTATGTGATACAGGAACTGAAAAATGGAAGGGGAACGCAGTTTGATCCAGGACTTGTCGATGTTATGTTAGGACTGATTGACAATGGAAAGATTGACATATGCAGTCTGTACAAAGAACATGCACATGCAGATCATAGCAGGGAAAAAGAGGAGGAGTAGGGTGAAAAAAGTATATCTTGTGACATTGTGCACCTGTCTGGTTGTGATTGCTTTTGTGTCGGCATCTGTATACTTTCTGAGAGACGAAGAAAAAGAGATCACTGTTGGTTTTGTGTATGTTGGAGATGCGAGTACCGCATATACCAGCAATTTTATTGATGCGCAGGAGGCAATCCAGACAAAATACAGGGATCAGGTAAAAGCCATTGCACTCAATAATGTTGCGGAGGGAACGGAATCAGAGTACTTACAGCAGCTTGTGTATGCCGGATGCGACCTGATTTTTACGACCAGTTATAATTATGGAACCGTTACGAAGGAGTTTGCAGAAAAATATCCCGGGATTGAGTTTTGTATGGCAACATGTGCGAATGCAAATGAAGAGCCCCTCTTAAAAAATTATCATACATTCATGGGGAAAATTTATCAGGGAAGGTATACGGCGGGAGTGGCAGCCGGGATGAAAATGAAAGAACTGATCAAAGAAGGCGTGATCACAGAGCAGCAGGCAAAGATCGGATATGTTGCAGCCTATCCTTATGCGGAGGTGATCTCCGGATATACGGCATTTTTGCTCGGAGTGAGATCGGTTGTACCGGAAGCGGTGATGACAGTGCGTTATACCAATAAATGGAATGATTACCGGACGGAAAAAAAGTATGCCAAAGACCTGATCGATGAGGGCTGTGTGATCATATCACAGCATTCGGATACCGCAGGCCCGGCTACCGCGTGTGAGGAAACTGCTGCGGGGACCCCGGTTTATCTGGTAAGTTATAACCAGAGTATGGAAGATGTGGCGCCGACCACTTATCTTACCGGATGCAAGATCAACTGGGAACCCTATATGATGGGAGCTGTGGATGCAGTTTTAAACGACCGTGTGATTGAGAAAAGTATCAAAGGAACGGTCAATGGAAATGATATTGGTGCCGGTTTTGAAGAAGACTGGGTGCAGATGTTAGAATTAAATGAAATCACGGCTGCTGATGGCACAGCGGAAAAAATGCAGGAAGTGATCCGGCAGTTTGAGCAGGGGAAACTGGATGTGTTCCGGGGAGATTATGTCGGGGCAGATCCGGATGACCCGGACGATACTTATGATCTGAATCAGGGATATACGGAGAATGAGTTTGCGTCTGCACCTTCGTTTCATTATGTGCTGAAAGATGTGATCCGGATAGAAGAATAGGGGATTGTGAGGGAAAAAGTCCTGCGGATGCAGAGCATATCGTATTCGCAGGACAGTTTATATTTTTTTTATAAAATAATTAGCACTCACCTCTTGACAGTGCTAACAATCGGGTGTATAACACAAATTGTAAACGGAAAAAGATATAAATAAGAGGGAAAACTCATGATGGTCCGCCATCATTTGATATAGATGTCCAGTTTGGACCACAATAGAATAAGAGGGAGGAAGAATATATGAACATTCAGAAATTTACACAGAAGTCCGTAGAAGCGATCAATGATTGTGAAAAACTTGCATATGAATATGGCAATCAGGAAATCGAGCAGGAACATCTGCTTGTTGCATTGCTGCAGCAGGAAGACGGACTGATTTTAAAACTGATAGAAAAAATGGAAATCCAGAAAGAGCATTTTCTGGATAACGCAAAGAAACATCTCGCAGCAAGGGTAAAGGTATCCGGCGGACAGGTCTATGTCGGGCAGGATTTAAATAAGGTACTGATCCACGCAGAGGATGAAGCAAAGCAGATGGGAGACGAATATGTTTCCGTGGAACATCTCTTCCTTGCACTGTTAAAATACCCGAACAAGGCGATGAAGGAGATCTTCAAAGAGTACGGGATCACGAGAGACCGTTTTTTACAGGCGCTTTCAACCGTGCGCGGCAACCAGCGTGTAGTTTCGGACAATCCGGAAGCTACTTATGATACCCTTGAAAAATACGGTTACGATATGGTAGCGCGTGCCAAAGAGCAGAAACTTGATCCGGTTATCGGGCGTGATGATGAGATCCGTAACGTGGTCCGCATCCTTTCCCGTAAGACGAAAAATAACCCGGTACTGATCGGTGAGCCTGGTGTAGGTAAGACCGCAGTCGTAGAGGGGCTTGCACAGCGTATCGTAAAAGGGGATGTGCCGGAAGGCTTAAAAGACAAAAAGTTATTTGCACTGGATATGGGTGCCCTGGTTGCAGGCGCAAAGTACCGTGGTGAATTTGAGGAGCGTTTGAAAGCGGTTCTCGATGACATCAAAAATTCTGACGGACAGATCATCCTGTTTATCGATGAGCTGCACACGATCGTCGGAGCCGGAAAAACGGACGGCGCAATGGATGCCGGACAGCTGTTAAAACCTATGCTTGCGCGTGGTGAACTGCATTGTATCGGTGCAACGACACTTGATGAATATCGTGAATATATTGAAAAAGATGCAGCGTTAGAGCGAAGATTCCAGCCGGTCATGGTGGATGAGCCGACAGTTGAGGATACGATCTCCATTCTGCGTGGTTTAAAGGAACGCTACGAAGTGTTCCACGGTGTAAAGATCACAGACTCTGCATTAGTATCGGCAGCAGTGCTCTCGAACCGTTATATTTCCGACCGTTTCCTGCCGGATAAAGCGATCGACCTTGTGGATGAGGCATGTGCCCTGATCAAGACAGAACTTGATTCTATGCCGACAGAACTTGATGAATTAAACCGTCGTGTCATGCAGCTTGAGATTGAGGAGACTGCATTAAAGAAAGAAACAGACAGGTTAAGCCAGGAGCGTCTCGCTGACCTGCAGAAAGAATTGGCAGAACTGCGCGATACGTTTAATACGAAAAAAGCGCAGTGGGAAAATGAAAAGAAATCGGTAGAAAAAGTCCAGAAACTGCGTGAGGAGATCGAGACAGTCAAAAATGAGATCAAGACCGCACAGCAGAATTATGATCTGGAAAAAGCAGCAGAATTGCAGTATGGCAAATTGCCGCAGTTAGAAAAACAGTTGGAAGCCGAAGAAGAGGAAGTAAAGAACCGTGATCTTTCCCTGGTACATGAAAATGTCAGCGAGGAGGAGATTGCACGTATTATTTCCCGCTGGACCGGTATCCCGGTTGCAAAACTGACGGAGAGTGAGAGAAACAAGACACTTCATCTCGATGAGGAACTGCACAAACGTGTCATCGGACAGGATGAGGGGGTCACAAAGGTTACAGAAGCGATCATCCGTTCCAAAGCAGGAATCAAAGATCCGACAAAGCCGATCGGTTCGTTCCTGTTCTTAGGACCTACCGGTGTTGGTAAGACGGAGCTCGCGAAGGCACTTGCGGCAAGTCTGTTTGACGATGAATCTAACATGGTGCGTCTTGATATGAGTGAGTATATGGAGAAATATTCTGTCTCCCGTTTAATCGGAGCGCCTCCAGGATATGTTGGATATGATGAGGGCGGTCAGCTTACAGAGGCAGTCCGCAGAAAACCATATTCTGTCGTACTGTTTGATGAGGTGGAAAAAGCACATCCGGATGTATTCAATGTGCTGTTACAGGTACTTGATGACGGACGTATCACCGATTCGCAGGGCAGGACTGTGGACTTTAAAAACACGATCATTATTATGACGTCAAATGCCGGAGCACAGGCGATCATTGAGCCGAAAAAACTTGGATTTGCAGTTTCGGATGATGAAAAACAGAATTATGACCGCATGAAAAACAGCGTGATGGAAGAAGTACGCCGTATTTTTAAACCGGAATTTTTAAACCGTATTGATGAGACGATCGTATTTAGAGCGTTAAACAAAGACGATATGAAACAGATCGTTGCACTGATGTTAAAAGAACTTACAGACCGCTGTGAAAAACAGATGGGAATCCACCTTACCGTGCGTGACAGCGTCAAAAAGCATATTGTCGATGAAGCGTATGATCCGAAATATGGTGCAAGACCGCTGCGCCGTCAGATCCAGAACGATATCGAGGATGAACTGGCAGAAGAAATCCTGTCCGGCAAAGTGAAAAAAGATACGGAAGTGGTCGTGACGATCCACAAAGAAAAAGTCGTGTTCGAAACAAAATAAAATTTTACTGAAATATCCGGGAAAGCACTGGAAATCGTGACGGGGATATTATATAATAAGGGCACAAAATTTTACGATAAAGAGAAAACTACTTTATCACAGGAGGAAAAAATGGCAACGATCAGCGAATTAATTCGTTCAGAAGCAGATGGAACGATCAGTTTTGGGGATTACACATTAGGTGCAAAGGCGAAACTTGATAATTTCGAACATCAGGGAGATATCTACAAGGTGAAGACATTTTCCGAGATCACCAAGTTAGAGCGCAATGGCATGTTCGTATATGAATCTGTTCCGGGAACGGCTGTCATGAATCTGAATGCAACAGATACAGGCCTGACATTTCAGGTAGAGGGACCGGAAGATGCACAGATCACAGTAGAACTTGAGGATGAGTCAGAGTACGACATCACGATCGATGGCGCAGATGCGGGAAAGATGAAGACAAATCTTGGCGGCAAATTAAGCTTAAGTGTAGAACTTGGCGACCATCCGGTAGATGTAAAAGTTACAAAGTGTTAAGAACGGAAAAGTGAGATCAAAGGAAGCTTACATGTCAAAAGGGCATGTAAGCTTTTTTTGCGCTTTCAAGTACGAAAGTACGATTGACGGGGATAAACTGTTACATTAACATAAAAAATGCGCGTGACAATGTGCAATAAATCAGAAGGAGAAAAGTTATGAAAAGAAAGAGACTCACGGGTTGGAAACGTATGGCGGCATTTGCGATGGCGCTTACGCTGACGGTCGGAGATTGGACATCAGTAGGTGCTGCTGGATTGCCGCAGACAGATGTACAGACAGTAACAGAGGCTGTGATACAGGAAGAAGATGCGATGGAAGCAGCTTTAGCAACAGAACAGACAGAGAAAGAAAGCGAAACGGACAGTGAGTCTGCAGAAAATAACAGCGGGCAGACAGAGAACAGCGAGGCATCGGAAATTCCAGAAACATCAGAGGCATCAGAAACTGAGAAAACTGTAGAAGAGACAGAAAACGTGAATGATACGGAGGCTGTTGATGATACCGAAGTGATGGAAACAGAGACGGAAGAAGAATCGGAAGAAGAAATAGAAGAAGAGACCGAAGAAGAGACTGAAGAGGAAGAACTCGCTGCAATTGATAAACCGTCAAAGGTAATCAATGTAAGAGGAAAAGATGACGGAAGTATTATAACAACAGCGTCTGGCCGGCAGTTGAGATATGCTTATGTGAATCGGTTCCAGAACGGAGTGATTGCAGCAGGTACGACAGACGAAATTGCAGGTTTTAAGATTACAAAAAGGAGCAATTTTTGGGATAAGACCGTAGGATTATACAAGTATGAAAATAACTATTATGGTCAGTGCAGCGGTACGGATATTGATGGATTTGTAAACCTGTATAATAAGGCAGAAGCCATACTGAAAGGCAACACAGATAAATATCAAGATGCATATGGAATGTATAGAGTCAATGGTAAGACGTATAGAGCATTGCGGTCATGTGATGCGACAGGGTATCATTATGTGACAGAAGGTGATGAAATTACAGAAATTACTGTAAGTGATTCATCGGAAAATGCCAAAAAGCGGATAGATGAGTATGCAGTAAAAAATGATACACAGGTTCTTTATTATAGTTATAATGGACATTTTTATAAGCAATTAACGTATGAATCGGTATATGATTCAGCATCGAAAAAATATAAATATGTTGTATATGCAAATGCTTATGAAGAGATTTCTTTTGAAAAAACTTATGTAAAAATAAGCTGGAATCCGGTTAATAATGATACGGCCACAATGAAAAATAAAGCCGGAGACATGATGAAGGTTGGATATGAAGTGGTCTGCGATGGAAATACCAAGGTCTATAATATGCCGGGATTATTTTTGGATGCGTCAGACGGAACCGTACATGAGATGATAACATCAGATGCAGCAAGACTGCCATATGTCATATTGAATTCAGGACAGCAGGTCAGCGTAAAAGTCCGTGCTGTATATTATCATGAAGTGACAAGTAACAAACAGGAGGTATATTGGAACTGGAATGATAATAGCCAATATATTATAGAATCGAAACAGACGAAATATGTGGTGGACATGTATGGTAAATGGTCGGACACCTATACTTATAAAAATTACTCTTTAAAGAAGTTATCACCGGTAACCGGTACAAAAGTTTCTGAAAAGGGAAAAGAGATGTCAGTTACCTGGAATGCACAAAACGGAGTGGATAGCTATCGTGTGTATTACCTGCGAAGCAGCAAACCGTTAAATATTACGAATATAGAGAGCTTTTTACAGTTTTACAATAAGAGGGGAACGCTGTACGATGCTTATGTAAATGCAAAAGGAGAAAACGATTCCTATGAAACGGATTCAGAGTATGCATCAGATCCGTATTGTAATATTACAATAGATTCAGGACTGCCATATTTTTATTGTTCCGTCAGACTGGAATCTGCGGAAGAAGGATATTTTTCAGATGGAAGTTATTCAGATGTCATAACTGCAACGGCCAGCATTAATGGAAACATACCGACAGTAAAAAATCTCAAAATAGAAAAGACGTACAATGGAGATGACTGGCAGCTCTCATGGACGCCAATCGATGCGGATGTAGTCATTTATGTTTTTGAAGAAGGAAAGAAGCCGGCGCATTATAATTATGAGCTTTTGAACGCTTATGGTTACTATACGGATGGTCAGGGACAGCAGAAAAAACTTTATTTAAAAGATGCACTTACGGAGCTTGAAAGTAAGGAAATAAGCAGTTATGTACGTTCTTACAAAGTGAAGGGAATCGATGGATCATACAGTGCAATCTCTTTAAAACCGGGCGTAAAATATACATTTGTTGCGCATACCTATGATGCAGGCAGTTCTCTTTATAACATACAAAAGAAGCCGGTGTTTACCGTAAATAAGGAAATAAAAGTAACAGATGCTCAAAAAAATCAAACATATAAAAATATATCTGTTGGCATGACTTATTATACGGCAATGAGTCCTGCTTCGAATATGGTAAGCTATACGGATAAGGTATCCGTACCGCGTGTATATACAAAGGCGGGAAAAAACAGTATAAAGTTATCTTTTACCAGAGGAAGCTATACCGGATATGAGATTTATCGTCTTTCAGGTAAAAAATATAAGAAAATAGCAACGACCACAGACTATGTCTATACAGATCAGAATTTAAAGGCAGGCACAAAATACTCCTACAAGGTACGCTCTTATTATTATGATCCGGACAGAAAAACGAAAAGTTACAGTATATATAAAAATTTTACTGTAAGTACCAGCCGTGTAAATAACATTGTATTAAAGGTGGCTAAGAACTCAAAAAATACAGTGAAACTGACCTGGACAAAAGTAGGTTCTGCAACAAAATATGAGATTTACAGAACTTCTGAGAGTGACAAGGATATCACAGAAATTTCAGGATGGATCAATTCGGGCAACAGTGCCGTAACAGTAGAAAATGCAAAGTATGAACTGGTGAAAACGATCACAAACGCAAAAACGACAACATACACGGACAAAAAGTTAAAATTCGGTGAGAGTTACACCTATCTGATCTGTGCATATTATAAAGACGGAAAAACATTAAAATACATTACCGCGTCGACCAGAGTTAAAATGCAGCTCGAGGAGCCGCGAAATCTCGTCCTTACCAATAAAGGCAAAAATGTAAGCGTTAAATGGGATGCGGACAAGTACGCTGCAGGCTATCAGATCCGATACATGGTATATGATAAATATGGTGAGGAAAAAACAGTTGCAGAAAAATATGTAACGGTAAAGAAAAATAAATACACCATTAAAGGATTATCGAGCGGAGAATACGTAAATGTATCGGTAAGGGCTTATAATTCCCAAAAAGAATACAGTGGATGGTCATCGTCAAAAGAATCTACATCACTTGCAGCAGTAAAATCCATCAAAGCTGTTTATGATACGAAAAAGAATGCAGTAAAGATTACCTGGAAAAAGGTAAAAGGTGCGAAATATTATAAAGTCGTCCGTTCTGTATATACGCCGTTATGTAATACGGACGAAAAACTTTATGCAGCAACAGGTAATCTGATCGCAAAAGATTCCAATGATGAGACAGGATATTACAGTGAGGTTCACTATCGGGAATATTATGGCGAAGACGGATCCATTACAGGCACGGCGGCATATGACAGGGCACGGTTGAAAAAAGGTGTGAAATATTATTATATGGTCAGTGCATATGGGGAAAAAGGAACAAGAATTGCCTCTTATATGACCTCGGAATATGGTACACAGGTTGCTTCCGGTAAGCCGGCAGTCATCATATATGGTGTCAAAGTTGCTGCAAAAGTAAAAAATAACAAAAAAGGAACGGTTACTGTTTCTTACAATAAGGTAACAGGTGCCAAAACTTATCAGATTTACCGTGCAGAAAAGAAGAACGGTAAGTATACTCTGATTGGAACCACAAAGAAGACGTCTTTTGCAGATAAAAAAGCAAAGAAGAAAAAAACATATTATTACAAAGTGGTTGTAAATGGCAGGAATGAATTACTTGCAGACTTTACAATCAGGAGTTCAGCAGTGAAAATTAAAGTAAAAAAATAATTCTGCAATAATAATAAAAACCGGAAGAAGCGGATTGCTTTTTCCGGTTTTTGTCATAGAAAGTAAGTTGCTTTTTACAGATAAAGTAAGTATACTGATAAACAATAAAAAGAGATGGAGAAGGAATATGCAGAAGGGAAAAACAACAGTATTTTTTTGTCAGGAATGTGGTTACGAATCATCAAAGTGGATGGGACAGTGTCCTGCATGTAAGGAATGGAATACATTTGTTGAGGAGATGATCGATAAAAAAAGTGCAGCAAAAGGCGGCAGGGTAGCGGCAAAAGCGGCAGAGGCGAAGAACGTTCCGCTCTCACAGATCGAGATGACACAGGACAAACGCATGTCGACGGATATGAAAGAGCTTGACCGTGTACTTGGCGGCGGAATCGTACAGGGATCTTTAGTGTTAGTGGGCGGTGATCCGGGAATCGGTAAATCAACACTGCTTTTGCAGGTATGCCGGAATTTATCGGAGAAAGGTGTGCGCGTATTATATATATCCGGAGAGGAATCCCTGCAGCAGATCAAAATAAGGGCAGAACGTATCGGAACCTTTGGCGATTCGCTGACACTTTTATGTGAAACGAACTTAGACACGATAAAAACGGTGATTGACCGGGAAAAACCGCAGATCGTGATCATAGATTCCATACAGACCATGTATAACGAAGAAGTTTCCTCTGCACCGGGCAGCGTATCACAGGTGCGGGAATCCACAGGGGTATTTATGCAGATTGCAAAGGGGATGGGAATTTCCATCTTTATTGTCGGTCATGTGACGAAAGAGGGCGTGGTTGCGGGTCCGAGAGTTTTAGAACACATGGTGGATACGGTACTCTATTTTGAGGGGGACAGGCATGCGGCATACCGTATACTGCGCGGTGTCAAAAACAGGTTCGGCTCAACGAATGAGATTGGCGTGTTTGAGATGAGACAGAACGGACTGATGGAAGTGGAAAATCCTTCGGAATACATGCTGAGCGGGAAACCGGAAGGTGCATCCGGTTCGGTTGTTGCGTGTTCTATGGAAGGAACCAGACCGATTCTGGTGGAAGTACAGGCGTTGGTCTGCCACAGTAATTTTGGAATCCCGCGGAGAACGGCTGCAGGCACCGATTTTAACAGGGTAAATCTTCTGATGGCAGTACTTGAAAAAAGGCTGGGATTAAAACTTGGAGACTGTGACGCTTATGTGAATATCGCGGGCGGCGTAAAAATGAATGAGCCAGCGATCGATCTTGGCATTGTGCTTGCCATTATATCCAGTTACCGTGAAAACCCGATCAATGAGAAGACGATCTGTTTCGGAGAAGTGGGCTTAAGCGGAGAAGTGCGTGCCGTCAGTATGGCAGAGCAGCGCGTGACAGAAGCAAAAAAACTTGGATTTGATGAATGCATTCTGCCACAGGTCAGCCTGGATTCCATGAAGGACAGTGGATCTGTGCCAAAGGGAATCCGCCTGACTGGTGTGAGGTCAGTGAAAGATGCGATGGATGCGATATTGAAATAAAATACGGTGGAAATATATCTTTTCTGGAAAGATGAACTGAAACAGTAAAATTCACTTTGCGAAAGTACACATAAGAAAGTGAAATTTTTGGAAAAAATGGGTTGACAAAATAATACCCAGATGGTAACATAGTCAAGTTGACCGCGGGACATGACATGATCTGACAGCGGACAACAAAAAAGTTGTTGACAAACAGAACAACACATGATAAAATATCAGAGTTGTCGCGTTTGAGATAACAGATCGGACAAAACCGATTGAAAGAAAAATTTTCAAAAAATGAAAAAAGTTCTTGACAAGACAGATTTGATAAGATATAATAAACAAGCTGTCGCCGAGAACGACAACAAAACAAAGAACCTTGATAACTGAACAGTGAAATAACCTTGAAAGATTCAATGAATTTCAGGGTGTTGTGAATAACAACACACGAACGTTTCTATAAAGAAACAACCTTAAAACAGTAAATCAGATAGATATCTGATTAAGCCAGTTTATAACTGGACAGGAAAACTTTTTAACATGAGAGTTTGATCCTGGCTCAGGATGAACGCTGGCGGCGTGCTTAAC
>ENA-ORUL01001757-ORUL01001757.1-human-gut-metagenome-genome-assembly--contig:-NODE-1757-length-14116-cov-2.409075_pt1 | contig 14116 bp, 13 predicted proteins | sample MGYA00242084_ERZ509219 | MGnify/ENA primary metagenome ERZ509219 (study PRJEB26280, sample SAMEA2338792) | human gut metagenome | biome: human gut; feature: human-associated habitat; material: faeces...
GGGATCCAGTGAATAATCATCAAACAGGAAGGCCAGGGCTATCAGGATGCCGCCGCCGATTACAAACGGCAGCATATGGGAAACACCATTCATCAGCTGGGTGTAAATCTTGTGTCCCACACTGCCGCCGGCCTTATTCTGACTCTGTGATGAGGCTGATGCATTTCCGCTGTGATAAACCGGTACGTTTCCAGACATGGCAAGCTCTACAAGCTCATCAGCCTTATTGATTCCATCAGAAACCTGACGCTGAATCACTTTCTTGCCATCGAAACGATCCATGGGAACCTGGGCATCGGCCGCAACGATAATGCAGTCTGCATCCTGAATCTCCTGCTCTGTAAGCACATTCTTGGCTCCGCCAGAGCCTCTTGTCTCAATTTTCACAAAACAGTTCTTCGCCTTGGCAGCCTTCTCAATTCCTTCTGCTGCCATGTAGGTGTGGGCAATTCCTGTAGGACAGGAAGTAACAGCCAGAATCTTAAACTGATCCGCTTCAGCCTCTCCCATATCGGCCAGACGCTCATCTACGCTCTTCTTCTCCTCATCTGCCTGATCAATGATCGCAAGAAATTCCTCTGGTGTCTTCGCTGCACGAAGGCTCTTGGTAAAGTCCTCATCCATCAGCATCATGGAAAGCTTGCTGAGCACATCCAGATGAACATTATCCTCTGAATTTGGCGCAGCAATAAGAAACAGCAAGGTAACCGGCTCTCCGTCAAGAGAGTCAAAGTCAACCCCTCCCGGGATCACCATAGCGGCAAGTCCTGGTTTCTCTACTGCATCACATTTACCATGAGGAATGGCGATTCCCTCCCCGATTCCTGTAGTACTTTCTTCCTCTCTGGCATAGACCTGCTTACGGTACGCTTCCTCATCATTAATCTTGCCACTTCTGGTCATAAGGGAAACCGCTGCATCCAGAGTCTGAGACTTATCTGCTGGGGCAGCATTTAACGAAATACTTCTTACGTCCAGTAAATCTGTGATCCTCATTTCTTCCTTTCCTCCTGATCCTTTCCTGTGATCTGCTGATATACAGCTTCAATCTCTTCTCTGGTAGCAAGATTCTCAGAAAACGCACTGGCACTTCCAGCTGCGATTCCCATGTGGAACGCATATTCATAATCCTGCTTCTCCATATATCCTGCCATAAATCCGGCAACCATAGAGTCTCCGGCGCCTACACCATTTTTCAGAGTTCCTTTTGGAGCCGGAGCATCATAGATCTGCCCGTCTGATGCGATCAAAACCGCTCCCTCTCCTGCCATAGAGATCAGCACGTTCTCAGCCCCCATCTCCTGAAGCTTCTTTCCATAAGGAACGACGGACTCTCTCGTCTTTAATTCAACACTGAAAATCTCACCCAATTCGTGATTGTTCGGCTTGATCAGGAATGGGTGATACGGAAGCACCTTCAGAAGCAATTCCTGTGTCGCATCTACCGAGATCAGCACTCCCTTACCTTTCAGACGCTCCATAATCTTCTGGTACGTATCATCGGGCATGGAAGCCGGAATACTTCCTGACAAAAAGAGAACGTCACCCTCTCCCATCTCATCAAGCCTGGTCATAAGCTGTTCTATCTTTTCTTCACTGATAGATGGACCCTGCCCATTAATCTCTGTGCCGTCAATGGATTTTAATTTCACATTGATCCGTGTAAATCCTTCCGGGATCTCAAGAAATCCATTTTTCACGCCAAACTTCTCCAGTCGTTTTACGACCTCTTCGCCGGTGAACCCGGCCACGAACCCAAGTGCTGTATTATCAATCCCCAGATTCTTAAGAACAATGGATACATTGATTCCTTTTCCTCCCGGCAGCATCAGCTCCGAGTCTGTGCGATTGGTAAGACCAAGTTTGAAGTCCTTCACAGAGACGATATAATCCAGAGAAGGATTAAAAGTAACTGTGTAAATCATTTATTGAACCTCCATAATATTTGTATATTTTTTGTAAGATTCATCCTGAAGCTTTGTTGTGATCAACTGTGCGGACTGGAAATCAGCAAAGGTGACCGATGAAATTTGATTGATTTTGGATGAATCTGACAATACATAGTTTTTTCTGCATTGCTGCATTGCCTTTTCTTTTACAAGAGCCTCTGTAATATCCGGCGTCGTATAGCCGGAAACTGCATCCGCCCCGTTCGTTCCGAAGAAGCCTTTTGTAAAATGATACTTTTTCAGACCTTCTACCGCTTCTGCTCCGACGATTGCCTCTGTAACCGCCTTTAACTCTCCTCCGATCAGGAAGACGCGCATGCCCTTTTTCAATAATTTCTGAGCATGACTTACAGAATTGGTCACATACAGTGCGCCTGACTCCGTAATGTAATCGATCATCACATCTACGCTGCTGCCTGCATCCAGATAAACAAAATCATCCTCCCGGATTAAGCTTGCTGCATATTTCCCGATCACAGCCTTTGCTTCCTTATTCAGCGTACTTCTCAAAGAAAGATCCGCGTCTCTTGTCATCGTTTCAGACTCTGCAGTCGTAGCGCCGCCATGCACCTTGATCAACGCCCCCCTCTGATGTAAGGTTGTAAGGTCTCTGCGGATCGTAGATTCAGAAGTCTGTAACAAAGCAGTCAGTTCCTGAACTGTAACGGTCTTCTTGTCATTTACAATTTTCAATATTTCCCGAAATCTCTCTTCTGCCAGCATACTCTTCCTCCTTCTTTTTCTCTTTCTATTTTTTCATTTTCAGTCATTTTCTTTCAACTTCATTCATCTTTAAATTCATAATACAATCATTTTCAGTCATAGTCAACTATTTTCATTCAAAATATGTTCCAAAATCAATCATTATTTTTTATGCAAAATGCATAAAAAAACCATCATGCTTATTATCTTTCGACTTCATGATGGTTTTTATTCTTCCTGAATATGGTTGAATATTATGAAATTTTATTGAATCTCACGGATCTTCTTACGAAGTCCCAGCACCTGCCCCGGCGCTACGGACAATTCGTCAATTCCGATCTGAAGGAAATATTCCGTCAATGAAAGGTCTGCCGCCAGATCTCCGCATATGCTGATTCTCTTTTCCTCCAAATGTCCGTTATTTGTAATGATTCTTATCATCTTCAACAATGCCGGATGATGTGGATTATAGTAACTGTCGATCTTCGCATTGGTTCTGTCCATTCCCAATGTAAACTGCAGAAGGTCATTCGTTCCAATGCTGAAGAAATCAACTTCTCTTGCCAACTCACCGCTGATCATAACCGCCGCCGGAGTTTCAATCATCACGCCTACCTCAATATCCTTATTATAGGCGGTCTTATTGGCACTTAATTCCTTCTTGGCGCGCTCCAGCTGCACCTTTGCTGCCTTTACTTCTTCCAGAGACGTAATCATCGGAAACATGATGGATACATTTCCGTAAACGGATGCACGAAGAATTGCCCGAAGCTGTGTGCGGAACATCTCGTCCTTCTCCAGCGAAATACGAATTCCGCGATATCCAAGCGCCGGATTATTCTCCTTGTCCATCTCAAAACAATCCGCCAGCTTGTCACCGCCAAGATCTGCCGTACGGATGACAACACGCTTCATCCCCATAGATTCTGCCGCCAGCTTGTAAATGGAAAACTGCTGCTCTTCTGTCGGAAGCTTCCCTCCGTTATCCATATAGATAAACTCACTTCGGAACAGTCCGATTCCACCGGCGTCACTTCGGATCACTCGCTCAATATCTTCTCTGCTTGCAATATTTGCACAAATGTCAATTCTCTGACCACTCTGTGTAATATTGTCTTTTCCTTTCAGACGTTCCAGATCCTTCACCTTCACATGATCTGTATCCTGTCTCTTCTTCATGCGGGTAATCGTTGTATAATCCGGTTCGATATATACCTTTCCCTCGAACCCGTCTATGATGATTGTCTTACCGTCATATTCTTTCTTCAAAGCTTCTCCAAGACCAATCACTGACGGGATTCCCTTTGTTCTTGCAATCACCGCCGTATGAGAATTGATGGTGCCATAACGGGTAACAAACCCGAGCACCTTGCTTTTCTCCAGCTGCATTGCCTCACTTGGATACAGCTCCGGCGCTGCCATGATAAATGGTTCATCTGACAGAAGCTTATCCTTCCAGCTTCTTGACAGAATCCGGATCAGACGAAGTGCAACGTCTTTCACATCCGCTTCATGTCCCTGAATATAGTTTTTGTCGATTTCAGCACCCGCCTTCACAAAGTAGTCCGCCGTCTGTTGAACCGCATACTCTGCATTCAGCTTCTCTTCTAAGATAATACTTGTTACTTTCTCGCCAAAATCCTCGTCTTCCAGAATCTCCTGCTGCATTTCAAAAATAGCGGCATTGGCTTCTCCCACTTCCCGTATGGAATTCCCATAGAGTACACGAAGCTCCATCACTGCTTTTTCTCTTGCCTTCTGAAACCGTGCTACTTCTTTCTCTATATCTTTTACATAGATTTCTTTAATTTCTTTAATATCTCTCTTATAGAAAGAAAGCTTTCCAATCGCAATTCCTTCGGATATCTTTTTTCCTGTTAATGTAATCATAAATCTTTCCTCGCTTAAAGCCCGTCTTACGGACAGTCTTATGAGTATACTTTACACTTTAACTATTCTTTCGTCAAGATACGGATGTCTGATCTTGTCAGAAAACGTCTCTTTTCTTTGTGAGAAATAGCAGAAATTACCATCAAATTTATTGACTTTTTCATTCATTTATGCTAAAGTGACGAAGTATCTTCCTTTTTTAAAAGCAAGATACAGTAACAAGTCATTCACATTTAATGGAGGTATCACAATGAGAGGTACAGTAAAGTGGTTTAACAACCAAAAAGGTTACGGATTTATCTCTGATGAATCAGGAAACGATGTATTCGTACATTACTCCGGACTTAACATGGAAGGCTTCAAGTCTTTAGAAGAAGGTCAGGAAGTAGAATACGACGTAACTGAAGGTGCAAAAGGCCCTCAGGCAGTAAACGTAACAAAACTCTAATCCCTATTAATCATAATTTAGATGTACCTTTTATTTATATAAAACGACAGCGTTGGATATTTAAAAGCAATACAGAAAATGAGATTAAGAAGAAAAACCGGGCAGTCAATTTCTGCCCGGTTTTTTGTATGCAAAGCGAACCTCTCTCTACAGAATCTGAATCCCTTTTACTTCAAAGCAACTGATCCACGGATAATCCATGTAATGGATTGCAATGCCCTCTTCAATACAGATTCCCGTGCTCGGATAATATACATTGCCCAGTTCACTTTTATCCATCGCATATCCTTTTTTTGCCATAGCTTCTTCTCCCTCGTCCGTAAAACTTACAGACATCTCCTTATAAGGAGGCGCACATCAGCTGGTAATCTCCTCAATATTCAGCACAACGTGCTGCCACTTTACTCTGGATAAATATTCTTTTGCACGTTCATTTAGCTCTACCATGTTTTTCTCACACTTTCTTTCCGTATCTTACTTTGCTTTTTCTAATTCTTTTCTCTTCGCTTCAATAATTGTTTCTAGTTTTGCAAGCAATATAGGATCATCAAATTCATTAATATAGCGGGCAAATACATCTTCTTCCCTCAATGCTTTTCGTATCTCGTTGGCTGTCTCATTGGGGACTTCTTCTCTTTTGACAATCGCCCGATAACTTCTGGTGAGCACGGTTCCGCTATATACGATTTCTGCCACTTCAATATAATTCTTCTTGATCAGACTGCGCCGCCTGAACGGTATTAATATTCAGATCCGTTCCTGTTTTCACAATTTCTGATGCGATGATCGGTTCCTTCGCATCCCACAAAATATTCATTACGTCTTCCTGTCTTTTTGTCAAACCTTTCATGTCTCGTTCACACTCCATTTATTTTTCTTTCATATAATCGTATTCCACTCCATAAACAAACTGCCGCCAGTGCCGAAGCACTCAAACACTTTCTAAAAGTAGTAAAAAATGTTGCTAATATCCAGGGTTTCTCCATCTCCATCGTCCTTGGCAACTGCTTTGCAATCCATTTGATCTGCTGTGACCAGCTATCAAAATCAGATAACGGATAAAGAGAATTTCCAAGTTCCGGCTGAAAAAGCTTCATACAGATCCGAAGTATAAGAATTGCGGCAACCATTCCTGCAATACCTTTTTCCAACCACCCAATCTTTATCTTTTGCTTCTCCCCTTTCCATATATTTAACAGCTGAACTACTCCCAAGACACCACAGACAGCCGGAATTAAGCCAAGAATCAGACTGGCGCACCAGTAAAACAGCGACAGCATGATTTCTTCTCCGGCAATCCCATAATTCATTGTGAGTTTCTGTATCGCCTCTCGATTTTCTCCTTGCTTTCCCCTTGTTGATACATATTGCAGCAGCTCTCCGGCTTCCGCCTTTCGTATCACAATCCCTTCTTCTCCTTTGATCGTAAGACAGATCGTATATTTTTTTTCGCCAAGTTCAATCATTTGTCCTGTCGCATTTTTATTGCCAAATAACTGGAGTGAGGCTTCTTCATCAACAATACACTCTTTACTTTCTTCCCTCTCACCAGTCGTTCCACACTCCGGCAGCAAAAGCGATAATTCTCCACAGAAAATCATTTCTTTCATTTTCATAGATCTGTTGAACATTGGATTTTCACATGCCCCTGTCCTTTCTTTCGACCAAAATACAAGCTGCTTTTTTTCATTTTTCATAAAATCAATCGCTGCCTGTTCCGCGGACACTGCATCTATCTCATGTTCCAATTTCATACATGAAGTTTTCTGATATTCTTTCAATTCTGCCGCCTTGTTAATCGCAAAACAAAAGGCAAGTATCCCGACTAAAACAAGAGCGGTGCTTATGAAAATATTTCTTTTTTTCATTTATGTTTCCTTCTCTTTTACCGTCATACCCTCTTCAATAGCTTTTTCACATGAAACAATGATTTTCTGCTGATTGGATAAGGTATCATTTTCTATCGCCGCAAATTCTGCATCTTTATCCAGAATCTTCACCGGTACTTTTCTTACCGTAAGCTCTTTGCCAATCAACGTATCCTGCTCCTCAGTAATATAGACTGCATACTTATCGACTCCATCTGTATGAAGCGCTTCAAGAGGGATGCAAATTTCATACTCTTTCGAAGGATTCTTAATTTCCACCGAAACATTCGCTCCTTCTTCAAACAATGGTTCCGCTGACTCTAACACAACTTCAAAAGCAGAATCGTTTTCCGCATCTTTCTTTTCCTTTATCGATTGAATCTTTACGTCTGTAAGAACAACTTCTTCCCCACTACTTCCGGTTCCGCGCATGGTCGCCTGCGATTGTTCTGTGATATGCTTTGCCTCATCTGCATTTAATGTAACCGTTGTCTGGATTCCCGAAGAAAGATCAGACAGCAGTATACTGGCTGTAGCCGGTGTAGCTTCTCCTGTATGGACAAGAATTTCTGACACCGCTCCTTCTGTATCCGATAAGACCTTCCCCTCTTGCGAAGCCAGCAAATTAAGTCCTTCCATTTTCATGTCAATCTGCTCTCTTTGAAGCTTAAGCTGTTCTTCCGAAGTGCTATTTTCCCCCGTCAACTGACTGGATTCCACCGTCTGCCCCGCTTCAAAAAGCTCGCCGTCTCTCTGAATGATATCCGCCTCATACTGAGTCTGCGCCTCTTCCCACTCCGCAAGAAGCTGCTGTGTCTCACTTCCATCTTCTGTCTCTTGTTTCAGACTGTTCTCATAAGCTTCTTTGGCACTCTCCACAGCCTCCGCATCCTTGGCTATCTGTGTCTCCCATTTATCCACAAGATAATCATAATTGTCTTTTGCCTGTCCGCGGTTTAGATTATCCTGCTTCTTCTTATCTTCCTCTTGATTCTTCGCATCCTCAATTTGATATCCTAATTGCTTTCGTTCATTTTTCATAACATCAATCTGCTGTTTTAAATAATCAAGATCTATAGAAAAGAGAGGGTCTCCGCTTTTCACCTTCTGCCCTTCTTTTACATAAATGTCCGTAACAATCTGATCTGCTTCTGTCAAAACAACGATTTTCCTTTTCTGTTCAATCATTCCACTTGTTTCAACGTCATGATTCAACACTCGTGCGTTCGGCTCCTTAAGTGTCACATCTGCAATGGAAGCCACATAGAGCCCCCGCGAAATGATCGTACACAACACTGCCACGATCAGAAAGATTCCAATGCTTTTTAATACTTTATTCCGCATGTCCTTATCTCCTGTCATCATTCACCCTTCATAAAAGCAGCAATTCCCTTCTGTATATACTCCTGCCCTGCCAAAAATACCAAAAACGGTAAAATTAGCACAAGAATAGAAACTGCAAAAGAAACACCAATTCCATTTTCCGTAATCTGTGGCACATACAATGCCACCGGCCACCGTGATTTTGTATCCAGAAATACCATCGGCTGTTCTATCATATTCCAACACTCCAGAACGCTCAACATCATGGAGCTTATGATCCCCGTTTTCCCAAGCGGTACGCCAATCCTTACAAACAACTGCCACTCATTCGCCCCATCGATTCTTGCCGCGTCAAGCACTTCTTCCGGAATACTGACAAAGAACTGAAACATAATAAATACCGGATATGCTGAAAATATTGCCGGCAGCACAATTCCCCAGAAAGAATCAAGAAGGTCCATCCTCTGTAAAAGCAAATATTCCGATATCATTCTGACTTGAAACGGTATCATCATCAAAATCATATAAACGCGGAAGATCGTATGTGTAAATCGATACCTTGCAAATCCCCACGCCGCCGGAATACTGATAAGAATCTGTCCGAATACGGTAACACCCGTAAGTTTCACAGAGTTCCAAAATAGTGTCCAGAACTGCGGACTGTCAAACAGAACCTTCACATAATGGCGAAGTGTTGGATATGCCGGAAAGAAGTTCCACTGTAAGTCTCCTCCTTTTCCAGCTATCACCGCTCCGAGACTGTCTGTCAATTCTTTTGTTCCTTTCAGAGAACCGGCAAGAAGAAATACGACCGGCAGGCAAAAAATAAGCACCACTATAATGCCAAAGAGCCATTTCCAAACCTTTTGTAAATATCTCATTTTTCATACACCTTCTTAATCAGTTGTCTCTGCAAAAGCAACACAAATATTGCCAGCACAAAAGCCACCAGAACCGCTCCCGCCGCCATTTTCTCAATGGAAAAGCTATGAAACCAGTTATTAAATATATTCTGCGTCATATAAATCGACCGATGCGGATAATTTCCTGCTAACATATACGACTCCCGAAATACTTTAAAGCTGTTCAATATAAGAAGCAGCAGTATGATAAACGCCGATGTAGACAGGAGCGGAAGAATGATTCGCATAACCTTCGTCATGAATCCCGCTCCGTCTAACCGCGCCGCCTCGAAGATTTCCTTCGGGATTGCTTCCATAGCCGCACTCCAAAGCACCACACAGAAGCCAATATTTTTCCAGAAATACAGCGCCACCAACACCCAGAACACAGTTCCTGTATCCATCAGTCTGAGGGTATCCATTCCCAGTTTTTGAAATGCTCCGTTCAGGATTCCTGCATTATCGAACAAAATTCTACAGAACAGAGTCGTTGTCGATACCGGAAGGATCATGGGAAATAAAAGCACTGCCTTTACAAGCCCCTTCCTCGCAATCTGCGTGTTAATATAATAAGCAAGAAGCAAAGATACAAGAAAAAGCAAAGGCACACTGATCAGTAGAAAGCGAGCTGTATTTTGTACACTCAAACGGAACGCTTCATTTTGTGCCACATTCATGTAGTTCCTCGCTCCCACATATCTTGTGCTCGACGTGTTGCTGACAGATCGTCTGACAACATCAAGAAATGGCAGGATAAAAAATATCAGCACCCCGATCACGCTAGGCAGTATAAAGCAGATTCCCGCTCTTTTCTTCTTTATTCCTGTTGATAGAGATTGACCTTTTCTACCGCTGAAGCTGTGCATTCTTCCAACGTCCCTTCGTGATTGATATAGGTTTCTGCCTGTTTCATTACAATTTCTTTTACCACCTGATCCACACAGGAATACTCTTCCAGATGATCCACCATCTCAAAAAATGCTTCCTGTTCCTTTTTCGGCAGATCTTTCCACGGAAGCTCTACCGTCTCACCTTTGCTATTTTCCATCTCTTCTGTGTCATCCATTCCTACTGCAAATGCTTTTTTCATTGCTTCTCGATGAATGGAGAACCCCACGCCTTCGCTGGACTCCATGACTTCCTTATAAGAAATACAATGACGTAGGAAATCTTTCGCCATCTCCTTCTTGTTGCTGTCTTCCATGACTGCAAGCGCATTTACCGGAAGGAAGATTGGTTTCCCGTCTCTTTGGAAATAGTCGTAAGTCAATCCTTCTCTCACTTCGCCATAATAATATAGTCTTGATAAATCCCAATTCTGGAGCGCACCACTGATTGAAACATCCGCTTCTTTCATAGCGAGAAGTCCTTCCTGCTGTCCGTTATCCATAAGTTTTAAAGAACTCAGATCAATTTTACTCTCATCCTCACTGCCATCATCGTCCGTAAAGGTAAATTCAGATACCTTATAGATCCGTTCCATATTCTTATAGAAATTTTCCAATTCCTTCTCTTCCAGTGTTCCATCTTTTAACAGTTCCGGAAAATATGTCTGAAAAATAACTTCCATATAGTTTGATGTTTCCCATCTTTCTAATGTGGCTCTGTCAGGATGGTCTGCGTGGTATGCTTCCAAACTTCCGGCAAGTTCTTCCAAAGTTCCAATAGACTTTGTCACGTCGTCCTCTGCATGAATCGTCATAAGATGAAATTGAAGTGGAATTGCATATACATATTTCTCTCTCGTATAGGGCAGTGCCAGATTCGTATAATGCTCCTTCTTATCCAACACATCGGACACATCACACAACAGGCCTTGTTCTATATATGCCTTCTCATTTAACCCGTCCAACAGAATCACATCCGGTCCTTCTCCGGCTGCAAGTCTTGTATTCAGCCTGCTGATCGCGTCATTGACGGAAATCCAGTTTTCTGCTGTAATATCACACTCATACTTCACATGAACCTTCGACTGTTTGGAATTGTATGTATTTGCCAATTCACGGATTCTGTCATTCTCATATAGGGAATAAACCTTTAATTCCGTTGTCAGTCTGACTTGATGTCCCTTTTCTTCGTAGCTATACACACTCACCTGTGCCTTTCTGTCCTGACCGATAAAACTGATTGCCACATGCTGGTCATCTAAGACAGACACATCTGAGAGATATCCTTTACTGTCTGAGAAAACATGCTTTTCCCCATACAGCATCTTTTTTACCTCTTCCTTATCTATATCATACCGGAACATTCCTCCGGTTCCTACATAATAGATGGCATTGGCGTTCTTGTCATAACACATGCGCGTTGCATAACCTTGATTCTCTGACGCCAGCTTAAGAAGCGCCTGATTCATCTTCTTACTTGTCTCAAGAACTGTTCCATCCTCAAGGTCATACTGCTCAACCTTGTCAATCCCTATGGCGATCACCCGATCCTTTGTTAATACAAATTGATTGGCAAACATTCCCGATTGATCATAGACCTTCTTCTCTTCTCCGGTCTTATAATCATAGGCCTTTACAATACCGCTTGTATTCCTTCCATATACCAGTCCATTCTGACATACGATCTCGCTCAATCCATCCTGTGACGCTGACAGTTTCTTCTCTTCAAATGCACCTTCCGGGGAAAAATAAGCAAAAGAAGCCTCTGGGGTATCTATGCCTTCCTGCAGAGCATCTTTGGCAAGCACACAAAAGATTCCGCCATCTTCTGTGAACTGAGCCTCCGTCACAAGACTGTTCTTCCACTGATCTGGGAGCGCCCATATCTCATCCCAGCTCTCACCCTGATCAGAGGAACTCCAAAGTACAACGCCTTTTGTCTCATCCTGTCCAATCGCTTGGTATTCTCCGTCTTCCCCATACTGAAAATCTAAGCATCCAACGATATCTTCCGGCATAGTTACAGGCGCTTCTTTGAAATACTCAGTCACTGTATTTCCTTCTTCCTTTTCCTGTTTCCCACATCCGGCCAAAGATAGAACAACTGCTGCCATGATAAAAAACTTCCACTTTGCTTTCATACGCTTCCTTCCTTATGACAAAACAATTTTTAATTTATTTCTTCTCATAAACTGGTATCCTCATTTCTCTAAATTCTTCAGCTATTTCTTTTTCAGTCCATCTATAGACATCATCTGCATATAATTCATATCCATTCTCCGTTTTTAAATAATACGCATTTTCCGGAGTGATATCAAAGACTCCTTCAAACTCCTCACTGTCATAATGCACACTTTCTTCATACAACACCTCCGGTACAAAAACCAGAGAAATTATCATAATCAGAAACACAAAAAGAAGATTTGCTGCTGTAAGCAACCGCCCTCGCACTCTTTCAGTTGTTTTCTCCTTAAGCAGCATCTGAATCCTTGTCTCCAGACACTCTCCGCCTGTAAGGTTCAAGTCATATGCCTGTTGGTTACTCATTAATTTCGCCGCCTGCACAAGTGTCTGTGCATATTCTAATTTCTCAAGCTCCGGCATATTTCTGGTGACCATGTAATCATTGGACAACTCAAAGGCAAGGCTTAATTCCTTTCGCATCACATAGACAACTGGATTCCACCAATGAAGCACAACAAGTAAGTCTACAAGAAACTTAAGCCACAGATCATAATTGGCATAGTGCTTGATCTCATGCTGAATCATATATGCTACTGTTTTCTCCTCCAATACCGCGTCCGGAAGAATCATAATCGGACGAATGACGCCGAAGATTGCTGACTGTCTCTCTCCCGGTATGACTGCAATTCTTACATTTTTAATCTTTGCCTGCTTAAGAATAGACTCATAGTATTCTTTTGTTTCAATATCTTTTATGATATATTGTTCCAAATACTGTCTCACTTTGAGTCTCTTATGGAAGTAACGGATCAATAAAATCACTGCCACACTGATCCACAGCCACAGAAGAAGGTCTGATACCAGAATCTCTCTGTCTCCATATACATTTGCATACACAATATTTCCAAACCCGATTAAGAGCTTGCTGGAATAGATGGTCTTGGTAAATGGAAAATTAATGGGCACCATCATCCGCAGCAGGATCACTGCTATGACACCAAAGACAATCTTGATAGTTCCCCGAAAGAGAGTACCATTTCGTTTCATAATAAAATGTACATAGCCTGTCAAGATTAAAATGGTTACAAAACAGGTCATAAAAGGTCCAAGCGACACACTCATCTTTATTTCTCCTTCGGAAGCTCAATAGGATCTATACTGTCATCATCAGAGTACGTTACCACTTTCGTGACAGAAGATGGAAGTTCTTCATAAGTCGGCGCTTCCATGACAGCTGCCATATAATAATGAAGAAGAAGCTTGTTCTTCGTAACATCCGTCTCCATTTTGATCATTTCCTTCGTCTCCGTGTCAATCCATATATAGCTGACACGTTCCTTCTCATTGACCACATCATCATACGCTTTTTTGAACTCCTCATTTTCTAACAGCGTCTCTGTGATCTGTCCGTTCTCTTTCATTTCAGTTGCTATGTTTTCTTCCACCGGAGTGGCTACTTTCACTTTCACAGCCTTCTGTTCCCCAACTTTTTCTTTTCCTTCCACGGTATAGGTTGTTTCTTCGGAAATGTCAATATCTGCTGCTGTCAGCGGTTCTTCCCCACTAAGCGTCACTTCTTCATTTTTGCTTAAGTTCCCGTCTCCCACATCCACGTAGGAATACCACTTATCATCTTCCTGCGAAAGAATTGTAGTAGCCCCTTCCTGTTCGTATTTCCGCATCACACGTTTCTGTTTTTTGTCTACGGTAAGTGTGCATATATTGTCCGGCTTTCCTTGATCAACGATCTCCGATTCCTCTGTCTGCTTCACCTGTTTCTTGTTATACTCTTCGATATTTTCCTGACACACTTTGGCATAATCCGTACTGCATCCGGTTAAGAACATAACGCAAAGCACACTTAAAATGATAAAATTCTTTTTCATATGACATACCTCCCATCTAACTTTGGTAGTGTCAAAAACTACCTGTTTTTTTGTACTAAAATCTAATAAAAACCTTG
>ENA-ORUL01001760-ORUL01001760.1-human-gut-metagenome-genome-assembly--contig:-NODE-1760-length-14081-cov-4.096963_pt1 | contig 14081 bp, 13 predicted proteins | sample MGYA00242084_ERZ509219 | MGnify/ENA primary metagenome ERZ509219 (study PRJEB26280, sample SAMEA2338792) | human gut metagenome | biome: human gut; feature: human-associated habitat; material: faeces...
TGTTTCAATTCCATAAGGTACAATTAACACAGTTTCGACCTTTACTACAAGGTCCGGGTTCCCAAGTTTCAATTCCATAAGGTACAATTAACACCCTGTCCATCAACCAACGCAATCACTTAGTAATAAGACAAATACTTTTTAGAAAAAATACTTTTATTTAGAAATAATGCGTCGATCAAGAATAATATAAAAAACATGGGTTAGCGACATAGGCGCTAAACATCTATGTATCAACACGTCATAGAGCGTTTCGGTTGCATTATCATTGAATAATTCACAATAACGATCCACTTCGACAACCGTTTCACAAAAAATTATCGATGTTAGAAAGTTCTTTACCCACTATTTCCTTCTCCAAAGAGCATTGAGTAGCCCCTTTAAAAATGATAATACAATCTTCTTCGGGATTCATAAACCCTTTTGCCAATAATAATAGCTCTTTTAAACGTACTTCCGAGAGTTCACCTTCAAACACAGAATTCTGGATCCAATTCAAATACCGACGACATAATCTCAACATCTTAGAAACTCTCCTTTCACCAAAATCATAAACTAAAATAACATACATATTTACCAATACATTTTAAACGGTTTATACTCCTCTATTTCCAATAAATGTTTTGCCAACTTATAGCACTCTAATTTTATCAAATGCCTGTAGCTGACATTACGGTTTAGGGTTCTGTGCTTTATTGTTTCAACCAACTTATCTTCAATTGCCTTTACAAAGATTTTTTTACCTGTTTGATTGAGCAAACATTTATTCAATTTCCAATCAAAATGCTTTTCTTGGATTTCCTTTTTATTTAAGACTTTAAATATAACCCTATCAATAATTACCGGTTTAAAGACCTCCGCAACATCCAATGCCAATGAGTAACGTCTTTCGCCTGGAGTATGCAAGAAGCTAATTGTTGGATTTAGTTGAGTCTGATGAATGGCACGCAAACACATAGTATAGCACATCATATTCCCAAAAGAGATAAGAGCGTTTACTTCATTTCTTGGAGGTTGCTTACTCCTACCACCCATCTCATAATCATTTAGAATCAAATTAAAAGCATCATAATAAGTTTGCCTTATCATACCCTCTAACCCCATTAATTCTTGAACACAAGTTGTTGCAGATAGCTGAGAAGCATACTTTTTAATTGCATCCATCAAATCCTCCATATCTTTACCACGACGATTGTAATATTGCAAGTTCTTTAGCATATTCCAAGACGCAGCTTCTATAAACTTCTGAGCAACTACAATCCTTTTTTTCTTATTTTGATAAGCAGAAGTTTGCGCCAAGATCATTTTCCCGGATAATAAAGAATCTTTGGGCATAAAAGATCCGGTGTAATTTTGATAATAATCAAAAAAATGTACTGCAATATCTTTTTGTCCCAAAAAGTTGTATAAAGAGCTATCTGCACGTAATGAACCGAAGACATAGAACTCATTTATATCTTCAACTGGTAAATAACGAGGTTCCCCCACACTGTTTTCTGAACCATCTTCCGAAATCGGAGTAAACTTCAACGTATTGTCCTTACGCTCCAATTCTCCAGGATTGAATAGATAATAAGTTTTTTTCATTCAACATCCTCCCCACTATAGCAAAAATCAAAGTAACTACAATTCCTACAAATCCTCTTTCTCTCCAAAGAAGGACAAATATCAGAATCCATGATTCTTATGATATCTGTCTCCATTTCACTAATCTTTTCACGGTCTATTTCACTCAGCAACACTATATTCCTTTTTCTCAAAATAGGATACTCCAACACTCCTGTAACATCCATAATACCATTTCTTTCAAACACATAAATATAGTATTTTAACTGCCATTCGTGCGCAATATCTACCTTATCTGATTTTTTGATTTCATGAATTGTCTTATGTAAAGCATCATAATAGTCTACTTTAATGCCATCTATCTCTATCTCTTCATATTTGGAAGAACGTTGAGGATATGAGTTTTCATGAATCAACTTTCCATCATAAACTAAATCGGATGTATGCTCCATGCGTATGCCGTTGGCAAACAACCAAAGTTTCCGTTTACAAACCTGATAATAATTGAAATGTGTACCTATCAAATTCATATATAGCTTTTTTATTTCATAGGTGAGGTAGATGATCTCCCTCACCTAATAAAACTAACATACCCTATTTCTGAGTTTCGTAATCAAAAGCAGTCAATAATGCAATCAATTTTGCTTCTGCCTTTTGCAAAGCGTCTGCCGACTCATTCTCGGTCACGACATAACCAGAACAGGGTAAAGTAACAAACAATTCTGCACCGGCTGCTTCATCTATCACTGGTTTAGCCTGAGGTTTATCCGGATTATTATCCAATAATTTCGCACGAATTGCCCCAGCCAAAGTATTAGCATTATCGCTAATAGCCACGGCCAATGTTTCCATTAAGCTAAATGTTCGGGATTGATTACTAGAGATTCTCCAATTGACAAGCGCTTTTGCAATAGCAGGAATCACTTTTAATCTTTCCACTTCAGGCATTATCAGACATTCTCCAAATACATTTTGAGTGATTCCCCAACCTTTTTCCTTAAGCTCTTGTATTTTTTCTTTAGAAAGCTCCGGTTCCAATTGGTTAGTAGACACCGTGAACAAGGTTCGCATATCAATAGCTACATCATATACAAAAAGTCCGGTTGCTCTACTGTTTTCAGGAATCCATTTACGGTAAAGGCTTCTATCTGTATCTACCAGCAGCTCTTCTATTTGCTCTTCAGTCATAGGCTTTCCCGAAGAATCCCGAACTATTACTTTATGCAATTCTGGTCGATCACTTCTGTCAAATGTAGCGTTCTCTATAAAACGTCCACCTAACAAAGGATGCAATGGACGCATAGCAGAAATAGAAAAAGGACTCCTTCTTTTAAGAGTGCGCTCTTTACCTCCTTTAGCAGCTTTCATCCATCCTCCAAGAAGTTGATCAAAGTATTGAGGATCACATAATGACAACACTTCTCCTTCTCCTAATGTGTTTTTATTAACATCAAAAACAAAAGTAACAGGAGAAGGTTCTGCTTGCAATTCATCGTTGATGGCATTAAGAATACTTCGTTTCACCTGTTGACCGCTTGAATAAGGTGCCCACACATTAAATACCGGATCCCAATATCTCTTTTGTCCATTCTCTACACAAAACACAGATAGGTCGACATGACGTAATCCTCTTAAATAAATATACGGTTTCATAGTTTTATTTTATTATTTGTTTAACAATGCATATTGAAATCGGATCAATGTATTGAAATAAGGAAAATTATCTTTAGGCATTTCATGAAGTACCTTTCCCATATTTCTATACCCTTCTACTTCTTTCTCATTTTCTATAATAGGAATCAAATTATTCAAAAATTGCTTGGCTGATACTGAAGCAAATAATTGGCCAACCTGATTCATTCTATCTCTTTTCATTTTACCGGCATCCGCTTCATATTGCAACAGCAATCTCGCGAATTCCTCAGACAAAGTCCATAATTTTTCATTATTCAACATAGCTAATATCCAAATTAAGTAAATATTGATTATTATTTTTTGTTCATTATCGTCTTTATACACAATTTTTTTTAGTCCTTTTCCCGTGGAAAAATAAGCCTTGAGCCCTTTAGGCTCCATAGCTGGTATACCGATCGTTCCAGCCTGACAAGCTATTCTTAACCCGAAAGCGGTTCCCAAAAGGCTTTCAATCTTTCTTCTATTATCGTTAAGTGCAGGTAATCCAAATACTTTAGAATATAGGTGTTCTATACTTATTATGTCCTGAAGTCTAAAAGGCATAAAGCCAATGGTTGTATTGGACTGTCCAATACTGTATAGATACCCGACCAAATTGTCTATTGGGAAATATCGGGCTATTCCCATAACGACCGGAACCCAAGAAATAGTAGGTAAATTGACAATTTCCCCTTCTACAGATACCACAGGATTCATGCCGGATGTCGGATTGTCAACATCATAAAGATAATCATCGTAACGATGCGTTATCCAATGCGCATTCCAAGTATTTATCTGATTTCCTTTCATCCACGGGTAACGCTCTAAATAATCACGATAATATTTCCATCCGTCAAAAATATCCAGAAGTATTTGTTCGTGGTTAAACGAGATGGTCAAACCTCCGGAGACCCCTACTCCTAGTCCAGCACCGATCCAAGACAAATATATATTTTCTTTATTGTCTGGAAAATCAATATTGGTAACCTGTCCGGTGGTAGCCGCAGTATTATCAGAAACTCCATATCCAACAGCAATACTCGCATCGGCCTCTTCAGATTCTATTTTTCGAATCATTTTATCAATCCTTGCCTGCCTTTGCTCTGGAATTTCAAACGGCTTCTTACCTTTAATCATATCTTCCCAACTCAATTTAGGATTTTCAAGAGGAGAGTTTCCGGCAGTCATCATATATTTCTGATGATCGAAAAATAAAGGCACAAATTCTTCAATAAAAAAAGATTTGCCTGTATGCTCCTTTTGATACTTCCGATTATAAGCCTTCAAAAATATTTTTCCTATAGTTGTTGTATACATAGATCATAACATTTGATAATTAGTATCATAATTTTCAGCTCCCATTTTTGTTACATCCAAGCCTCTATCGGATGAATAAGCAATATCTGGAATCACAAACGGATGCGAACCATACGGAAATGTTTCAAGCTTTTTCCACCGCAACGAACTGTATCGCATCGGAATCTCCATCAAAATTCTTTCTTCAGCCGTAGCTTCACGATATTTTCCGGTGTCAGCATCCTCCTGCGTGATACAAGATACAGAATCAATATCCAACTTCTCAATAAAAGCGGATTTTGGTAAATGAAACAATTCTTTCAATCTCCATTTTCCATCCGCAAACGCAGCATCTAGACTCAGATCTATTACATTCACTTGAGGATATACCTGATCAATAAGCCTTTGCAAAGAAGATTCTTCCAACAAGCTATCCTGAGGTAATGCGTCATAACTGCGTTGTAGTATTTCTTGCGAATAAGGCAAACAATCTTCTTTTTTATCAGGAGGAGCTATCACATATATATGTTTCAAAGTTCTCTCTTCCTTGGGTTTTCGCTTACGATTAATACGTCCAAAACGCTGAATCAAAGCATCAATGGGTGCAGTTTCGGTTATCATCATATCAAAACTGATATCCAAACTAACTTCTACTACCTGAGTCGAAACAACGATGCAAGCCCGAGGCATTTTATTATAGGTGTCTTGCAATTCCTTTTCAAGCCTATTTCTATCCTTTCGTTTAAAACGACTATGTATCAACATCTTGTCTACTTCGGGATATAACTCATCTATTCTTTCAAAAAGAATCTGGGCATTCCTTACCCGATTACATACAATCAGTATTTTCTGGTCATTTTCTATCGCCTCCCTAAGCACAGGAAGAACAGAGTCAAAATCCGTCACTTTATGGACGATGTGCCGATTGAACGAATCAAGAACGGATGGCAACAATTCTACCTGTTGTGTCTTATCCCGACCTAAAATATCAAGAATCTTCTGTTCCAACTCTAATGGCATAGTTGCTGTCCCTACATGAATCCGGCATCCGATGTGTACAAGTACCTCAATCATAGTTAATATAATTGATTGCATTATATCGGAATAGGTATGAATCTCATCTAAAATGATATCGCACCCACACAAATCGAACAGAAGAGTTTCGTATCCTTTAGTACCCAAAGACACAGAAGCCAACTGATGGGGAGTCAAAACTTTTATGGATGCACCTATCTTATCCTGTATTACTTTTTCTTCCCAAGCTTTCTCGCCTTCAATCACCAAGCGAGACATGGAATGCAGTAATCTCACATCCTCTACCATTCCATTCAAGTCACGATGTATACGCTCGTACATAGCATTGATAGATGCTTGGAAAGGCAGAGTATAAAATATACGCCCTTGGCAACGCTTCAATAAAAAATCAGTTTTACCCGCACCGGTGGGAGCTTTAACAAATGTATGCTTTTTATTAGCCTCTGACAATACCTGCGATAGTGGATACAAGGGATGTTGACGATTGTAAAAACCTACATCAGGGATAGAGAATAAGGTAGGAATTCGTTCCTTGAATTCTTCCGTCGCAGATGCCAGATGATCCACTCCCATCAACAATCCTTTCCACTTGGACCATCCTTTTGGCTTTCTTCTACAATGTTCAATTGCATATCGATAGGCTTCCAATGCATCTTCTTCCGAAAGAAGTGAATCGGCAGATAGACCCGGAAAGTTCAGTTCTCTCAAAATCCCTATAGCGTCTACATTCCAAGATGGAAAACCAGCCACATGGTCACTAAAAGTGTTTTCTTCTCCATAATAGTCCTTTAAATCAAGAAGCCCACTACTGCTTCTATCTTTATAAACGGATTTGTGGTGTGCGATTATCATATCAATCACTTCTGGCCATAAACTCCGCTCTATCAGTTTTAAAAAGAACAAAGATGCTACTTCATGTCTGAAAACCTTTTCATAGGGCGTTTTTTCCCCTTTCAAACGTGCCTGAAAGAGTGGGCTTGCTTTACCTATATCGTGTAGTAAAGCGCCAATCTTAACTACATTTTCATCCATTCCAGCATAGCGAGCCGCTATCTGAGCAAAAAAAGCCACCGACTCTAAATGGGATTTAAGCGGAGTACCACCGTTACTCTCACTCTTAGCGAGAATATAATCGTATCTACTCCCCATATTTATGTACTTTTGTAGGGTTACCTACTATTTCTATCCACCCATACATTTCTTCATTATTTTTAAAACGATTGTAGCCAACAAGAAATGATTGCTCACTCTCACCGAAACGGAGTTCGTACCCTTCCAATTTATCAAATTCAGATATTGACAGTTCCTGAATATTTGATTCAGGCAAAAGAATATCTTCATTTCGACATAGGCAAATATGTTGCAAACTTGCTTTACAGGCATCCTCCAGTGTGGAAAAAGCAATATAAATAACAGGAGAAAGCATTACTCCCCGCCTTAAAATAGAGCGTTCCTTTACATATGTTTTTCCTTTCTTACTCCAAGCCTTAGCCTGCACCACTTCCTGTTGGAGATCTATGCCAGCGTAAGAGAGTTTATGTCTCATGATTGCAGTCACTTCCAACTTCTGCCTAATTCCTTCAATGATGGAAGGAGTCAGAAACTGCTGAGAATAAGTTTCTCCGCCACTGGCATCACGAACCGCAGTCCAAGGCTTAATAAAGCCAAAAGGTCCTGCATATTTTACTACATAATATTTCATATTTACACCTTTTAAATCAAAGCTCCATATCCGCTACCAGTTCCGTTCCCCAAACCAACTACCCAAGCAAACCTTTTACTAGTCTGAGTGCCATGAATAATAACCGGACACATATTGGCTATACTTTTGATACCATGAATAGTCACCATTTTCTTTTTCTTCTTTGAGTAGCTTATATCAAATTCTACTCTTAATGTATCGTCTTCCGGTAACCCAGCTTCCCTCATTTTATGTTTCAAGGTTTCTGTCATAAGTTGATTACTTTCCAGATCATCATAGAAATAATATTTATAGCCTATACCTTCTTCTATTCGCCGTTTAATAAATATAGGAGAAGCTAAAAAAAATCTTTGCGGCCCTTCTGTAAAAATAGAACTCTCAACAATAGTAATATCTTTCACACATAAGCCATAAAAGATTTCTGGATCCAACAGAATACTATCAATTATCTTCTTAAGATACTGATCTTCATAAAAGCTAATAAGCAATTCGGCTCCATTCGGAAATATATAGCCTTTTTTATTAACCATTACACCACCTAACAGCCATGAAAAAGAGTATAAAGATATCTTGTCATGCAATTCGTTATTTCCTAACCATTTATGAATTACTCCAATCAACTTCCCTTGATAATCAAAAGGAAGGATTTTCTTACTTGAAGTTGTTTCAATTCTTATTCTCATTTGTCATTCCATTTTTATGTGAAGAAAAGCATTTATTTTTTGACATGATAATTTCCAAGCATGTTATACAACATTCTTCTTAAATAGAATCAAGTAAACATACAGTTAAAAAGTTTCCTAATATAACCACGAAATACAAAAATCACTAATAATCAATTCAAAAAGAAAGCTTAAAACATGAATAGCCCGCAAGTTGTTTGATATATAAAGAATTTGCTAACTCACACTAAAGATCAAAGTATCCTTATGGAAGATTCCCCTAAAATAAAATGACAAAATGAGTTATTGAGTATTAATTGCTGCTTTTCACCTCCGACTCGCAGAAATAATCTTTCCCGATACACAGCATTTCCCCTTTTTATTCCCTACATTTGTGCTACGAATAAAAAATCAAGATAGTAAAATGAAAAAGTTTATTAAAGGAGTCCGGTTTACTCCTTCCAATTATCCGGATGAAATAGAAGATAAGATACAGAAATACAGAAAACAAGGCTATAAACTTCCCCCACGCAAAGTGCTCCGTACGCCGGAACAGATTGAAGGTATCCGTGAAAGTGCCAAAATCAATACGGCGCTGCTTGACCACATCGCGGAAAACATTCGTGAAGGAATGCCTACAGAAGAGATCGACCGATTGGTTTATGATTTCACAACAGCTCACGGTGCTATTCCCGCTCCTCTCAATTATGAAGGATTCCCTAAAAGCGTCTGTACCAGTATCAATGATGTGGTATGCCACGGAATACCCAGTCCGACCGAATTTCTGCAAAGCGGAGATATAGTCAACGTGGACGTATCGACTATTTACAAAGGCTATTTCTCCGATGCATCACGTATGTTCATGATCGGTGAAGTCAGTCCGGAAAAACAAAGACTGGTGCAAGTTACCAGAGAGTGTATGGAAATCGGTATAGCAGCCGCACAGCCTTGGGCACGGTTAGGAGATGTGGGTGCCGCTATTCAGGAACATGCCGAGAAGAACGGTTATAGCGTGGTCCGTGACTTATGCGGGCACGGAGTAGGTATCAAATTCCATGAAGAACCCGACGTAGAACACTTCGGACGCCGGGGAACAGGAATGTTAATTCTTCCGGGCATGACTTTCACCATCGAACCGATGATCAATATGGGAACGTATGAGGTCTTTGTCGACTCTGCTGATGACTGGACAGTCTGCACAGACGACGGATTGCCGTCTGCACAATGGGAAAATATGATTCTGATTACTGAAACCGGAAACGAAATATTGACTTATTAAATGGAACTGACTCTCCTCTTGATTATTGCAGCCTTGCTGGTTGTCCAGCTTGTATTGACACTAACCCACAACAATCGCTCGCAAAGCGAAGAGATGCAACGGGCATTGCGTCAACAAATGCAGGAAAACCGGGAAGAGTTGAATCGCAGCATTCGTGAGTTGCGCATGGAAATGACGCAAACCCTGAATCAGGGTTTACAACAGTTGCAGGACGCCATGCATAAGAACATGATGACCACCGGAGAACTGCAACGCCAGAAGTTCGACGCAATGGCACGTCAGCAGGAAACGCTGATACAGTCTACTGAGAAGCGTCTGGATGACATGCGCGTGATGGTTGAAGAGAAATTACAAAAGACTCTTAACGAACGTATCGGACAGTCCTTCGAGATAGTCCGTTCGCAACTTGAAAACGTGCAAAAAGGCCTGGGAGAAATGAAGTCTCTCGCACAAGATGTGGGTGGTCTCAAGAAAGTTCTGAGCAACGTGAAAATGCGCGGGACCTTTGGAGAAGTCCAGTTAGGTGCTCTTCTGGAGCAGATGATGAGTCCTGAACAGTATGAAGCAAATGTCAAGACCAAGAAGAGCGGAACCGAATTTGTAGAGTTCGCCATCAAACTTCCCGGGAAAGACGATGCAAACAGTACCGTTTATCTGCCAATCGATGCAAAATTCCCAAAAGATGTTTACGAGCAATATTATGATGCCTTTGAGGCAGGTGACGCTGTACTGATGGAATCATGCGGGCGTCAACTGGAAACAACCATAAAAAAGATGGCAAAAGATATTCATGACAAGTATGTCGACCCACCGTTTACAACGGACTTCGCCATCCTGTTCCTCCCCTTTGAAAGCATTTATGCAGAAGTAATCCGCCGCACAACTTTAGTGGAAACACTACAAAAGGATTTCAAGATTGTCGTAACCGGACCAACTACTTTGGGAGCTATACTGAACAGCCTGCAAATGGGATTCCGGACACTTGCCATACAGAAACGTACTGGTGAAGTATGGACTGTACTGGGAGCCGTAAAAACTGAATTCGGAAAATTCGGAGGACTGCTTGAGAAGGTGCAGAAGAATCTGCAAAGTGCAGGTGACCAATTGGAAGAAGTAATGGGAAAACGCACCCGCGCCATCGAACGCAAACTCCGGCAGGTCGAAGAGCTCCCACACGAAGAAAGCCGGAAAATCTTACCGATTGACGATGGCGGAGAAGATGATTAATTGATAAAACAACGAGATATAAGGTCATGGAAACAACACTTAAGGATCAGTTCATTACCTTGTGGGATACTTATTTTCCACAAGCCGGACTCCCCATAGCATTTGAATACTCGGCAGATACACAGAATCTTCCGGTAGTGGAAGCTCCGAAAGGACATCGGTGTATCATTGCCCAACTGACACAAGTACAACGAGGAAAAACTCTCTGTATACAGGCAGATTCTGTGGGATGCCGGGGTGGAAAACGATATACAAGCTTTACGGACAAGATGTTCCCCGGGTTTGAATGTTTCCTTTCACACAATGGGCAAGGAGAAGGAGAACGATACAAACAAACGCCGGAATTGGCTGCGGAGGCTCTGGCACAGTTACCCGTACTTCCTATCAAGGGGGAAAACCTGATTTTCAAGCGTTGGGACAAACTGGAAGCAGAAGACACACCGGAAGCGGTTATTTTCTTTGCATCTGCCGATGTTCTCTCCGGATTGTTCACACTGGCTTGTTTTGACAATGCAGATCCTGATGCAGTGATTGCTCCTTTTGGTGCAGGCTGTGCCTCCATTATCTATCATCCGTACCGGGAACAACTGGACGGAACCAATCGGGCAGTGTTAGGATCATTCGACCCTTCGGCACGCAAATGTATGAAATCCGACCTTTTGTCTTTTGCCATTCCATTTAACAAATTCAAAAAAATGGTGTTGCAAATGGAAGAAAGCTTTCTGAAGACAGCTACGTGGGACGTAATCAAAAAAAGAATGGACAAATCCAATCAGTCTTAAATAAAAGAGCTATTCCGGAGAGTTGTTTCACCGGAATAGCTCTTATCAAAGTAACCGAAACCGGTTCTTCTTACCAGTTCTCTCTGAGTATCTGTTTCATTTTCAACACTGTCCCCATATTACATTCACGATCAACCTTGACCCTCACACTAAGTTTCCGGCCATCTTTCAGTTTCTCCCGATAATCGGTTACCGCCTGTTGTAACTCCTCTGCCGTAGGATTCTTCAATTCTTTAAGCAAATCCTTACCGGACATAAAATTCAACTCGATCCCACTCAGACAATCTCCATTTTGGGAGCCAAACTTCTTCAAATTCTCATATTGCGAAACAACGATGGGGAATTCCTTGTCAAGAAAATCTTTACTATCATTACCCGAAGCAATAGCAATGCTGTCACGTATTTCAGTATATGCATCGTAAACCGCCTGCAATGCCTGCCTTGCTTCATCCACGTTGGTTCCTCTGTCACACCAGAACCCAACAATCTGTTCGTCTTTACGACCAGACTTTTCTTTCTCTCTCCGTTGTTTATACAAAAGCTTTTCCTTAACTTTATCCTTCAGATTTTCTTTGAGAACATAATCTCCATCGAACAGCATCACATTCCTGGCATTCATTAGTAATTGATTCATCCGGTTCTCAGGGGTAGTAGGGGCAACCTTCTTTCCAAATTTCCGAAGGTTGTAGGCCTCCTCTTCATTCCTCAACAGTTTCGACAGAGTTTGATAATCCATTGCTTGTTTCTGGTGCAGTCCGGGCACTGTCTGTACAAATGTCTCCTTCACTTCGGGCCGGGCGAACGCATAAAGCGTTCCGGCCATCACGGGCACAAAAAGCAACAGCTTCAAACGTGCCCACCCATTGGTTCTTTCTTTCAACATCATGGTGATTCGGTTTTTAAGTTTACTGTGATTGAAACCGTTGGCCATAGAGTAGAGCCTTGTACCAACGGCCTTTTTCACTAACAAAAGTTGATATCTCGTTGCATCGATGCCATTATTTATCACTCCGTCGTCTGCCTCAAATTCGTGAACTTCCTGTAACTCACGTTTCAACAGCCACACGGCCGGATTAAACCAGAATAGAATGAGAAGAAGTTGAATCCACAATAAATCCAGCGTATGCCAACTACGCAAATGCATCACTTCATGCAGCAGAATTTCTTGTGAATGACCATAATCCGCTTCAGAAATCACAATAACCCTCCCCCAGCTAAAAGAACCTACCGTTTGAGAAGTCAATGCCAATGTATACTTTCCGTATCTGCTCCTCCTGGCATGTAATATCAGACGCCACATACGAATCGCAGACAGTACAAAGCCTAAGAACACTACGACGCTCCCTATCAAATAGACAACTCCCCCTACTCTTATTAATTCATGCCGGAATGTGATATCAGGAGAAGTATGTCGTACCCTTTCAGGCGAGTTTGCCAACCGCCCCATTCCTCCTTCCTGAACCAACTCCAACGAAGAATCGGAATAACCTTCTTCCACCAATACACGATGGATGACCTGAAAAGGAGTATGGAAGAGATGCTCTTCCTCAGTAGTAAACTCCATCAAAGGGAGGACGACACATACCGACATCCCCACCAGCAATGTCAATCGGTTAAAGCGAAAGAAAGTGCTGCGGCTCAGCAACGCCCGATAAAACACATAAAATAATATCAGGCAGAAAGCTGACTTGAGCAGGTAAAACAAGAAAGTTCCCATAAGATTATTTTTTACGTCCTTGTTCTATCTGGCGAATCAAAGCTTTCAGGTCTTCAACAGATAACCCTTCTTCCTCAATAAATGCCGATACAACATTGGTGTAGGAATTATCATAATATTGGGAAACAACTTCATGAAGAGCGGAGCGCTTATACTGCTTCTCTGAGATCAAGGCAAAATACTGATAGGTATTGCCATAAGCTTTATATCCGACAAACCCTTTCTCTTCAAGACCCCGTACGATAGTAGATACTGTATTATAATGGGGTTTGGGCTCGTCATAATACTTCAGAAGTTCACGGACAAACATTGCACCTTCTTTCCAGAATATGCGCATGATCTCTTCTTCTTTGGCAGTAAGTCTTTTCATCGTAATTAAGAATTAAAAGGTTCTGATACCACAAAGATAATAAATCATTCAGAACAAACAACTGCAACCATTAGTTATTCAACTAATGCCATAAGTTATTTAACTAATCTTAGCAGGAGATTAGAAGACTACCTTATTATATAAGAAAATCATCTTTTCCGGGGCAAGACCCAATGCAAAACCAGATATCCCAATATACCTGCTATTACCGTACCGGACAAAACACCGAGTTTAGCTTGGTTCAACAATACGGGGTGAGTGGAGCCAAACGAAAGATTGGCAATAAAAAGTGATACCGTAAAACCAATGCCTCCCAATAATGCCACTCCGGATATGTTCTTCCAGTTCATCCCTAAAGGCATTGGAGTGAGTCCACTCTTGATGGCCAACCATGTAAAAGAATAAATCCCAAGAAACTTGCCAGCCAACAGCCCCAGAGCAACCGCATAGGTAACTCCGCCAATGACCTCGCCTTCACCACTGAACATAACACCGGCATTGACAAAAGCAAATAATGGAAGAACAAGGTAATTCACCGCACCATGAAGATTATCTTCAAGTGATTGAAGCGGACTGATGACTCTGTCGGAAGCCGACTCAACCTCCTTCAGCTTAGCTATCTGCTGGTTGGTCAATACGATATTATTTGCTCCCATTTCGGGGAATGTACTGATAATACGCCGGATACGCTCAATATAAGTACCGACATTCAACTGGACCCAGTGCGAATCGCTCGACTACGAAGCCGTCACCGCAGCCGCAGCCGGCGGC
>ENA-ORUL01001769-ORUL01001769.1-human-gut-metagenome-genome-assembly--contig:-NODE-1769-length-14047-cov-4.538665_pt1 | contig 14047 bp, 6 predicted proteins | sample MGYA00242084_ERZ509219 | MGnify/ENA primary metagenome ERZ509219 (study PRJEB26280, sample SAMEA2338792) | human gut metagenome | biome: human gut; feature: human-associated habitat; material: faeces...
CGACGGTAAAAAGAATTATTACCTGATACGCAACGGGAATATCATCGTACACAAGACCCTGCAACACTCTCTTGACGAGGAGACATGTGCCCCGACAGAAAATAACTTTGCATTGGCGGCCATTGACCACGGGAAAACTCCCCATAATGCATCTTATGAATATATGGTCCTTATACAACCTTCGGAAAAAGAAAAAAAGCAATATCAAAAATCGGGAGGCTATATTGTCTTGCAACAAAACAAACAAGCTCATATCGTAAGAGACAAAGCAACTTCTACAACCGGATACGTACTTTTTGAAGAGGGTGAAGTAACTGTAGGAAACGAAATACTGTCTGTCAATCATCCTTGTTTAATAATGACAGCTAAAGAAAATAAAGATAAAATGACAATCAGTGTTTGTGATCCGGATCTTCACTTCTATGAAGGACCGGCAGACGAACAGTATGACAAAAACGGGAAACGAATAGAACGAAGTGTTTATTCTCGAAAATGGATAGACAATCCTTCTGCAAAATCGACAATAAAAATAAAAATAAACGGAATATGGAACTTAGAAACACCATCTGATTACATAAAAATATCCGGGAAAGACACAAAAAGTACATTCCTCGAAGTTTCTTGCCGACACGGCATGACCAGAGAAGTAAACCTGATTAAAGATTAAACGCAATGAAAACATCTAAAAAATTTCTATTCGCAGCTGCGGGATTATCTTTGACAAACGGAATTCCTGTTACGGCTCAAAATAACATTCAAGACCGGAAACCGAATGTAATCTATGTTTTCCCCGACCAATTCAGAAATCATGCCATGGGATTTTGGGGCGAAAAAGGGTTCAAAGAACATGTCCGGTTTAAACCTGATCCTGTAATCACTCCCAACCTGAATAATTTTGCAAGAGAATCGGTAGTATTGACCTCTGCCATGAGCAACTGTCCCTTAAGCAGTCCGCATCGGGGAATGTTACTTTCCGGTATGTATCCAGACGGAAGCGGAGTTCCGTTAAACTGCAATTCGGATCGCCCGATAAGCAGTCTCCGAGAAGATATAGAATGTATAGGAGACGTCTTTAAGAAAAACGGATATAACTGTGCCTATATCGGGAAATTACATGTTGATTTTCCGACTCCGAATAACCCTGAAGCTCCGGGAACTTATGTAAACAACGATACCCCAGTATGGGATGCCTACACTCCCAAAGAAAGACGGCACGGATTTGACTACTGGTATTCTTACGGAACATTTGACGAACACAAGAACCCGCATTATTGGGATACGGATGGTAAGAGACATGATCCGAAGGAATGGTCACCTTTGCACGAATCAGGCAAAGTCATTTCTTATCTGAAAAATGACGGTAACGTACGCGATACCAAGAAACCTTTCTTTATTATGGTAGGTATGAATCCTCCTCACAGCCCGTATCGCTCCTTGAATGACTGTGAAGAGCAGGATTTTAATCTTTATAAAGATCAGCCTCTGGATAGTCTGTTGATTCGTCCGAATGTCGATTTGAAGATGAAGAAAGCGGAGTCTGCACGTTATTATTTCGCTTCCGTTACCGGAGTAGACCGTGCTTTCGGACAGATTTTGACGACATTGAAAGAATTGGGATTGGATAAGAATACAGTCGTAATCTTTGCTTCCGATCATGGTGAGACGATGTGTAGCCAGCGCACTGATGATCCGAAGAATTCCCCTTATTCTGAATCCATGAATATTCCGTTCCTGGTTCGTTTTCCCGGTAAGATTCAGCCGAGGGTAGATGATTTATTGCTCTCCGCTCCTGATATTATGCCTACGGTGCTTGGCTTGTGCGGATTGGGTGATTCTATTCCGGCGGAAGTGCAGGGACGTAATTTCGCTCCTCTTTTCTTCGATGAAAAGGCTGAAATTGTTCGTCCTACAGGTGCACTGTATATTCAGAATGTAGATGGTGATAAAGATGAAAATGGATTGGTGCAGACTTACTTCCCTTCTTCAAGAGGTATCAAGACGGCTCAATATACATTGGCTTTATATATCGACCGCAATACGAAGGAGTTGAAAAAAAGTCTTTTGTTCGATGATGTAAAAGATCCATATCAACTGCATAACTTGCCTTTGGAAGAAAATAAGGAGATTGTGGCACAACTTTGCGGTGAAATGGGAGCTATGTTGAAGGAGATTAACGATCCTTGGTATACGGAAAAGATTCTGTCGGATCGGATTCCTTATTAGCGATTAGTAATTTATAAAACGCTGATTAACGCAAATAAGTGCCAATTTTAGGAGTAAATCTCTGCGACAATAATAGGTGTTAATCCGCATCCGCGTTTAAATTGAAAATAGTAATGAAAAACAGTTGTTTTATAGTATTATTCCTTTTGGGAATCATTCCTTCAGCTTTCGCTCAACTCATCGGATTTGAAGAAGAAGTGCCCGAAGCATTTACAGTTTCCGGAAAGGGAGAAGTGAAAATCTCTTCTCTTTTTTACAAGGAGGGTGAAAGTAGTCTGGAATGGGACTTTCAGCCCGGTTCTACACTGGACGTTCAAATTGCTCCTTTATCGTTGAATACGAGAAACGAGAAGCAGTTCGGCATTACCTTATGGATTTATAATGAGAAACCACAACAGGATTCTATTCGTTTTGAGTTTCTGAATAAGGCGGGAGAAGTCTCTTATTGGTTCTCTTATCGTTTGCCGGCAGCAGGCTGGCGGGCCTGCTGGATCTCTTTTGAGTATATGCAGGGAGACAAGAAAGATAAGAAGATTGTAGCCTATCGGCTGGTTGCCCCGCAACGGAAGGGGCGTATCTTTCTTGACCGTCTGATTTTCCCGGAAAAGAAAATGAATCTTCGTACTACTCCCGACCAGCAGTTGCCTGCCAATAATGGATTGTCTAATCGTGACCTATGGCATTGGTGTCTCGTGTGGAAATGGGAACAACAGTCGTATGATATCCCTCTGCCTTCTAAATTGTCAAGCGAACAAAAGAAAGAATTGAAGACTATCGAACAACGTTTGACTGACTTTCTGGAAGTGAAAAAGGCTCCGCAAGGACCGATTAATGCTGGCTATAAAACATTTGAGAAAGCGGCTATCAGTCCATCCATCGCCGGAACGGGATTTATAGGAACTCCTATTGTTGCTCCTGATGAACAGGACAAGAAGAAAGGAGAAATGTCATGGAACGATATTGAAACGATGCTTTCCGGCTTTGCCTATGATGCTTATTATAACCAGAACGAAACATCAAAGAAAAACTACTTTACTGTATTCGACTATGCTATCGATCAGGGATTTGCATACGGTAGCGGTATGGGTACCAATCATCATTATGGTTATCAGGTACGTAAGATATATACGACTGCCTGGCTGATGCGTGATGCTATCTATAAACATCCTCATCGGGATGCTTATCTCTCCACATTGCGTTTTTGGGCGGCTCTGCAAGAAACTCGTCAGCCATGTTCTCCAACGCGTGATGAATTATTGGATTCTTGGCACACGCTATTGATGGCGAAATTTATCTCTGCTATGATGTTTCCCGATGCAAGAGAACAGGCGCAGGCTTTGAGTGGTTTGTCGCGTTGGTTATCTACTTCTTTGCGTTATACTCCGGGAACGATTGGGGGCATAAAAATAGATGGTACGACTTTCCATCATGGCGGTTTTTATCCGGGATATACCACTGGAGTACTTGCGACTGTAGGAGAATATATTGCATTTACCAATGGTACAAGCTTTGAACTGACAGAAGATGCGCGCAAACACATGAAATCAGCTTTTATTGCTATGCGCAATTATTGCAATCTTTATGAATGGGGCATCGGAATCAGTGGTCGTCATCCTTTTGGAGGGAAGATGGGAAGCGATGATATCGAAGCATTTGCCAATATCGCTTTATCCGGCGATTTGTCCGGTCAGGGAAATACGTTTGATCGTGGTCTGGCTGCTGACTATTTACGTCTGATACGCAATAGTGATACTCCGAATGCGCGTTTCTTCAAGAAGGAAGGTATTCAACCGGCACAGGCTCCACAGGGATTCTTCGTTTACAACTATGGTTCGGCAGGCATTTTCCGTCGTGCGGACTGGATGGTGACATTGAAAGGATATACCACTGACGTATGGGGTTCTGAAATTTATACGAAAGATAACCGTTACGGACGTTATCAGAGTTATGGCTCCGTGCAGATTATGGGGAAAGGGAATCCCGTGTCACGTGCCGGAAGCGGTTTTGTGCAGGAGGGATGGGACTGGAACCGTTTGCCGGGTACAACTACCATTCATTTGCCTTTCGACTTGCTTGATAGTCCATTGAAAGGAACGACTATGGCACGTTCCAAAGAGAATTTCTCCGGAAGCAGTTCTTTAGATGGTAAAAATGGAATGTTCGCTATGAAATTAACAGAACGGGATTATGAGAACTTCACACCGGACTTTGTAGCCCGTAAATCCGTATTCTGTTTTGATAACCGGATGGTTTGCCTGGGAACAGGTATTTCGAACTCCAATGCGGATTATCCTACGGAAACGACTCTTTTCCAGACAAAATATAATGGTAAGGAGCCCAAAGTAGGAGAGGATAACTATTGGCTTCATGATGGTTATGACAATTATTATCATGTAGTGGACGGAACCGTTCGCGCACAGGTGGCAGAACAGGAATCACGGCACGAAAAGACGCGTGAAGTTACTAAGGGAAAATTTTCTTCTGCCTGGATAGAACATGGCAAGGCGCCGAAAGAGGGGACTTATGAATATATGGTTTTGATACAACCTTCTGTTTCTGATCTTGACGAACTGCGTAAAACTTCTCCATACGAGGTGTTGCAACGCGATCAGACTGCTCACGTTATTTATGATAAAAAGACAGGTATCACGGCGTATGCTGCTTTTGAAACTTATCAGCCTGCTGGTGATAAAGTGTTCGCCACTATTCCTGCGGAAACAATGGTGATGTATGTAAAGGAACCTAATAAAGGTATCCGCTTAAGTGTCTGTGATCCGAATCTGAATATAGAAGAGAAGACGTATACAACGAAAGAACCCAGTCGTCCTATTACTAAGGAGATACGGCTTAAAGGGCATTGGACATTGACAAGTCCGATGGAAAATGTCCGGTTGGAACAGCAGGGAGACCAGACCGTACTGACGGTAACCTGTCAGCATGGACAGCCGGTTGAAATGCTCATGGAAAATAAATAATTAGTGAATAAGATAAGAGGAAACAAGAATTTAAAGAGAGGGTATTAGTTATCATGTTTCTATGAAAAAAGAGAAGACCGGTTCGTGTTGAGCCGGTCTTCTCTGCAGTTATACGGTGCGTTGGGCACTTTCTTTTCTTGTTATTTATTCAGTCTCCATTCGAAACCGTCTTTGGTATCTTTGATTTCAAATCCGAGTGCTGTCAGTGTGTTGCGGATTTCGTCGGAAGTAGCCCAGTCTTTGTTGGCTTTCGCTTTCATACGTTGTTCCAGTAACATATCTACTACCTTGCCGTAAGCTGCTTCACGACCATCTGAAGAGCCTTTTTCTTCTTTCAATCCCATGATGTCGAAACTGAACAGATGAAATGTTTCTTTCAGGTCTTTCAGGTCTTCGGCGGAGATGGTGGCATTACCGGCAATGATATTGTTTATAATGCGGGCGCCTTCGAAAAGCTGTGCGATGACAATCGGTGTATTCAAGTCGTCATTCATTGCTTCATAGCATTTAGCGCGCAGTTCTTTCACGTTGATTCCCTCTGAAGTTGTCGATGAGGGAGTTATCTTATCCAATGCGTCAATGGCTTCCATCAGACGTTGCAGCCCTTTTTCGGATGCTTGCAGTGCTTCATTGCTAAAGTCTACCGTGCTGCGGTAATGAGCTTGCAGGATGAAGAAACGGATTGTCATTGGTGTGTAGGCTTGTGCTAGCAGCTTATGAGTACCGTTGAAGAATTCGTCCAAAGTGATGAAGTTGCCGAGTGATTTACCCATCTTGGTTCCGTTGATGGTAATCATGTTGTTGTGCATCCAGTAGTGAACCATGTCATCACCTTGTGAGGCTACCGATTGTGCGATTTCACATTCGTGGTGAGGGAAAATCAAGTCCATTCCTCCTCCGTGAATATCGAAGTGTTCGCCTAGGTATTTGCGTCCCATAGCGGTACATTCGGCGTGCCATCCGGGGAAACCGTCGCTCCATGGAGACGGCCAGCGCATGATATGTTCAGGTTGTGCCTTTTTCCAAAGGGCGAAGTCGGCGGGATTGCGTTTTTCGCTTTGTCCGTCGAGGTCACGGGTGGTATTTAATACGTCGTCCAGATTACGTCCGGAAAGTTTTCCGTAATGGTGATCTTTGTTGTATTTGGCTACATCGAAATAAACGGAGCCTTCGCTTTCATAGGCGTATCCGGCATCCAAAATCTTCTGTACCAGTTGGATTTGTTCAATGATATGTCCTGAAGCATGTGGTTCGATGCTCGGAGAAAGTACATTCAGTGCTTCCATTGCTTTATGATAGCGGTTCAGGAAATATTGAACAACCTCCATTGGTTCCAACTCTTCCAGACGTGCTTTCTTGGCAATCTTGTCTTCTCCGTCATCGGCATCATGTTCCAGATGACCTACATCGGTAATATTTCGTACGTAGCGTACTTTATATCCTAGGTGGGTGAGATAGCGGAATAACACATCGAAGGTTATAGACGGGCGGGCGTGTCCTAAATGTGCATCTCCGTAAACAGTCGGTCCGCACACATACATGCCTACATGAGGTGCATGAAGCGGTACAAACAACTCTTTCTTTCTATCTAAGGTGTTGTAAATGGTAAGTTGATGTTCCATAACATTTTATATTTGTTTTATTGGAACCGCAAAGTTAGTATAAAATCTGAATATGCGCCCTATCTTTAATCGGTTGATTTTAAGTGTCGGATCGTTTTTACCGGTAATTTGATTTGTTTCCCGGTATGAAACTAACAGTTTCACACCGAGGAACCAATAGTTTCATTCCTTGAAACCAAAGGTTTCTCACCGAGAAACTAAAACTCTGCCGGCATGTCAGTAGATGTTTGGCTATTGTTGATTGCAAAACTTATTGATTGCTTCTGCTACACCGTCCTCTTCGTTACTCAGGGTGATGTAATCTGCTGCTTTTTTTATAGGTTCTTGAGCATTTCCCATGGCAATCCCCAATCCTGCAAACTTAATCATGGATAGGTCATTATAGCCATCACCTATGGCTATAACTTCTTCACGTGCTACTCCTATTTCTTTTAACAGGACGGCCAAAGAAAGAGCCTTGTCGATACCTTGCGGGACTAATTCGAGAAAATAGGGTTCTGAACGGAAAACATTAATGCGACCTTGCAGCCGGAGACAAAGTTCGGCTTCAAGTGGAATCAGTTTATCGGAATCTCCTACGATGAGGCATTTGGCTACGGGAAGCGTGATGTCTGTCAGGAAGTCATTTGTCTCCCGAACTGCCATTTTATTGAGAAAGGCCTCTTTTAATACGTATGGATCTTGAGAGTTTTCGGTTATTATCTCTGCTCCGTCATAGGTTAATATACTTAGTTGATGGGTACGGGCACATTCGTAGAGCACTGGAACAACTTCATTAGGCAACACATTTTCATATACCATCTCTTGTGTTTCCCAATTAATGATTTCTCCTCCGTTATAGGACAGGATGAATCCACCGAATTCATTCATACGTAACTCATTAGCTAATGGCACAATACCATAAGTAGGTCGACCGGAAGCTAATACCAGTCGTATTCCTTGCTCTTGCATACGTATCAGAGTTTCCCTGTTGCGGGGAGTGATTTCCTTTTTAGAGTTGGTGAGTGTGCCGTCAAGATCGAGCACGATAAGTTTGTATTTCATGTAGGGTTGTTTTGGATGCAAAGATAAATTAAAAAAGTTTTTCTGCAAGGTGGTGGGGGAAAAGATGTGGCTTTAGCTAAGCCAGCCATCGTTTGTTCAACTTGGCAGATGTTTTTGTAAAGTATTGAATATTAATAAAGGAGCTTCAGATCTGAGTCGTCGTGCTGTCATGCATCAGATGCAGGGACTTTCTTTTTGAACCAGACTCGTATTTTTCGGATGTAGTAGCTTCTCCTGTTTCTGATTTCTTGATTGATGATATGACATTTAGATAAATAAAAGCCGCATAACTTTCGTTATGCGGCTTTTATTATTAAACTGGTAAAAGAGTTTTATTCAATTGTTGCTCCATAACCAGCTACATCGCTAGCTAATGTAAATATACCATTTACATAATCATATTGAGTAATAGGAGCTGTTGCGTGCTTGGTTATGTTATTACCGCTTGTTGGTTCTTTAACTAAAGAACTTGTATGATAATAATTCCAATTTTTGGTTAAGCCATATACGATATTGTCGGTTACATCTATTTGAGGTGTGCAACTTTCTAAGAAAGAATAATAGTAGGAGCCGAATTCTGCTTCTGGACTTACGTCAAAGATATTCTTGCTTATAGTCAATGATGTTCCTTTTTGGTATCTGAAGAATATATTGCTACCTATCATGTTGACAAAAGTATTATTTATAATTTCGGCAGAAAGTACACCATCTGATAAAGGTATATTACCAGTAGCCCAGTTTAATATTTGCACGCCTTCTTGAGGTGTCTGGCTATACACTATATTGTTCTTGAAGTTGAAAGTTTTATAATCTCCTAAATTGAAGCCTTTATATATATTTATCAAGGCAATTTTGATAGCATTAACTTCAATACGAGTGTCTTGAACAGAGATGTTGTCTATACCAAAGTAAGTCTTTTGTGCTGCATCGTAATAAATTGGTTTCAAGACATTCGCAATCAGACAGTTGTCAAAGCATATGTCAGTGAAGTCTCCACTGTTGGTAATACCTGCATTGTTTATGAAGTAACCTGCATTGCTACCTCCATTGAGATCACTTAAATCTATTTTTATATTCTTAAAAAGTAGCTTTCCTTTGCATGATTTCCAGCAATTAATAGGACGAAGTGTTACTTGCTCGTCATCATATCGACCGATGATAATAACATCATTGCTGATTGATTTTACTCCGGTTGTGGTAAAATTGTGTGCTGTACCTGTGAGGAACAGTATAACAGGTTTACTCATTGTAGCACTAAAGTAAGTGTCAAGTGCCACATCGGCATCTGTTGCATCCAATATTTGTATGTCAGCATCTGAATAAATTTGGTTGTTGATGGTGATGCCGCCGATAGTAATGTCTTTACCATGATCAAAATCGGCTTTATAATCCGTACGATTCTTAATACTAACCTGAATCTTTGCAATCATAGCATACTTTCCACTTGTTGCCAATATCGCAATATCAGTACTGTTATCAGCTGTTGCACGAGTCATCATCTTTGCGCTTGATGCAGGGGCAGTAACAATCAATACATTTTCTTTTCCAGCTTCCTTAGAGAATTTAGCACTCCATCCTTCTGGAGCAGTAATCATTGTATTTTTTACTCCTCTCATGGTCATGGTAAATTCTTTCGTTTCACCTGCAGAAAACTCTTGTATTTGTTCTAAATCTTCAGCCGCAAAACTACATTCAAAGTCGCTGATAATAGGGATACGTATGGTTGGAGCATCCTCACCCGCAAGTACTAAGACCAGTTCGTTGTTTTCTACTGTTACACTCTTGAAGTTTTTGTCTTCTGCCGGAGCGGAACCGTCACCAGTTGCGCTGACTTTGTCAGTAGTTCCTTCTTTGTATATATAACTATAATTCTTTCCTCCGTCATAGCTAACCTGCCAGTAACCTTCACTATCTACATTGAATGTAGGAGTCTTGCCACTCTCTCCATTAGCTTTCACAGGTTGTCCGTTTACAGTCAGACGCTCCGGAGTTTCATTTTTGTTGTAAAGAACAGTCCAGTAGCCTTCTGAATCAATACCGATAATAGGGCATAACAGGTTATTATCGTTTTTCATATATAGATTTACTGTCTTTCCATTGCTCAAAGTGAGTGTGTAGGAATCAGACTTTTCCTCTATATTAGTAATAAATGTTCCTTCATTATAAAGTTCGCGAAGAGCTTCTGTGTTACTATTTATATCACGTACTTGTGTCTCGAGTGCGGTAACGCGCTTTTTCAGTGCGTCTACATCATCTTCCAAATCGTCAATGTTGGTACATGCTACCAGGCATACAGCCAATAACATGAACATACTCCATACTTTTTTCATGATTATATTGTTTTAAAGTTATTATTTTAAAGAGGATAGCCAGGAAGGAACATATCCCAAACGTTTACGTAATTGAGCCTCATAGAGTGAATATGGTTCCACAGCAGTTCCGTTACTTTCGAGTCGCTTCATTTGAGTAGCATCAAAATCTAAAGGACTTCCGTGGAAACCGACAATGATAGGAGGCATAAATTTCCACCAAAAGCCGTTACCATCCCACCAGGTAAATTTACCTCCTGTATCGATGTCCTGGTCTGTTTGTGCATTTGTTGCGTAGAAATTCCATATTGTCAGATTCTCCATGTGATTAGGCATTTGAGCAGAGTCTCCTCCTTGTCTCCAATGCATGAAACCGCCAGTACAGCAGTCAATTAATGTTGCACGTGGCTGTGTGGCATGTGATTCAAAGCAAGAATCATCTCCCCATTTCACATTCCATATTACAGCACCCATGCTTTGCTTTGAAACACCGCAAGCGTGATATTGACCAACGTTTGTTTTATATTCCATCAATGTGCTTTCACCTTCTCCTTTTCTAAGTGTGTAGCCATTGCTGCTTTCAGTTACTTTTCCAATAAAGATACGGGAAGAAGCTTGCGAGCGGATAGAAGCATGTCCACGATTACCACCAATAGTGATGTCATAAGCAGAACAATTGGCAGAACTTGTGATTGACATGGCTTCACTAACACTTTCAAAATTAACCCGGCGCATCCATGAATTGGTCAGACGTACAAAATCGATAAGCTTAAAACCACCGTCATCTATGTCAGAGCCGTGATGAATAAACTTCTCTTTGGCATGTCCTTTAAATGTAAGGTCTTCTACGCCAACATTGGCATAATTGGCGAATTTATGTACATTCCATCCCCAATCTTTATTAATAGCATGCATGATGGGTTCTTTAAAGGTAATACTGTTACCACTAATCTTTTCAATCTGATGGTATTCGAATATTTGAATACCATTTGTTTTGATATTGGGAGTAATGCCTTGTTGTACCTTAATATCTTGCCATTGATAAGGCGATAGTTCGGAATTAATAACATCATTATCCGTGTTTCCCAACTTGGGGGTTCCCAGTACGAGACATACCCAACTGCCCGCACTTACTCCTGTTAAACTGGCCGTTATGGTTTTGCTGCCTATGGGAGCGTCTTCAGTGATAGCACCAATTGATTCTCCTAATCCTGTATTATGTTTGAACTCCATCATAACAGGAGCATTCCACATTTCCTCAGTAGGTTTGGGAGAATTATTTGCAGCAGTCATTTCGAGTGTTGTTTTGTTTCTTCCGGCTCCTTTTAAAACAATATCACTCATCGATATACGAATCCTGCGATCCTTAGAATCCTCATCTTGTAGAATATAATTCCCTTCTGGGAAGTAGATAATAGCTTTAGCGTTTTCCTTAATATATCGATCTGTCATATTATTGAGATCTTCTTGCTTTGTTTCACTTGCTATTTCTTCCAATACCTTCATGAAAGCTGCTCTGTCAGATTTACCGTCGTTTGGAATAGCTCCATATTTGGGATCTGTAACATCGTATACCTTATATCCTTGTGCTATTAATGTTTCTATTTCAGGAGGTGCTATTTCACCATGTTTATATCCGGCGTATGAAAAGTCCAATAATACATTCTGTTGATCTTCGTTTACAAATTGTTGCCAGGCTTCTGCTCCGGCTTCATTGGAAAGTTGTTTCACTTCAATAGAAACAATACGGATATAATTCTTTGATGAAGTAAGTACAATCTTAATTGTTTCTTCTACGTCTTTTACAACAGTTGCTTGTGGTGTGATAGTTAATAAGTTCTCGGATAAAAGAACATCCCATCCTTTAGGAGCTTGTATTGCAGCTTGTTGCACGTCATTCTGTTCTACTTTATACTCTTTATGGCTCTCATTGGGGGCAAAAACTTGCACAGCTTGTTCACTGTCAGCATCATTGAGACCATAAATGATCAGTCCGAAGCTGTCGTCTACTGGGAAAGTATATGTTTTTTCACCATCGGCCAGGGTGAATGAGAAAGTATGGTTTGCTTCATTATATTCTACCTTACTGAATATACTGGTTCCTCCCTGACTTCCACCTTCGGCCTTAGTTCCTAAGCTTGTATACGTTTGTCCATTATCGTAGCTCACTTGCCAATATCCACTGGAAGATACGCTGATTAATGGAGTTGCCACCACATTGCCTTCTCCATCACGGGGCCATGCTGATACTTTCTCTCCATCGGCTCCTGGCAGATATTTGAAATTAGTATTATTACTTGTTTTATATATCCAGTAGCCTTCTTCGTCTACGGAAAATTCAGGGACAGACGCCTGTACTGCTTCACTTTCCATGACTTTAATGCTTGTTCCGTCACTAAGTTCCAGCAAATATCCTAAGCCATCTTTAGTCGGAGTAATTCCGATAATGATTTTGTTTTTTTGCATAAGGGCTTGCAGACTGGCAAATGAAGTATTCAGTCCTTCCGTTGCTTTTTCCAAAGCAGCGACACGGTCTTTCAGAGAATTGATGTCTGCTTCCAGGTCATCTGTTTTCTGGCACGATTGCATGATTGCCAACATGCTGCAAATACCAAATAGTAATAGGTAGGTAATGCTCCTGTTTTTCATACATTTATTATTTCAGGTTATTTATAATTTTCACAGTGGCAAAGATAACCGGATAAAATAAGAGTATATGGATAAAAAAATTCAGGAATACGATGAAATAATACATTTTACACACCTCTGTGATAGATTGAGGCTTTATGTATTATTAGAGCAGGTCTACCCATTGCTCATTGCTTAATATAGGCAATGACTCACTGTCGGCAACAAATGTTTCCGCCAGTTTTCGTTTCTCATCTTGCAGATGCAGAATCTTTTCCTCAATGCTGTTTTGTGTAATGAAGCGATAGGCAATCACCTGCTTATCCTGACCGATACGATGGGCACGGGCGATGGCTTGCGATTCGGCGGCAGGATTCCACCAGGGATCTATGATAAATACATAGTCGGCTTGTGTAAGATTGAGCCCCACACCCCCTGCTTTTAATGAAATGAGGAATGCTTGAACATCTTTTTGCTCGGTGAAATGGGCGATTTCGGAAGGCCGGTTGTTGGTTGCTCCTGTTAATAGGGCATATTTCCAGCCTCGTTCTCGGAAAGCTTCAGCCAAGACCTCCAGATGTTTGACGAATGAAGAGAAAATTAGGACTTTGTGTCCTTCGCTTTGTAATGTATCGAATGTTTCGATTATCTGTGCGGTTTTTCCGGATGTTCCGGTATAATCAGGAAGAATGAGTTGCGGATGACAAGAGAGTTGTCGTAAACGCAAAATGCCATTTAGTACACTAAATGAATGGAGCCTGTTCGTACTTTGAGGGTGCTGGAGAAGTATGTTTCGCAGGCTGTTTTTCTCCTGTTCGTAACACGTGTTCTGCTCTTCAGTCATGTCGCAGTAGATTGTTTCTTCCGTAAGTTCAGGAAGTTCCGGAGCTACCTCTTTCTTGCTTCTGCGGAGGATGAATGGGGCAGTCAGTTGTTGCAACTGCACTCGTACGCGTTCGTTTCCCTGGCGAATCGGCATTATGAACTGCTTTTGGAAAGCACTTTCCGTGCCCAGTAAGTCCGGTTGTATAAAATGAAATTGAGCCCACAGGTCCTTTAATGAGTTTTCGATAGGAGTACCTGTTAGTGCGAGTCGGTGTTTGCTTTGCAGTTGAATTGCCGACCGGAAGGTGAGCGATTCGCTATTCTTGATATTCTGGCTTTCATCGAGCACGACATATTCGAAACGGTAGGAAGAGAGTATATCAATGTTATTTCTCATCATGCCATACGTAGTAAAGATCAA
>ENA-ORUL01001781-ORUL01001781.1-human-gut-metagenome-genome-assembly--contig:-NODE-1781-length-13951-cov-3.242300_pt1 | contig 13951 bp, 8 predicted proteins | sample MGYA00242084_ERZ509219 | MGnify/ENA primary metagenome ERZ509219 (study PRJEB26280, sample SAMEA2338792) | human gut metagenome | biome: human gut; feature: human-associated habitat; material: faeces...
ATCCACGTATGAAAGAACGTAAGAAATACGGTCTCAAAGCAGCTCGTAGAGCACCTCAGTTCTCTAAACGATAATCAGGAACGAAGAAGAGCAGAGCTTTTCAGGTTTGTTATCGAATACAGAAATCATCAGGCCCCGGAATCTTTGGTTCCGGGGTTTTTCTAAAAGACATTTCAATTATTTCCAATATTTCTATTTCCCAAGAAGTTTATTACCAATATAACGATTAAATTTAATGAAATCCTAAAGCCGATTCATCAAAGCTGCGTCGATTGAACAATCCAGACAGGAGAATTTGCAGAGTTGCTCCATGAAATAATGTAGGTGTAATGACCTGGAAAAAAGTAGATACAGGACAGACCAACAGGAATTCAGGTGAGAAATGACCTGCAAATAAGTAAGTTTGTTAAAAGTCCACGAAAATCACGGCTGCGAATGACTATGGTATGGGAAAGTACATACAAAGTCAACAAAATCCTGTAAAATGGGTGGTCCACGGAAAAGTAAGTGCAAAGCGAGTCAAAAATTGCTCTTGAAATCGGATGCCCTAAGAATGAGTAAATAGATGTTAAGTCCACAAATCACAGACAGAGCCATTACAGAAAAGTCCAATTGAAAATATCCTCTTGACCATTCGTCGAATTTGCGGTATAGTTCTCTACACTTTGCAAAAAAAAGGAGCGAGACTTATGACTTTTTATCAGGAACTTCAGCTGAGTTCGGTGGGTTCGAAACAACTGATCAAAAATACCGCAGACCCAAAGGAGAAACGCCGCCATATTCTGATCTATAACTTCAAGGTATACCTTGTGATGGCATTCTGTGTGGCGGTGGTGACACTGTACACAAATCTGACCGGAAGCGACAACAGCGTTGTGGGAGTAACAGTACTGCTTGCTGTGCTTGTACTCAGACAGGCAGATTTCGGAATCAAAACGACACATGGACTGGTCAGCATTATGGGGATTTTTGCGATTCTTATGATTGCACCGCGGTTTGCCAACACCCTTAATCCGATCGGGGCATTTGCGGTAAATACAGCAGCAATCCTTCTTCTGATGATATTGGGATGTCACAATGTGATCATGTACAACCATTCTACGTTTGTACTCGGTTATCTGCTGTTACAGGGATATGACGTGAGCGGACATGCGTATCTGCTGCGCGTGGAGGGACTGCTTGCCGGAATGGTGATCTGTATGGCGATTTTCTATAAGAATCAGAAAAACAGACCATACCGGAGAACTTTTTTGGATCTGTTCCGGGAATTTGATCTTTCCTCTGCCAGAAACCGCTGGTATATAAAACTGACTTTCATTGTTTCCTCTGCGATGCTTGTGATGTCGCTTCTGGGACTTCCAAGAGCAATGTGGGCGGGGATCGCCTGTATGTCAGTCTGCCTGCCGTTTACGGATGACTGCATGGGAAGGGCAGAGAAAAGAGGCCTTTTTAATATCGTTGGAAGCCTTATTTTTGTGGCATTATATCTGGTTCTTCCGGAATCCATGTATCCGTATATCGGCATGATCGGAGGAATCGGAGTTGGTTATTCTGCCGGCTATGCATGGCAGACGGCGTTCAATACGTTTGGGGCGTTGTCGATCGCGGCAGGATTGTTTGGACTGCAGAATGCAGTGATTCTGCGTATCGGGGCAAACATTTTTGGAAGTGTGTATACTGTGATCTGCAATAAAGGTCTGGACCGGCTGGCACAGGTGGTGGAACAGCGGAAAAAAGTAACTGCATAGAGGGCACTCACAAAAAATAAAAATCAAAGAATGAATCAAAGAAAATCCCCGTATACTGGAACAAGGGCATCCGTATACGGGGATTTTAGTGTGCTATGCAAAAAATCAGTCAGCTTGCTGCCACGGGGCAGATCCTGCTTCTTCTGGGGACACATCTGTATTTTACATTTCGTCTGCGGTTTATCCAGCGTAAGATCCCATGTGGGATCAGGCTTAGTTTTTCCGGGAAAAATAATACTTCCTACTCGGCACTTGCGACAGCGTTGGCGGCGACGATCGGGACGGGAAATATTATCGGTATCTCCACGGCGATCGCAGTCGGCGGGGCAGGTGCGGTGTTCTGGTGCTGGATCACCGGTGTGCTTGGAATTGCAACCTGTTATGGAGAATGTTTTTTGTCCATGAAATACCGCAAAACGGAAAAAGATGGAAAGAGGATCGGCGGTCCGATGTATGTGTTGGAGAGAGGCATGCAGCAGAAAGGACTTGCGGTCTTATTTTCTGTGTTTACGATATTAGCGTCGCTTGGGATCGGCAGCAGTGTGCAGGCACATTCGATCAGTGCGGCGATAACGGAACAGATACCGGTATCGCCGCATATCATCGGCATGGCAGCGGGGGTGCTTGCGGGGAAGGTGATCATCGGTGGCAGCCGGCAGATTGGAAAAGTATGTACCTGGCTGGTTCCTGTGATGAGTGCATTTTATTTAGGCGGATGTATTTTTATCCTGATGAAAAATTATACGGTGATCCCGGAGGCAGTAAAAATGATCGTGACCTCTGCGTTTCTGCCGCAGGGGGGGTGGTTGGGACAACGGTGATGGCGGGGTTAAGAACCGGGATTTCCAGAGGGCTTTTTACAAATGAGGCGGGACTTGGCTCAATTCCAATGGCAGCGGCGACGGCGCAGCATGCCTCACCGCGGGATCAGGCACTTGTCTCCATGACAGGACCTTTTTGGGATACGGTCGTCATGTGTGCAATCACAGGAATTGCTTCGGTTTCAAGTATGATTGCCCATCCGGGCAATTATGTGGGGGTGCCGGGGGAGCGGATGTGTTTTGCCGTATTCCGGGAACTGCCGGTGTGGGGCGATGAGATGTTGTCGGTTTCATTGGTCTTGTTTGCGTTTGCGACGATCATCGGATGGAATGTCTATGGCGAGTGCGCCGTGCGGTATCTGTTTGGGGAAAAGGGTGTCCGCATTTACCAGGTCGTTTATATGATGTGCGTTTATTTCGGCGCAGTGATTACTCTTGATGTGGTGTGGGGCATTTCGGATTTGTTTAATTTTCTGATGGCAGTGCCAAATCTGATCTGTCTTTTGGGACTGCGCCGGGAAATTGAAATAAAAGATACAAAAAAGAAATATTAATGTTTACGATACTAGACAAAACAGAAGCCGAAAGATTATAATAGGCAGTATGGTGTGCAGACAGCACATGTAAATATTAATAAGGAAGAAAGAGGTAACCGTATGTACATAATACAGTTTATCAGAGGATTTTGTATGGCACTCGCAGACAGTGTCCCGGGAGTATCCGGTGGAACCGTGGCATTTCTGCTTGGGTTTTACGATCAGTTTATCGACTCGATCGATGATCTGATCACCGGAAATATGGAAAAAAAGAAAACAGCGTTTTTCTTTCTGATCAAGCTCGGTATCGGCTGGGTAACAGGAATGGTTCTTGCGATTCTGATCCTTGCAAATGTTTTTGAATCCCATATTTATGCGATCAGTTCATTATTTATCGGATTTATAATTTTTGCAATTCCGATTGTAGTCCGTGAAGAATTGGACACACTAAAAGGGAAATATGCATATTGCCCGTTTGTACTGGTTGGGGCAGCCATTGTGTGTGCCATCACCTATTTTAATCCGGTTGGCGGCGGAAACAGTGTAAATCTGGAACATCTGACAGTCACAACGGGAATTTATGTATTCATAGCAGGCGCAGTTGCAATCTGCGCAATGGTGCTTCCTGGTATTTCCGGCTCCACACTGCTTTTAATTATGGGACTTTACCTGCCGATCGTGACGGCGATTAAAGATATCCTGCATTTAAACTTAAAAAGTTTTCCGACAGTATTCGTATTCGGATGTGGTGTGTTAGTCGGTATTTTCAGTATTGTAAAGCTGATCCGTAAGGCATTAGAGCGTTTTCGGGCGCAGATGATCTTTCTGATCGTCGGACTGATGCTTGGTTCTATTTATGCTGTGATCATGGGCCCAACAACACTGGATACCCCACAGCCTGCAATGACGATCCACAATTTTTCCATCCTGTTCTTTATCATAGGTGGGGTAGTGATCTTTGGTTTGCAGCAGATGAAAAAAATTAAAAAATAAACATTTGAGGGCAGTGTGAAAATAAGATTTTCACACTCAAGTTTGTGCTTACACCCAAACTTGTCATGCGTAAAGTGCAGCGTAAAAATGGAGAATACTATGAAAAAGTTACTGGTTTATTTAAAAGATTATAAAAAAGAAAGTGTATTAGGTCCGCTTTTTAAACTGCTCGAGGCAACCTTTGAACTGATCGTGCCGCTGGTTATGGCGGCAATCATTGATACCGGTGTTGCGACCGGGGACAAGTCCTATATTATGAAAATGTGTATGGTGCTGGTACTGCTTGCAGTGATCGGTCTGACCTGCTCGATCACCGCACAGTATTTCGCGGCAAAGGCGGCAGTCGGGTTTGCAACAAAACTGCGCCATGCGCTGTTTGCACACATTGAGCGCCTCTCTTTTACAGAGATGGATACTGTTGGAACGGCAACACTGATCACGAGAATGACAAGTGATGTCAATCAGGTGCAGAACGGCGTGAACCTTGTGCTGCGTCTGTTTCTGCGTTCCCCGTTTATCGTGTTCGGCGCAATGGTCATGGCATTTACCATCGATGTCAAAGCGGCACTGGTGTTTGTCGTTACGATCCCGCTTCTTTCCATAATCGTATTCGGTATCATGCTGATCAGTATTCCGCTTTATAAAAAGGTACAGTCAGCGCTCGATAAGGTGCTTGGGATCACAAGAGAAAATTTAACAGGAAGCAGGGTGATCCGTGCTTTGAATAAGGAAGATGATGAAAAAGTACATTTTAATGAAAATAATGATCTTCTGACAAGGGCGCAGATCTATGTCGGAAAGATATCAGCACTAATGAATCCGCTTACCTATGTGATCATCAACGGTGCGATCGTGGTGCTTGTCTGGACCGGTGCAGTCCGTGTTGATAACGGATATATCACACAGGGTGAGGTGGTTGCGCTGATCAACTATATGTCACAGATCTTAGTGGAGTTAGTGAAGCTTGCAAACCTGATCATCAATATCAATAAATCCATTGCATGTGGAAACCGTATCCAGTCCATTTTTGAGATGCAGCCATCCATCACGGACGGATCAGGCCAGAAAGTGGATAAGGTGCAGACGGATACCGCTGACAGATCAGAAGAAGCAGAGTATGCCGTGGAATTTTCACATGTAGGATTAACCTATGCGGGTGCCGGAGACGAATCTTTAACGGATATTGATTTTAAGGTAAAAAAAGGCGAGACGATCGGTATCATCGGAGGAACCGGTTCCGGAAAATCTTCGGTAGTCAACCTGATCCCGCGGTTTTATGACGTGACGTCCGGTTTTATTAAAGTGGACGGAAAAGACATCAAAGATTATCCGCTTGAGGAGCTGCGTGGAAAGATTGGTACGGTTTTACAGAAAGCCGTGTTGTTCCATGGAACGATTCGCGAGAACTTAAAATGGGGAAACCCGGATGCAACAGAAGAAGATCTGAACCGTGCCATCACAGTTGCGCAGGCAAAAGAGTTTGTCGACAACAAAGAGGGCAGACTTGATTTTGAAATCGAACAGGGCGGAAAAAACCTTTCCGGCGGACAGCGCCAGCGTTTAACGATCGCACGTGCAGTCGTAAAGAAACCGGAGATACTCATTTTAGACGACAGTGCATCCGCACTTGATTTTGCAACGGATGCAGCTCTTCGAAAAGCCATCCGCGAAATGGAAGGAGAGACGACCGTCTTTATCGTTTCCCAGCGAGCTGCTTCAATCCAGCATGCAGACCGCATCGTTGTGCTTGATGATGGAAAGATCGTCGGACTTGGAACCAGCGAAGAGCTGTTAGAAAGCTGTGAGGTATATCAGGAAATCTACAACTCACAGTTTAAGAAACAGGAAGGAGGTAAGACGGCATGAAAAAAGTAGTGACAGACCAGCAGAAGACAACAGTAAAAAAAGTGCTTGATTACATCCGGAGATACTGGTTTTACCTTGGCTTATCGATCGTGCTTGCGGCAGTTACCGTGGCACTGACTCTTTATATCCCGATCTTAACAGGACGTGCAGTCGACCTGATTATCACGAAGGGACAGGTTGATTTTGCAGGAATCCTTGTGATCTTAGAGCGTATGGCAGTGGTGATTTTGCTCACGGCAGCCGCGCAGTGGATCATGAATGCATGCAACAATAAGATTACTTACAATGTGATCCGTGATATCCGGAAAGAAGCGTTTGAGCGGATCGAACATTTACCGCTTAAGTATATTGATTCCCATTCTTATGGAGAGGTGGTCAGCCGTGTCATCGCGGATGTTGATCAGTTTGCAGATGGTCTTCTGATGGGATTTACACAGTTTTTTACCGGAATCGTGACAATTTTCGGTACACTGATCTTTATGCTGACGATCAGTGTGAATATCACGGTTGCGGTCGTGGTCATCACACCGTTATCATTGTTTGTTGCAAGTTTTATTGCAAAAAAGACATTTTCCATGTTCAAACTGCAGTCTGAGACGCGGGGCGAACAGACCGCTTTCATCGAAGAGATGGTTGGAAACCAGAAAGTCGTGCAGGCATTTTCACATGAGGATGAGGCGTTAGAGCAGTTCGACGAGATCAACGGAAGACTGCAGAAATATTCACTGCGCGCGATCTTCTTTTCAAGTATCACGAACCCGGCAACACGTTTTATCAACAGCCTTGTCTATGCGACAGTCGGTGTCATCGGTGCATTTCTTGCCATCAGAGGAAGCATTACAGTCGGACAGTTATCGAGTCTTTTAAGTTATGCGAACCAGTATACGAAGCCGTTTAACGAGATCTCCGGTGTCATCACCGAGCTGCAGAATGCACTTGCCTGTGCTGCCCGAGTGTTTGAACTGATCGAGGAGCCGGTCGAGAAGCCGGATGCAGAGAGTGCGAAAGTGTTAGAGAAAGCGGACGGAAGCGTAGAACTGTCCCATGTATATTTCTCTTATACGCCGGAACAGAAGCTGATCGAGGATTTCAACCTTTCCGTACAGCCGGGACAGCGCGTGGCAATCGTAGGGCCTACGGGCTGCGGTAAGACGACGCTCATCAATCTTCTGATGCGTTTTTATGATGTGAACAGTGGAGAGATCCGTGTCAGCGGAACACCGATCGGTGAAATGACCAGAAAGAGCCTCAGAAGCAATTATGGTATGGTATTGCAGGAAACGTGGTTAAGGAGTGGAACGATCCGTGAAAATATCACGATGGGAAAACCGGATGCCACGGAGGAAGAGATCATCGCAGCGGCAAAAGCATCCCATGCTCACAGCTTTATCAAGCGTCTGCCAAAAGGATATGATACCGTGATCTCGGAGGATGGCGGAAGTCTTTCGCAGGGACAGAAACAGCTCCTTTGTATCACGAGAGTCATGCTGTGTCTGCCGCCGATGCTGATCTTAGATGAGGCGACATCCTCGATTGATACGAGAACCGAGATCAAGATTCAGGAAGCATTTGCGCGTATGATGAAAGGACGTACCAGTTTCATCGTTGCACATCGTCTCTCCACGATCCGAGAAGCAGATATCATTCTTGTCATGCGGGATGGAAATATTGTGGAACAGGGAAAACATGAGGAACTGTTAGAGAAAAATGGATTTTATGCAAAACTGTATAACAGCCAGTTTGCAAAATAAAATGTAAGAAAAATAAGAACAGCCGTATTTTGAGGTGACCTGTGATCGTCAGATAATGAAGCAGCGGTCAGAATGCCTCAAAGTCCGGCTGTTTTTATGAAGTTTATTTGAAGGTGTTTCTAAGATCAGTAGATCATGCGGTTTCCGCTGATACATTCTGTGGTGGAAGTTTCTATGTAATGGAGAGCACCGTCTACGTCCCTTGCACGGACGAAATTATAAATGGATAAGGCACTCTGGTATAATTCCTCGATGCTGTATTTTATTGCATAGCGCACCCACAGGCTGCAAACAAGGTCGCGGAAAGAGGTAAAAAACAGCGGCAGAAGCATATTTCCACTGATAAAACTCAGTTCGTGGCTGAATTCAAAGATCGATGCAGCGGCATCCTCCGGGGTGGAGGAATTTTTTAATTTGTCCAGATAAAAGGTAAGTCCCTCGATTTCAGCGTCACTTGCTTTTTCAATCGTAAGGCGGGCTGCAAGGTTCATAAAAAGAATACGCACTTCGAGGATGGAACGGATCTCATCACTGCTTAAAGAACCGCCATTATATTTCATAATGGAAACTAAAGTGTCCATAGTTCCATTTCTGCGGTAATCTTCCACGAACGTACCAATCCGTGGTTTTACCACGACAAACCCCTTCTTTTCAAGTTCGGCGATACCGGAGTTGACGACGGCACGTGAAACCTGCATGGATGAGGCAAGTTCACGTTCGGATGGGAGTTTCGTGCCAATCGGAAGTCTGCCGGAAATGATCATATTTTCAAGTTCGGATATAAATAACTCTTTGAGTGATGGTGCATTTAATTTTTGAAATTCCATAAAATTTATACCTCTATTGTGTCAAAAATATTTGTGGTATGGTCACATACCACAAATAATTTTAGGGTTTTCCGGAAAAAAAATCAAGAAAATGTTGTTGAAAGTGTTCAAAAAAACATACAAAAAATGAGTGATATTTTTTGACAATTTATGACAAAATGCATATAATAGAACTATATCAGAAAGAAGAGAGAGAGGATTGCCGATGAGGTCTTTACAGTCTAAATTTCTGGCTTTGACGGTAGGATGTGTACTTCTTTCAGCGCTGGCACTTGGATATGTTGGTTTTCTATATACGCATAAACTTGTAAATGAGGATTCCGCGCAGTTCATGAATCTGTTTTGCGAGGATAAGGCAGAGGAGATCAATGCAACGCTGACAAGTATTGAACAGTCCGTGAATATGATTCAGGATTATACAATAGAACAGTATGGCGAACTTGGAAAAAACGGGATGGACAAAGACAATACCGATGTGCTGGTGAAGAAAGTGCAGGAGGTTGCCTTACATACTGTGAAAAATACAGAAGGATCACGCGGAGTCTATATGAGAGTGAATCCGGAACTTGCTGGTCCCCAGACAGGATTTTTCTGGTACAAGGATGAAAATGGCGAAGTTACTGAAGATTCCCTTGTCGATTTTTCAAAATATGCACAGGATGATAAGGAGCATGTCAACTGGTATTATGAGGCACTCGAAAAAGAAGAGGCGTTCTGGATGGAGCCGTATGACAATAAGAATAAAAATGACTGGATTATTTCTTATGTGGTGCCGATATACAGGAATGAAGACTTTATCGGTGTTCTGGGCATGGATATTGATATGGCACTGCTGAAAGAAAAGGTGGATTCTGTACAGATTTATGAGAGCGGTTATGCTTTCCTTGCAGGAGCAGATTATGTAATTTATTATCACCGTGATTATCCGGAAGGACTTGATGAAGAAAATACACATGGAAAGATCAGAAAGGTCTTAAATTTACTGTACAAAAAAGGAACACAGGATAATCTTGTCGGTTATAATCTGGATGGCATAAAGAAGAAAATGACCGCCAGACAGTTGGAAAATGGTATGTTTTTTGTTGTCACCGCACCGGCAAAGGAGATCAATGCGTCGAGTAACCGTATTATCCGATTGTTTTTGGTTTCAACGCTGTCTATCATGTTTATATCGGTTTTGATCACAATCCATGTTACCAGGGAAATGACGCGTCCGCTCAAAGAACTTACGGAAGCTGCACAGAAGGTTGCCGGTGGTGATCTTGAGGTCAATATCGACTGTGAATCCAAAGATGAGGTTGGTGTACTTGCAGACAGCGTGCAACAGATGGTAAATCACCTGCGGCATTACATTGACTATGTGAATGAGCAGGCGTATACGGATGCCCTGACAGGCGTTGCCAATAAAGCTGCATATAAAGAGTATGTGGATAAGTTAGATAAACGTGCGGCTGATGAGAAGATCAAATATGCAGTTGTAGTCATGGATATCAATAACCTTAAAAAGATCAATGACAATTTTGGACATGAATTCGGTGACATGCTGATCAGGGATGCAAGCAGACTGATACAAAATGGATTTAAAGACCATATCGTATACCGCATCGGAGGAGACGAATTTGTGATCATCATCGAACAGGCCGAAAAGGCAATATGTGATGAGTTGCTGAGAAATTTTGATGATGGCATTGTGGTTTTCAATAAAAACAATACAAAGTATGAACAGAAAATACAGATTGCGCGGGGAATCGCATTTTATGAGCCGGACTGCATAGATTCTTTTGCATCCGTATTCCGTGAAGCAGATCATGCAATGTATGAGAATAAGGTTATGCAGAAATCAATGCAGACTGCGCCGCCTGCTGCGGGACAGTCTTAGGTAATAAAAACAGATGGAGGATAAAAAAATGGGCGATGATAAAAAGATGGCATGGAAAAAACTGCTAAGCATTTTTGGTGTGTTTTTCCTGATTATGGCAGTATGGCAGATTGTTGTACTTGAGCTGTTGAAAAATGGAGTGATCGGCACAATGGTTGCGATGATACTGATCTGTGCTGCAACAGTAATCATTTTCGGGTTAGTGTTTGCATTAATCAGGACACTTTTGGATGTTTTCAGACAGCTTATGGGCGAAGGCACAGAGGCAGGAGGTTCCGGTGGTGTTGCAGAGAAGGCAAATAAACTTGCGGAGAAAGATGGTGAGATCGGACAGCTTGTGCGTACATTTCAGGAGTCGATTACTTCATTTTCACAGGTTGTACTTGGCATTAAAAAGGCGACGAAGGAGCTTGGTGAGGTTTCGGAGGATTTCAAACATATCTTTAAGAGTATGACAACTTCTCTGGATCAGACCGAGCAGGCAGTTACCACCATTACCGATAATACAATATCCCAGGCAGATCATACCGTTGATATGAAAGAGAAGATCGACGCTATCAGCAGAACGATTGATGAAATTGCTGAAAATGTTTCGATGTTAGCACAGAGTGCAGAGCATATGAAAGAGAGTAACAAAGCAGCAGAAGCAATCATGGAGGAACTTGTAAATATCAGCAAAGAGAGCGGCATTGCGATTGAAAATGTAAGACAGCAGACAGATCTGACCAACCAGTCAGCGCAGGAGATCCGTACGGCAACAGAGATCATAGCCGGAATTTCTAATCAGACAAACCTTCTTGCATTGAATGCAAGCATTGAGGCTGCAAGAGCAGGGGAACATGGAAGAGGATTTGCAGTTGTTGCGGAAGAGATCCGTACGTTAGCAGATCAGTCAAGAGAATCAACAGAGCAGATCAACCAGATTGTCAATACATTGATTGACAATTCAAATATCAGTGTAGAGATCACGCAGAAGGTATCAGAAGCGTTTGTAAAACAGAATGAAAAGATTCATGATACAGAAGAGATTTTCCGTTCACTGAATGAGGAAATCAAGAATACAAGCGATGCGGTAGATGGAATCAGTGAAGAAGTAAGTGCGTTAGATGATCATAAGACTGTGATCGAGAGTGGAATCACATCTCTGACAGAGTTTGCGGAGAAGAATGCTGACAGCGCTAAAGTAACGACCGAGAATATGGAAGAATTCCAGCAGATCGTTGACCAGTGCAATCAGGCGACAGAGCGGATTGTGACAGTATCAGATGAGCTGGTAGGTTACCTCGGAAAAGTAAACGCTAATGTAAAAGATAAAATAGGTGGACGTAATTAAAAAATAAATCGGAAATGGAGAAAAGAGTACCGCATGAGCAATTGTGCGGTATTTTTCAATACTATGAGAACAGAACAGAAAACATCAGTAAAAAACAGCATAGGAAGACTTGTCTTTGTCGGAATCAGTGTCTTGCTTCAGGTGATATGGATCATCAACCTTTTCTTATGGCTGAACCGTTATTCAGCGGCAATTTCCCTTTTTTCCACGCTGATCGCAGTCTCAGTTGTCTTTGCAATATACGGAACGCATGGAAATATGGCATTTAAAGTGCCATGGATGCTTCTGATTGCAGCTTTTCCGATTTTTGGATTGTGTGTGTTTCTGTTATTCGGGCGTTCGAATCTGACGAGGAGCATGAAAAAACGTTATGAATTGATCGATGAGGAACTTTTTCCTTTTTTAAACGGTGATGATGAGGTCATAAAAGAACTGCAGGAAAAAGATTTGTCGATTGCAAATCAGTCGGATTATATCTGGAAATACGGGCATTATCCGGTATATCATAACACGGATGTAGCATTTTATGCGGATGCGTCACAGGGGCTGGAGGCACAGCTTGCAGAACTGAAAAAAGCAGAACATTTTATTTTTATGGAGTACCATGCAATCGAGCAGGCGGAATCATTTGAGCGGATTTTAAACGTTTTGAAAGACAGAGCTGCACATGGTGTGGAGGTACGTATTTTTTATGATGATGTCGGAAGTATCGGTTTTATCAATCATGATTTCCGTAAACGCATGGAAGAAAATGACATTGCATGCCGTGTATTCAATCCGATTATTCCGGTATTGTCCGTATTTATGAATAACCGGGATCATAGAAAGATCACGGTCATCGATGGAAAGGTGGGATTTACAGGGGGATATAACCTTGCAAATGAGTATTTTAACATTACCCACCCGTACGGACACTGGAAGGATACCGGTATCCGCTTAGAGGGGGATGCGGTAAAAAGCCTTACTGTCATGTTTCTTGAAATGTGGAATGCCGTGAAAAAAACAGATCAGGATTATCAGAAGTATCTGCCAGAGACAGATTATCAGGCGAAACAGGATGGTTTTATCCAGCCGTATGCGGACAGTCCGTTAGATGACGAGCACGTCGGAGAGAGTGTTTATATGAATCTCATTGCACATGCAAAAAAGGAGATTTATTTCACAACCCCGTATCTGATCATCACAGATGAGATGAACCGGGCACTGGGACTTGCAGCAAAACGCGGGGTGGATGTGCGGATCGTCACACCGGGAATCCCGGATAAAAAACTGATCTACAAAGTGACACGTTCTTATTATGCAGGACTGGTGCGACAGGGGGTGCGTATTTATGAATACACACCTGGATTTATTCATGCAAAACAGTGTGTCTGCGACGGGGAAGCGGCAACCTGTGGCACGATCAATATGGATTATCGCAGTTTGTATCTTCATTTTGAAAATGGGGCTTTTTTGTACAACTGTGATGCGGTGAAGGAAATGCGGAAGGATTTTGAACATATTTTTGCCGAGAGTACGGAAGTGACAGAAAAATATAAGAGCGGGCGATCCGCTGTTTTGCGTGGAACCCAGTGCCTTCTACGGTTGTTTGCACCTTTGATGTAAAAAACGCACTTTCTATTATTCATGACAATAGAATGTTCGCAGAGTGTGCATTCTATTGTATGAAATCTTCACAGAAGTTTAAATAAATTTTTGGTAAAAGTATGGTAAAATAGTAATTAGAAGGTAACCGGTCAGGAGAAGCCGTTACAAAATAATGTTTCTAAGGAGAAAGTCAAATGGAGTACATGGATATTGAAACAGTCAAGGAACTGGATCATGTTTTTGGGGACATTGAGGAGTTACAGAAGTTTCGCTGTCTGATGATGCAGTACGAATGTGCGATGTTAGAGGTAAAGACAAAGCTGGATGTATTAAATACAGAGCTGTCGGTCCAGAACAGCAGAAACCCGATCGAGTCGATAAAATGCAGGATCAAGGAACCGGACAGTATCATGAAGAAAATGAAGCGTCAGGAGATCCCGTTTTCGGTGGACAACATTGAAAAAAATTTAAATGATATCGCAGGTGTCCGCGTTATCTGCTCTTTTCCGGATGATATTTATACATTAGCGGATTATCTGGAAAAGCAGGATGACATCAAACTCATCAAGAAAAAAGATTACATCAGCCATCCGAAGCCGAATGGCTACCG
>ENA-ORUL01001794-ORUL01001794.1-human-gut-metagenome-genome-assembly--contig:-NODE-1794-length-13891-cov-2.739086_pt1 | contig 13891 bp, 8 predicted proteins | sample MGYA00242084_ERZ509219 | MGnify/ENA primary metagenome ERZ509219 (study PRJEB26280, sample SAMEA2338792) | human gut metagenome | biome: human gut; feature: human-associated habitat; material: faeces...
ATCCAAATGATGAACCGCTACTAATCGGTCTTGAACATTCGTGCCGGCTCCCATCTTTTGTGTACTGCCAAGCAGCACTCGAACTTGCCCGGAGCGAACTTTGGAAAAAAGTTCTTTCTTTTTTGCTTCGGTATCGGCACTATGAATAAATGCGATTTCTTCCTCTGGCACACCACGGTCAATCAATTTTGCCTTAATATCATCATAGACATTAAATGTGCCATCATTTTTCGGTGTAGACAAATCACAGAACAGAAGCTGTGTCAGCTTATCGTCCTTACCGTCCTCCCAGATACGGAACACATTATTGACACAGGCATTTAATTTGCTGTTTGGGTCATCCGGCAGCATTGGATTCATCAATCGCTGATCCAGACCGATTTTTCTACCATCCGACGTAATTTTCAGCATGTTATCCACAGATGGGTCTACCGTTCCACCATGCACAAGAGCTGCACGTTCCGACAGCGAAGCCACCATTTCTTTCTGAATATCGGATGGCTGTACTACCACTGTTTCAAATTTTGCTTCTGGCACAGGAAGATTCAACTGATCAGAGGTCTTAATATCTGCAACCTCTTTGAACATATTCATCAACTCTGGCAAGTTAAAGAACTTTGCAAATCGTGTTCTTGCTCTGTAACCAGTTCCTTCAGGAGCTAACTCAATGGCCGTTGTTGTTTCTCCAAATGTCGAAGCCCAACAGTCAAAGTGTGTCAGCTTTTTCTGCTGAAGCGTATTGTACTGGAGATAACGCATGACCGTATAAAGCTCTGTCATGGAGTTACTTACTGGTGTACCTGTTGCAAAGATAACACCTCGTCCACCTGTCACTTCGTCCATATATCGGCACTTCATAAACATATCCGAAGATTTCTGTGCTTCAGAAGTAGATAAACCTGCCACATTCCTCATCTTTGTATATAGGAAAAGATTTTTATATGCGTGGCTTTCATCTACAAACAGTCGGTCAACACCTAACTGTTCAAATGTGATTACATCATCCTTTCTCTCCGTGGAAGTCAGCTTGTCCAATCTTGTTTGTAAAGATTTTCTGGTCTTTTCCATCTGTTTGATAGAAAAATTCTCCCCATGACTACGCTTCAATTCATCCAGAGCATTTTCAATCTCATCAATCTGCTCACGAAGCAAACGCTCCTGTCTTTCTGCGGAAATCGGGATTTTTTCAAACTGACTATGTCCGATAATGACTGCATCATAATCACCTGTAGCAATTCTGGCACAGAACTTTTTACGATTGGCTGTCTCAAAATCTTTCTTACTTGCTACTAACAATTTTGCACTCGGATACAGTCTCAGGAACTCATTTGCCCATTGTAAAGTTAAATGGTTCGGCACAACAAACATACTCTTCTGACACAAACCAAGTCTTTTACTTTCCATAGCTGACGCTGCCATTTCAAAGGTCTTGCCTGCACCTACTTCGTGTGCCAATAAAGTGTTGCCACCATAAAGAACATGAGCAATAGCATTTAGCTGATGTGGTCTTAACTTAATGTCTGGGTTCATACCTCCAAATCGTATATGACTACCATCGTATTCACGAGGTCTGGTAGAGTTGAACATTTCATTATAAGTCTTAACCAGTTCCTGTCTGCGGTAATGGTCTTTCCAAATCCAGTTCTGAAACGCATCTTTGATAGCCTGCTGTTTCTGCTGTGCAAGGGTAGTTTCCCTTTTGTTCAGAACTCGCTTCTGTTTTCCGTCCTCTTCAATCGTGTCATAAATACGCACATCTTTCAGATTCAACGTATCTTCCAGAATACGATAAGCATTGGCACGGTCTGTACCATAAGTTACATAGGCACTAACATCATTGTTGCTCGGTCTGCTTTTTCCTGTAATCTGCCACTCTGCTGTAAACGGAGAAAACTTCACTTCAATCGCTCTACGCAAATAATATGGCGTATCAAAAGTTTCTTCCATGAAGTCCTGAATATAATCTCGGTCAATCCAAGTCGCACCAAGACGTACATCAATTTCAGACGCATCCAAATCCTTCGGCTGTGCTTTTTCCAGAGCTTCCACGTTGATATTGTATCTGCTGTCAATTCTTGCTTCTTTCTTCGCAATGCGAAGTTTATCACGCACATTGCCGGAAAGATATTCATCTGCTGTCTGCCAGCCTTTGTACGGTTCATCAGAACTCATCGGGTCTTTAAAAATAACACCTTTCAATCCCTCAATTACATCATCGTAATTATCTGTTCCAAGCAGCTCTGCCATATAGGGCAAATCCACCTTGCCACGTTCTCCAATGGAGATTGCAAGTGCTTCACTCGGCGTATCCACACTGGTAATTTTAACTTCTGGACGAATTGTCCTTTTGTTAAACATATCTGCTTTACTCTCCAACTCTCCGTTCTCATCGAGGTTTCCCAGAGAACAAAGAAGATAATAGGAAGAGTCTTCAGAAAATGCCTGTGCATTGGCTCTTGCATTGATCAGTCCATAGTTTTCTGTGAACGAATCATACACTGTCTCCAACTCTCGCTGCTTTGCCTGAATCATTTCATCAGGGTAATCTTCCAACTGGTAATCAATCAGTTCATTTACCACCTGACGGAGCTGAACCATCCCTTTGATTCTGCCTTTTGCTGTTTCATTCAGATCACACAGTCGCATAACAGAGTTTTCACGGAAATACACCTCTCCATCTACCACCGTATAAGAAAAATTCTTTACATTCGGGTCAGCAGGAATCGTTTCGGCAACGCCTGTAAAATCTGGTTCGATAAACTCGACTTCTTCATATTTGCCATGAATATGTGTGATTGCTTCTTTTAACTGTTCTGACAGTTCCACACCTTCCTTTGGAACAACGGTACATTCCTCCTTGCCGTACTGCGTTGACTGTGTGGAAAGCTCGCCTATAATCATTTCTGGATGATTTACAAAATAGCTGTTAAGGGCATACCCCTCTGGTGTCATTCCCAAATGCACCCAATCCGGCTCAATATCAATCGGATGGTCTCTTTTCTGTAAAAAGATAATATCCGATACAACATCTGTACCTGCATTTGCCTTAAATGCATTGTTCGGAAGTCGGATTGCTCCTAACAGTTCTGCCCTTTGTGCCAGATACTTACGCACATCAGGAGACTGCTGATCCATTGTGTACCTGCTGGTCACAAAAGCAACCACACCACCCGGACGTACCTGGTCAAGTGCTTTGGCAAAGAAATAGTTATGAATAGAAAATCCCAACTTGTCGTATGACTTATCGCTGACTTTGTAATTACCAAACGGAACATTACCGATAGCCACATCAAAGAAATCTCTTCGGTCCGTGGTTTCAAACCCTGCCACTGTAATATCTGCATTCGGATAGAGTTTCTTTGCAATTCGCCCACTGATAGAATCCAATTCCACACCATACAGTCTGCTGTTTCGCATTTCTTCTGGCATCATACCGAAGAAGTTACCGATACCCATGGCAGGCTCCGTTGCCGCACCGAAATTGATACAATGTAACGATGAACCAGATACCCCATTAACGATGAACACGCCACCCAATTAACGATAGCGAACAGGTGCATGTGGTGTGTAAAAAAACATGTTCGCATTATATAATACAAAACAAATTGATTTTGCTTGCCAGCATAGTTGATTATAAAGTAAAAAAAGATAACCAGCCACCTTAGCAGCCGGTTACCTAAATACATGGTTATGGTTATATTTCCCCGGGCGTAACCCCATACCTTTTCTTGAAAGCGTCGATAAAATGGCTTGCATTGGTATATCCCACCATCCATACCACATCTTTCACCTTATATTTTCCGCTTTGCAACAAACGATGTGCCATCTCCATGCGCTTTTCCACTATGTACTCGTAGACCGTACAATTAAAACAGGCTTTGAAGCCCTGCTTCAATTTAGTTTCACTGAGATAGCATTGCTCCGCAATCTGTGCGATTGTCAAAGGGTGCAGGAAATGATTGTCAATAATTTCCCTGGCCTTCATCAAGCAGCGATAATCTTCTCTGGAAATCTCTTTGTCGTTTTTCTGCTTTCCAATCGCTTCTTCGCAGAACAGGGAGACAAGTTCCAATACCTTTCCTTCAAGATACAACTTGCGCAGCTTTCGCTCTGGCGGGCAGTCTAATAGCTGCTGCAAAACCAAGCGAATTTCCGGTGTGGTAGAAAATATGTGTGTACAAATCTTGTTATCCCGCCGAATTAAATGCGCAGCTTCTAAATCCTCTGCCAAAGGCAGGAAACGCTCCTGTTCCAGCGAAATGCTTAATGTTCGGTAAGGTTCTTCAGAACCAAAACGGCTGATGCATTGGGAAAAAGTTCCACACTGTAAACTGCACTGTGTAGGGGAAAGCTGGTAGTGCTCGCCTCGTGTTTGACGATAATCCCATTCGCAGATCCCATTCATACAGAAAGAGAGTTGAAAGACTTTGCGCTCTGGATACTCTTCGCACAGTTCCGTTTCCTTTTTGAACGCCATTTCAGACTGCACTAAAAATAATCCTTTTGACACTTCCTGCATATCCACCAATCCATCGGCCACCTGTTTTGTAAGCCGAAAGCTGGTATCGGTTTGCTTCACTGCTTTATTCGTACCCGAAACGCCGGAAACGAGAAAAGAGCGTGGCACATATTCTGGCGCAGACCATTGTAAAAGCATAATGCCGAACTCCTTTCATAAACACAAGGTTAGTTACTGCTAACTATAATACCATATTACATAAGAAAAAGCAAGCCGTTACAGAAACAGATTTGTCGGATTGGGGTATAGAACTGCCGGATTCGGTCACAAAAACGAAAGCTGTTTTGCTATGCTGATTATGTTTGGAAAACAACACGGAAAGGCGGGTAAATGTATATGCAGAAAGAAAGTGGCAAAAGAGAATCTCCATATAAGGGTATTCTTCGCTTTGCTAAAGAAAAGAAATCACAATTATCATTTGCCGTTGTCCTGTCTGTTTTATCCTCTGCCTTTGGCGTTGTTCCATATATTGCTGTGGCCGTATTGCTGCAAAAGGCATTGGAAAACAGTTTGACGACTACATGGGCAATTCTCCTGCCAGTAATTGCTCTATGCGGGTATCTTCTAAAACATGCTCTTTACGCGAAATCTACTTTGTGTTCCCACAAAGTAGCCTATGAAATCATTAAAAATATCCGTATTGCAATTATGAAGAAGATGTCCAAGGTATCTATGGGAACGATTCAAGAGAAATCGTCCGGCGAGTTTAAGCAACTTGTCATCGACGATGCGGAGCGATTGGAAGGCCCGCTGGCTCACGCTATTCCAGAAATGACCGCCAGCATACTTGTTCCGATCTTTGTCATTCTGTATTTGTTGGTGATTGACTGGCGCATGGCGTTGGCCGCTTTGGTTTCAGCTATTTTGGGAAACCTGATCTATTATGGCATGATGTTTGGCCGTGGCGAAGTGATGAAGGAATACATGATGTCCAATGCCAATATGAACGCAACCATTGTGGAATATGTCAATGGTATGGAGGTCATCAAAGCATTTAATCAGACTGCTTCCTCAATGGGGCGGTTCCAGTCGGCGGTTCTAAAGGTGCGGGACATCACGACAAAGTGGTATAAACACTGTTGGCCGTTTATGAGCATCAGCCAAGCGATTCTACCATCCTCGATTGCCTTTGTTTTGCCTGTCGGAATGGCTCTTATTTCAGGCGGTACGGTTAGTCTTGCCGAACTGATTGTTTGTATTCTTCTCTCTATGGCAATCGTTGGTTCCCTGCAAAACTTTACCGAGTTTTGGGAAAGTTTTGCCGTTATTTCCGAAGTGCAGCCCCGTATTCAGGCGCTTCTTGATATGGAAGAATTGACGGAACCGGCACAGCCGAAGCATACAGACAAAGCCGACATGCAGATGAAGGATGTTCATTTCGGCTATGGCGACAGCGAGATCATTCACGGTATTTCTTTCACAGCAAAGGCCGGAAGCGTAACTGCCTTTGTGGGGCCTTCCGGTTCGGGTAAATCAACCTTAGCCAAACTGATCGCCCGGTTTTGGGATGTCGATGCAGGCGCAGTTTTAGTAGGCGGGATTGATATTCGGGAGATGTCCCTTACCGACTTAACAGAGAAGATCAGCTATGTATCGCAGGACAACTTTCTGTTCAATATGAGTCTGCGCGATAATATCCGCATTGGTAAACCGGAGGCTACTGATAAGGAAGTGGAATGGGCGGCAGCACAGGCCGGGTGCGATGAATTTATTTCACGTTTCCCCCAAGGATACGATACCAATGCCGGTGACGCCGGGGCAAGGCTTTCCGGTGGCGAGCGCCAGCGCCTTGCCATAGCGCGGGCAATCCTCAAAAACGCGCCTATCGTGATTTTAGACGAAGCCACCGCCTTCACAGACCCGGAGAATGAAGATAAATTGCAGCGTTCCATTGATAAGCTGACAAAGGGGAAAACTCTGATTGTCATTGCACACCGGCTCTCTACCATTATGTATGCCGACCAGATTTTAGTGTTGGAAAACGGACAGATTACCGCACAGGGAACCCATGAGCAGCTTCTAACCCATTCCGAAACCTATCTGGATATGTGGAAAGCTCATATCAGCGCAATGGACTGGAGTATGAATCAGGAGGTGAGTGAATTATGCTGAAAATCATCCGGCGCGTACTGCGTTTAAGCGGAAACTTATCGAAACGGATTTGGGGCAGCTTTATCTGTGGCTTTCTGGAATCCATGTTCGGCCTGCTGCCAATCGCCGCCGTCTTTCTTGTCCTGATAGAATTGCAGAACGGTCAACCGATTACAGGACAAACATGGGGTATTGTTATCGGCTTGATTGCAGGAGGTTTAATCCTGCGCATGATTTTCAAATATCTGGTTTACCGGCTGCAAAGTACGGCAGGCTTTGAGTTTGTAGCCAGAGAACGGATTGCATTGGGCGACCGGCTGCGGAATGTGCCGATGGGCTTTTTCCATGATAACAGTGTCGGAGACATTACGGCGACTGTTACAACGGATTTGAACTTTCTCGAGAACTACTCTATGCACATTCTTGATAAGGTTACAACCGGCGTTTTGAGTATGATTGTCATGGCGGGGTGGATTTTAGCCTTTGACTGGCGTATCGGTTTGATTTTCGTGGCAGGCATCCTTCTTTCCTTCCCAATCTACAGCCACATGCAGAAAAAAGGAAAGGCGCTCTCTGCAAAGCGGCAGAAAATCCAATCCGAAGCAGTTGCGGCCACATTGGAATACGTGCAAGGTATTTCCGTTGTAAAATCCTTCAATATGTGCGACAAAAATCTGAGCGATATTGAAGATGCCTATGAGAGCAATGCGGCTGCCTCTTATGGGGTGGAGCGTGTATTTACCCCGCTCAATATGACCTATTCGATGGTGTTCCGTATTTCGGCCTGCATGATTATGCTGTGCGCGGGAATCCTCGCTGTTGGCGGCGACCTGTCTTTCGCTAATCTCGCCGTTATTCTGATCGCTTCCTTTACCATCTTCAATCCGATTGAGGTTATGGGCCAGATGACGACAATGATTCGGACAATGGACGCTGCCCTTGACCGGGTAGAGCGTATCAAACAGGCAAAAAAAATTGATGAAAACGGTAGGGACATCCCTTTGGATTCCTTTGACATTGGCTTCGAGCATGTGTCCTTTGCTTATGAGAATGGCAATCCAATTTTGAAGGATGTGAGTTTTTCCATTCCACAGGGCAGCATGACTGCGATTGTCGGTCCCTCTGGAGGCGGCAAAACCACCATTACAAGGCTGATCGCCCGGTTTTGGGATGTGCAGGAAGGCAGCATTACCATAGGCGGCCACGATGTCAAAGAGTTTACCTGTGACAGCCTCTTGAAGAATATGAGCATGGTATTTCAAAATGTGTATCTGTTCCACGATACTATTGAGAACAATATTAAGTTTGGCTGCCCGGACGCAACCCATGAGCAAGTGGTAGAAGCGGCAAAGAAAGCCTGCTGCCACGATTTTATCTCTGCTCTGCCACAAGGATATGACACGGTAATTGGCGAAGGCGGCTCCACCCTGTCCGGTGGAGAAAAGCAGCGGATCTCCATCGCCCGCGCCATGCTCAAGGACGCGCCGATTATCCTGCTTGACGAGGCAACCGCCAGCGTTGACCCGGAAAACGAGGTGCATTTGCAACAGGCCATCAGCGCTTTGGTAAAAAATAAGACGCTGATTGTCATTGCACACCGGCTGTCCACGATTCGGGATGCCGATCAGATTTTGGTGGTGGATAACGGAAAAATTGTAGAAAAAGGCGTTCACGCTGAACTGATACAACAAAAAGGAATCTATCAAAAATTCTGGAATATCCGGCAGAAAGCGCGGAACTGGAAACTTGCACAGTAATTTATGCACTGCGGCGGGCGATATGCCGCCTGCCGCAGTTACTTCGACACAATGGTTAGCTTTGATTAACCGGAAAGGAGGGAAACGGTGAAATCTCATTGGATAAAACGAATCGTGCGGCTGCTGGTTCTGCTCTTTGGCGTAAGCATCCTGTGCTTTATCCTGACTGCATTATCCAGTACAGACCCAGCCACTTATCTTGTGCGCCGTGGAAATCTCTCTCCTACACCGGAAGTGATTGAACAGGTACGCGCGGAACTTGGTTTGGATCAGCCGCTTCCGATTCGGTATTTGAACTGGATCGGCGGTGTCTTTCGCGGCGACTTTGGGGAATCTATTTTTTCAACAAACGAGGTGGCTGCGGATTTGGCAGCCTACTTCCCGCAAACGCTGCAATTAGTTTTTCTGTCGTTAGCTGAAATTATCGTGTTTTCAATTCTGCTTGGCGTTTTATGCGCGGCCAAAAAGAACAAGCTGACGGACCATATCATGCGGATTGTTTCGCTGTTTGGAATTTGTGTTCCTCCGTTCTGGCTCGGTTTTTTGCTGTTGATTGGCTTCGCTGTGGAAATCCCGATTTTCAGCGTAACGCCTGCATCGGGGATTATGGGATTGATATTGCCATCCATTACCTTATCTTTTCCTGTGATTTGCTCGACTGTACGGGTATTTCGCGCTTCACTGCTGGAAGAAATGCACCGTGATTATGTGAGCTTTGCCCGTGCCAACGGGATGACGGTAAACAGGATCCTCTGGAAGAAGGTATTCCGCAATGCCCTGCCGCCCGTCATCACCCTGTTCTGCCAGTATGTAAGCTATCTGATTGCTGGAAGCGCCGTAGTGGAAAAGGTCTTTTCTATCAAAGGTGTGGGCAACTACCTGATGAACTGTATTATGGCTGCTGATGCCAACGCGATTGGCGCTTGTATGCTGATTATCGCCGCGCTGTATCTTCTGGCCGAACTGTTTGGCGAAATACTCAACCACTTGCTATGCCCGTGGAGAAAGGAGGAAAGCGATGCTGCGTAAAATATGGAGAAATCCGCAGGCGGTCATCGGGCTTGGCCTGATTGTGCTGATCTGCGCCGTTGCAATTCTCGCACCGCTTTTGGCTCCCCATGCGCCGGACGAGGTGAATCCACTGATGAAATATCAAGCGCCGAGCGCCGATTATCCCCTTGGAACCGATCAGCTTGGGCGGTGTGAATTATCCCGCTTGCTTTATGGTGCAAGAGCATCCCTTGGGCTGGCGCTTCCCATTTTGATTCTGTTGGGAGGGATTGGTTTAATCCTTGGAATGATGACAGCGTGTATCGGCGGCTGGTTTGACCGTGTTGTGACAGGAATCAGCCAGGTATTTATCGCTTTCCCCACGCTCATTATCGCAGTGGCGATTATCGGCGTTTTGGGAAATGGCCTGCAAAATATTATTTGGGCGGTTGTCATCTCCATGTGGGCGCGGTTTATGCAGCTTATTCGCACCTATGCCAAAACGGAACTTGGGCGGGATTACATTGTCGCCGCGAGGGTGTCCGGCTGTGGAATGTGGCAGCTTATTGTTCACCATTTAATTCCCAATATCCTTCCGCAGTTTTTGGTGTATTTTTCAACGGGCGTAGCTTCGGCCATCCTCACGGTTTCCAGCTTTTCGTTTCTCGGCCTTGGTCTGCCCAGCGGAACGGCTGAATGGGGCGCAATGCTGGAGGAAGCGCAGGTGGCGTTGTATTCCCACCCGGAACTGCTCATTTACCCTGGTATCTGCATTTTCATTGCCGCCGCAGGCTTCAATCTGTTTGGCGAGGCGCTTAGGGACATTCTTCAGCCGCAGGAGGATGTGCTATGAGCAAAAAGCTGTTACAGGTAGAACATCTTAGCATTGCGCTTAAAAATCCATATCAGGATTTGGTGAAGGACATCAGTTTTTCGTTGGAGGAAGCGGGTGCAGTTATCCTTTTAGGCCAATCAGGAAGCGGAAAAACGATGACCTGCCGGGCAATTTTGGGGCTGCTTAACAGCAGCGCCTTCCAAGTGAATGGCGAAATCTTTTTTGATAACAGATCGCTTTTACAGCTAAAGGAAAAAGAACGGGCGCTGTACTACGGCAATAAAATCGCTTTTATCCCGCAAAATCCGATGACGGCGCTCGACCCTTCCAGAAAAATTGGTGCTCAAATGGCCGAATTTCTTAACCTGCATCAAGATTTGAAGAAAAAGGAAGCCTTGTCTCTTTATGAACAGGCGTTGTCTCGGGCAGGGCTTACAGACACCAAAAGGATTTTAAGCAGCAGGCCGTATCAGCTTTCGGGTGGTATGCTCCAGCGCTGCCTCATTGCCCTTGCGATTGCCGGTAACGCAAAGCTGGTGATTGCCGATGAACCGACTACCGCTTTAGACGCGATTCACAGGGACAAAGCAGTTGAGCAATTTTTGCATCTACAGGAGCAGGGCTGCGCACTGCTTTTAGTCACCCATGACTTTGATGTTGCACGGCATGTCGGAGGCCATGTACTGATTTTGAAAGAAGGACAGATGGTAGAACAAGGCTGCGCCCAAGAGGTCTTACAGAATCCAATAGCTGATTATACCAAGGAACTGATTGAAGCAATCCACTTGGGATGGGGGTGAGTATATGCTGAAGGTGAAAAATGTAAGCAAACAGTATAGAGGCGAAGATAAGCTGCTGTTTGACGCGGTTTCCGATGTGAGTCTGTCTATGGAAGATCACTGTATCTATGCTTTGGTGGGAGAAAGCGGCTGCGGGAAAAGTACCCTATCTCGGTTGATTTTGGGGCTGGAATCCCCTTCGTCCGGTCAAATCCTGCTGGACGGAAAACCGATTTCCCGCAAAGGGAAAAGGAATCGGAAAGAAACAGCAAAAGCAATCCAACTGGTATTGCAGGACGGAAAAAGCGCTCTCGACCCTCATTTTACGGTTTATCAGGCGATTGCCGAACCAATCCGAAATCTGCTGGACTTGTCGAAGGATAAAGAGCAGGCCAGAGTTTATGAATTGCTTGACCGTATGGGGCTGCCGAAAGAAACAGCGAACAAGAAAACGGGAGAATTATCCGGCGGGCAGCAAAAGCGCGTAGGGATTGCCCGTGCTCTGGCTGTTTCCCCGCGCTATATCGTCTTTGACGAATCCATCAGCGGTTTGGATGTCATTCTGCGCAAAAGTATTTTGGAATTGCTAAAAAGAGTTCAGGAGGAAGAACAATGCTGTTATCTTTTCATTACCCATGAGATTGACGCGGCGCTTTATCTTGCGGACGAAATTCATGTGATGCAAAACGGGAAACTGATCGAAAGCCGTCAATGGAATGGGGATCTGAAGATATTTCAAAACCCCTATACCAAACAGCTTTTGCGCGCTTCCCACTTGATTTGAAATAGGTATATACGCTCCTTGAGGCGTGATATATACAAAAAACGAAAGGACGGTTTGATTTATGAAACTAAAATCACTTGCTGCACTGATGATGGCGGGCGTTATGGCGCTTGGTCTCTGCGCCTGCAACAGTACAACACCCGATACTTCCGGTTCTGATACTACTCCGGTAAGCATCTCAACAACAGAAAGCTGGGATTTTTCCACCGGCTTCTATCCAGCGATGTCCCCTGCCACTTCCAATGGTACTTACGGTTTCACCTACTATGCCCGTAACTGCTACGATACACTCGTCGTTCGGGAAAATGGTGAATTTAAGGCTGGGCTGGCCGAAACGTGGGACATCAGCGATGATGGACTGACCTACACTTTCCATCTCAAAGAAGGCGTGAAGTTTTCGGATGGTGCTGACCTCAATGCGGAAGCAGTAAAAACCAGCTTAGAGGCGGCATTCTCCAATTTGGGAGCATATATTGCATCCTTTGGTAAGATTGGAACACTCACGGAGTCGATTGAAGTGGTGGACGAACATACCGTGGCAATTCATCTTACCACTCCTTATTATGGTGTTTTGAACGACCTCGCCATGTGCAACCCAATGGGAATCGTATCGCCCAATGCGTTTAATGAGGATTTGACAACTAAAGAAGAACTGCTGACCCAGACAATGGGGACTGGCCCCTATATGTATGCCGGGGACGGTGACGGAACCTCTTATACTTTCGTCCGCAATCCCAATTATTGGGGAGAACAGCCTGATGTGGACGAATTTACCGTAAAAGTGATCGCGGATCCCGATGCTGCAATTCTCGCTCTGCGCAATGGCGAAGTGGATCTGCTGGCGGGTACATCCCGTTTGAGCTTTGCTGGTTATACCGAACTTTCCTCTGCGGATGGAATTGGCACCGTATTGGATGACAGCATTTCCAACAGCCGTTTTATCGGCTTCAATACACAGGAGGCTCCGTTTAACGATGCCGCTGTCCGGCAGGCGGTGGCCTATGCGATTGATAAGGAAACGATCAGCGACAGTGTATTCTCCGGTCTTGAAACAGCTTCGGAACAGTTGCTGGATACCTCTCTACCGTATTGCGATGTAGAAGCCACTACATACAGCTACAATGCAGATAAAGCAAAAGAATTGCTGGAAAGCGCCGGTTGGGTAGACAGTGATGGCGATGGCATCCGCGAAAAAGATGGCGCAAAATTGAGTGTTACGCTGGATTATATCACCAATCAGGGAACAATGGACGATGCGGCGCTTGTAATTGCTCAGGAATTGGGTGAAGTAGGGTTTGAAGTAACGCCTCGCGGTTCGGATAATATGACGTGGTTTACGCAGGTTTCTACCGATTTTGATTTCTCGCTCCACACAACCTACGGCGGTTACTATGACCCGTTCCTCACCATGACGAATATGAACCCGGAAATGATGTCCGACCCGATTTTGTGGCAGGTTGCCCTTACTATGGAAAATGGCACGGACACCATTAAAGAGCTGGACAGCACCGCTGATTTGGACCGTGTGCAGGAAATCTATAACGAGGTGCTGACCTTTACAGCAGATCAGGCCGTGCTGGTTCCGTTTACTTCAGCTCACCAGTATGCGGCATTTAACAGCGACAAGATTGAATCCTTCAGCTTCGGCAGTGACCAGCTTTTCATTGAGATCGCCAATGTAAAGGCAAAATAACGGTAGCTAATACCCAAAATACTTTGGATGGGAGGTGTGCCAATGGCTTTGACATCAGCAATGGAGGACTATCTGGAGGCAGTCTTGATAATGCAGCAGCGTCATGGTTATGTCCGTTGCGTGGATGTTGCAGAGCAGTTAGGCGTAAAAAAGCCTTCTGTAAGCCGGGCGGTCAAGGAATTATCCAAATCCGGTCATCTTGTAAAAAATGCCGACGGCACACTATCCCTGACAGAACTGGGATTGCAGTTTGCCGAACAGATTTACGAAAAACATCAGTTTTTTACCAGACAGCTTATTGAAGCCGGGGTTCCCCATGATATTGCAGCGCAGGACGCTTGTAGACTTGAGCATGTCATTAGTGAACTGAGTTTTGCGAAGCTGAAAAATGTTCTCGAAAAGAAATAATTCTATACAAATTTATGGCGGCTTGGAAGTACAAA
>ENA-ORUL01001796-ORUL01001796.1-human-gut-metagenome-genome-assembly--contig:-NODE-1796-length-13882-cov-2.705287_pt1 | contig 13882 bp, 12 predicted proteins | sample MGYA00242084_ERZ509219 | MGnify/ENA primary metagenome ERZ509219 (study PRJEB26280, sample SAMEA2338792) | human gut metagenome | biome: human gut; feature: human-associated habitat; material: faeces...
GAAACTTCGGCAAATGAGGCGACCACGCTTGCACAGCATATTCAGGAGATCTCCAATTTCTGTCAGGAGTTAAACAGTTCATTGGCAACGATGTCTGATTTTATCAATATTTATAAAGCAAGCAATGAGGATATTTCTTCCATAGCAGGGCAGACAAATCTTCTTTCCCTGAATGCTTCCATAGAGGCGGCAAGGGCTGGAGAGGCTGGACGTGGATTTGCAGTAGTTGCAAGTGAGATACGTGAATTGTCCGATTCGACGAAAAAACTGATTGTAGAGAACAATGCAAAAGCAGAAGAAATCATTCCTAAGATTAATGCAAGCATTGATTCTATCAAAGATCTGATTGAAAATATCAATGAAATGAATGAGAAGGTGGCAACGATTGCAGCAACATCGGAGGAAATTTCGTCACAGACATCCTGTGTACAGAGTATGGCAGATGAACTGCGTGATGCGGTAGAAAATATTTAAGCAAATAGAATTGGTTTGCATAAAAAGCAGTAAAAAGGTGACATTACGTTTCCTGCCAATATTATATGACATAAAAAACATCCGGCAACTAAAAAAGGTCTGCCGGATGTTTTTTGATCAAATAGATTTAAAACTGATTTTGTGTAAATATTACAAGCTCCTGCATCTTTGAGGCAATAGTATCAAGGATATCTGTATTTTTATTTTCGGCTTCTAATGTTTCGTGTGCATGAGCAGTAAGCTCTTCTGAGATGGCAGAGAGTGTCTGGACGGAATCAGAAATGACCTGGTTTGCATCTTTTAACTCTGAGGTACTTACGGTCAGGTTCTGGATACCACTCTGAATGGAGAGCGTGTTTTCCTGAATCGAGGAGAAACTGTTTGCCGTGTTTTTAGCACTTTCTTTTTCCTGATTGATTCCATCGATCATTTGCTGGATGACTGTGACAACTTCGTTGATAGCTGAAGTAACATTTTGGATCAGTTCCGTGATCTTTACAGTTGCTTCTTTTGTCTGGGAAGCCATTCCGGTAATCTCTGATGCAACCACTGCAAATCCCTTCCCGGCATCTCCGGCTCTTGCAGCTTCAATACTTGCGTTTAATGCAAGCAGACTGGTCTGGGAAGTGATACCGCCGATCAGTTCCACGATAGAATGCATTTCTTCCATGTTATGGTTCAGAGTTTCTAACTTTGATGCGGCATCCACGCTGTTTTGGACAGAGGTATCTACCTGGCTGGCGAGAAGCTGCATGGAACTACTGCCTTCTGTCACGATATCTAAAGTGTGTTTCATGTTTGCATCGATCTGCTGTGTTACATCATTGACGATCACAATCTTATCCTGAATTTCCTGTGTCTGGGAACCCTGTTCCATTACGGCATTCGTTGCTTCGGCAGCACCGCTTGATACTTCCTGCATTGCATGCTGTGTGGTCTGAGCTGCAGTGCTCAATTTATCAAGCTCCTGATGGATGCTGTTGATCTTCTGATTGACGTGGTCTGATAATTCAGAGAGGTTTGCCAGCAGTTTTTCGGACTGTGACTGTGATTCCTCTGCATGCTGTATTTTCTGTGCCATATTGATATTTAATGTCTGTGATGTAAAATAAGAATAAATACCGACCATGATCATGATGACAACCTGGATCACGGCATTGTCCTGTCCGGAGTAGCCAAACTTTCCGGTCTGAGCCCCCATAATTGTAATGATGAGACTTTCGATGACTGTTCCGGTATTGATTATGAGAGAGTATTTGGCATCATTATAAACTGAGATGATTAAGATCATCGGGATAACAAATAAAAATACGAGAGGTCCCAGTGAAGGAACAGCTATCGGTAACATTAAAAAACAGCGAAACCGATGGCAACAAGATGCTGGATCGCGGGTGTTTCATGTGACTTATTCCAAAAGAAAAACTCTGCAATAACCGGTCCAAAACCCAAAACTGCGAAGATAATGATATATCCCCAGGTTTGAAGTCCGGAAAGCGCCTGCAGGATACAGAAAAGTGTCATGATACTTGAATCAATCAGATGTGCATACATACAGGTTTTATTATTTCGTTCAAGATCGCTGAAAGTGGTTTGCTTCATAAATAAAGTCTCCTCTTATATATAGTTATTCAGTAGGAATGGTGAAAAAACTTTGGTTCTATTGTACTACTTTTAAGTGGAAGATACAAGAAACTTACGCTGGGCTATTTGAAAATTCTTCTAAATAGGAAAGATAACGTTCAGACAGCTTTACTTTCGTATAAACTTCTGCATATTCCTTTGGCGGGAGTGTATCAACATAATTTTCGGGAAAATCCTTTTTGATTCCGGCAGCCTTTGCGAGATCTACGGCTTTGTTATATGCCACGGCAGCCTTTTCCTCACTGGAATAAGTGCCGACAAGATAATTGCCATTGATGTGGATCATTGTGCGATATTTTGTGATCCCTTTCACGATATGACGCAAGACACCGTGAAAACGATTGATCACAAGAATATTGGCATAGCGATAGTCGTAAGAATCTCCATTTACAAACTGATAATCTCTTCCGGCAACCGCGTATGGACGGATCCCATAACGTGAAAGAATGGAATACTGCATTCCGTAATCACTGACAAAAAGATGTCCCTGCCGCTTCTGGATCTTATGGCTGGAATAATAAAAAAGATCATCAATATCAAATTTTAATTCCTCATGTTCGGAAAGAAAATAGCTGAAATATCCTTTGCGCAGATAGATCGGATTTTTAAAATAAAGTCCATTGTCCCGGAAATTAAGCAGAATGATGATTTTTTCATGAGGGAGAATATTTTTGTGTGAATAGACATTGTCAATGGTTATGACGGCGTCAGAAAGAGTCTGGGATGCTTCCTTATAAGCCAGATGCGCCATTTCTTCTGAAGCAAAACTTCCAAGGCTGATGTGTTTGCCGGAATAATTGATGCTTGTACGATAGTAGATGGTTCCATCTTTTTTTGTGGCAGGAAAAACGCCTTTTAACATAAGAATTCTCCATTTCAAAAAATGTTATGGTGCATTAGTGAGTTGTATTCAGCATATCACGTTTCGAAGCAGGATGCAACCGGCTGCAATTTTGGTAAAATAATATTTTCATACGTTAAAGCATTGACATGAAGCAATCGTTTCCTATATAATGTTTAGAAAGTATTGGGAATCATACGAAAACGTATTGATATAATACCGAACAGTATTAGAACCCCGAAATTTGATTACGATGAATAAAAAGATAAGAGGACGAAGAAAATGGAATTAATGTATGCAAGCACAAGAGACGCAAATGAAAAAGTGACAGCATCACAGGCAATTTTAAAAGGACTGGCAAATGATGGCGGTTTATATGTACCGACTGAGATTCCGTCTTTGGATGTAAGCATGGAAGAACTTTCTAAGATGACTTATCAGGAGACTGCCTATGAAGTGCTCAAACTGTTTCTGACAGATTATACAGAGGAGGAACTGAAAAACTGTATTAATGCTGCCTATGATAGTAAGTTTGATACAGAAGAGATTGCACCGTTGGTGGATGCGGATGGTGCATATTATCTTGAATTGTTCCATGGTCCGACGATAGCTTTTAAAGATATGGCATTATCCATTCTGCCACATCTTCTGATCACTGCTGCAAGAAAGAACAATGTCAAAAATGATATTGTGATCCTGACTGCTACTTCCGGCGATACCGGAAAAGCAGCACTGGCAGGATTTGCAGATGTAAAGGGAACGAAGATCATTGTATTTTATCCAAAGAATGGTGTCAGTCCGGTACAGGAAAAACAGATGGTAACACAGAAAGGTGATAATACCTTTGTTGTCGGTATCCACGGTAACTTTGATCAGGCACAGACCGGCGTTAAGAAAATGTTTTCAGATACAGAACTTGCAAAGGAGATGGATGCTGCAGGATATCAGTTTTCTTCTGCAAACTCGATCAATATTGGACGTCTGGTTCCGCAGATCGCATATTATGTCTATGCATATGCAAAATTATATGCAAACGGTGTGATCGCAAAAGATGAGAAGATTAATATTGTGGTTCCTACCGGTAACTTTGGAAATATCCTGGCTGCATTTTATGCAAAAAATATGGGAATCCCGGTTGCAAAACTGATCTGTGCTTCAAATGAGAACAAAGTCCTTTATGATTTCTTCTCCACAGGCACATATGATAAGAACCGTGAATTTATGCTGACAAGTTCTCCTTCTATGGATATTCTGATCTCCAGTAATTTAGAGCGTCTGATCTACCGTATTGCCGGAGAGGATGCAGCTAAGAATGCGGCATTGATGAAAGAGCTTAATACAACTGGTAAATACGAGATTACATCAGAGATGAAAGAGAAACTTGCTGACTTTTACGGCAATTATGCGAGTGAGAAAGAAACTGCGGATACCATCCGCGATCTGTATGAGAAAACCGGTTATGTGATTGATACACACACAGCAGTTGCTGCATCCGTATATCACAAGTACAAAAAAGACACAAATGATGCGGAAACAAAGACTGTGATCGCTTCCACAGCCAGCCCATTTAAATTCAGCAGAAGTGTTATGGATGCCATTGATCCAAAATATGATTCTTTATCAGAGTTTGAATTAGTGGATGAATTAAGCAAGATCGGTAACATAAAAATCCCGCAGGCAATTGAGGAGATCCGTAGTGCTGAGGTACGTCATAAGACGGTATGCGAAGTAGAAGAGATGCCAAAGGTTGTAAAACAGTTCCTCGGAATGTAAAAAGAATAGAAAACGGCTGTGCCCAAAGGCACAGCCGTTTTTACTGTTCATAATAACAGTCACTCTATTGTTTATGATGTACCTGTTTACAGTTCATTATGAATCAACTCAAATATAAAATGTATTGTTCCGAATGAATAAACAATCGGTAACATATATGCCTCGTGTTCAAATGTGACCAGTTCATCTGTGACAACATTTGGAACATCAAGCTGCAGTTCAAGCCCCTGTTCGTTTGACATATTAACGTTGAACAGACCATTATGGAGATTTAAGAAATCTTCGAGAGAAGACTGTACATATTCGTCAAAACTGTGAAAATCTTCATTGACATAACGGGATGCAAATGCAATGCAGGTGCTTTCCGGCATATCGATATAAGTACGAATGGAAAATTTACCATTGATCTGCTGCCTGATACAATAGTTTGTCGGATATTCTTTACAAAGTTCAGGGCGAACCGGTGAAAAATCATCCCCGATAAAACGAACGAGATCGTTAAATAAGAGATGCAGGAAAGAAAGCTCTCCAGGTGAAAGCGGACGCTCAGCAATAACAAAGAAATTTTCTACAAGGTGATCTACAATATCCTTCGTTTCAGCGGACATATCTGCATCGTAAAGTTCATTCTCAGACTGATAACCGATGATGAGAGACTGGAGCTGCTCATTATTAATAACACCATCATTTAATAATGCCTGACCAAGAAGTAAGAAATTAGGATTCTGTGTCTGCAGCAGCTCCGTAACCTGAGCTTCTGTCAGATAACCTTCCCGGATGGCAAGTTCACCGAAACGTTTGTCTTCATGTGTCTGCATGATAATTACGCGGTCCACTTCACTGGCTGACATATAGCCTGCATGCATGGCAAGGGTTCCTAATTTTGGATGTTCGTTATTTGCTTCCTGCATGGCATGCATCAGCTGTTCTTTTGTGATCCCGTGTGATAATAAATAGTTTCCGAAAAATTGAGCGTACATGTCTATCTCCCTTCAAATCTTGAAGTAATAATATGTTCGATCTGATCCGCATTGATCGGTTTCTGGATAAAATCACTGGCACCTGCCTCAATGGCTTCGCGGAGCTGGGACTGCGTACCAACAGAAGAGACAATAATGATAGTAGCATCTGGATCAAAATCAGTAATCTCATGTATGACAGCATTGCCATCTTTGATCGGCATAACGATGTCAAGAAATACAAGCGAAGGGGATTCCTTTTTGTAAATATCAATAGCATCCTGTCCGTTTGCAGCCTCTAAAAATGTTGGTGTGCCAAACTGGGAGAGGATATCCTTTAACTGTTTTCTTGCTAAAATAGAATCGTCACTGATGAGAATTTTTGTGTCATCAAATTTCATGGTTTTTTGCCCCCATCTATAAGTATGTTATTTTTATTTTACACTAATCGGCGCAAGAGTTCAATGTTTCTTGACCGAAAATATGGGATTTTATGTAAAAAAACAAAACAAAATGTTCAGTTGCACCAATTTTATATTGTGTTTATAATAAAAATATGGGACAAAAAGAATGTCAAAATAAGAATTTTTATGCTGGAGGTTTAAAATGAAAGTAATGCTTGTATTTGACGCAGTGATTCTGCTTTTTGGGATTTATATGGTGATATCGTCACTTCAGATGAAAAAAAGCGGCAGGATCAATGCTATGGTGATCGCTGAGGAAGAGATGAAAAAATGTAAGGATACGGCGGGATTTATTGCATTTATTTACTGGAGAGAGGCGGTGTTTGGAGGAATCGTGGGACTGATTGGTATCATCAACGAACTCACAAATTTCTTAGGAAAACTGACGCTGCTGGAACTTGTGATTTTCCTTGGATCTTTTTTGTGGTTTCAGAACAGTTTAAAGACTGCTAGGGAAAAATTCCTGCATATTTAAGATGTTGATCAGATGGCAGTCACACAGCCATCACATAAGCCGGTTATAGTAATGAATAGAAAAAATGTCAATTTGTGGGAGAAAATGGGACGTTATGGAACGTATTTTAGTTGTAGACGATGAGGACAAGATCCGTGCGATCATTCGAAAATATGGGGAATTTGAAGGATATGAGATCGCGGAGGCACATGACGGAATGGAAGCAGTTGAAATCTGCCGGAAAGAAGATTTTGATCTGATCATACTGGATGTGATGATGCCGGAACTGGATGGCTTTTCCACCTGCCGGGAAATCCGCAAGTTCAAAGAGATCCCTGTCATTATGCTCTCGGCACGCGGCGAGGAGTATGACAAGATCCATGGATTTGAACTCGGAATCGACGATTATGTGGTAAAACCGTTTTCGCCACGTGAGCTTATGATGCGCGTAAAAGTTGTAATCAGCAGAAACAATAAAAAAGACGTACGGGACGGACATGAGATCTTTCAGGCAGAAGGTCTGGTTGTTGATTTTACCGGACGAACTGTGACTGTGGATGGCAAGCGTGTGGAAATGTCGCCAAAAGAATACGAACTTTTGTTTTATTTAGTAAGAAACCGCAATATTGCACTTGACCGTGAAAAACTGATCACAGAGGTATGGGGGTATGATTATTATGGTGATGACAGGACCTTAGATACCCATATCAAACTTTTACGGAGCAGTCTGGGTGAATACCGCAAATTTTTAGTGACATTAAGAGGGGTGGGATACCGGTTTGAAACATGAAAAAATCAGTATTAAATGGAGAGTATTTACCTATCTGCTTGTCTTTACCGGAATACTTCTTGTCGTGTTATGGCTGATCCAGATCTGTTATCTGGATTCGTTCTACACCATGATCAAAAGCAGGGAAGCAGAGCAGGTCACGTCGGCGGTTGCAAATATACTGACCTCGGATGAGGATGATAAAGACACTCTGATCCATGACATTGCAGCGAAAAATAATATGGCAGTCTATGTGACAAATACGGATGGAAATGAGATTTGCAGCGCAGAGTATATTGTAAATTCCAGACTTGCGGATATGCCGTCGGAACAGGTACAGTATTATTATGAACAGGCAAAAGAACATGGCGGGATTTTTAAAATCGAATATGAGGGCGGGATCAATCCGGAATTCTGGAGTGAAGATATGCCGGAACCAGAAGATGTGGCAGATGGACCCGGATTCCACGGTTCTTTGCAGAAACGCGGACAGGAACACATCAAAAGTGTGATCTATGTAAAAATTGTAGAGTGTGACGGTCAGGAAGAGATTCTGATGGTCAATACGCAGCTTACTCCGGTGGATGCAACTGTTAATACACTGCGGATCGAACTGATATGGATCACTGTGATCATGATCCTGCTTTCACTGGGGATCGCTCTTTTAATATCCAGACAGATTTCCAAGTCACTGATCCGGATCAATGAGTCGGCGAAAGCACTTGCCAAGGGAGATTTTGATGTGCGTTTTGAGGGGAAAGATTACCGTGAGGTGGCGGAACTGTCCGACACGCTCAATGCAACGGCGAAAGAACTTGGCAAAAATGAGTCCCTGCGGCGGGAACTGATCGCAAATGTATCGCACGATCTGCGGACACCCCTTACGATGATCATTGCCTATGCAGAGGTCATGCGGGATCTTCCGGGAGAAAATACACCGGAAAATGTCCAGGTAGTGATCGATGAGGCCGGGCGCCTGACAAATCTCGTGAATGATATGCTTGATATGTCAAAACTTCAGGCTGGTGTTATGGAAAAAAATGACACAGTATACAATCTGACAGAGAGCATCGAATCTGTTTTAGAGCGCTACAATAAATTAAAAGAGCAGGATGGCTACTGTATTCATTTCGAATATGACGGAAAAGTACAGGTAAAAGCAGATGAATACAAGATTTATCAGGTAATCTACAACCTGATCAACAATGCGATCAATTATACCGGGAAAGATAAAACGGTGTGGGTACGTCAGAAAATTTCAGGGGATAAGGTGCGGATCGAAGTGACAGACAGTGGGGATGGTATTGCAAAAGAGGCACTTCCTTATGTGTGGGACCGCTATTATAAGGTGGACAAGACACATAAACGTGCTGTGATGGGAACCGGTCTGGGACTTTCCATTGTAAAAAATATACTGGAACTTCATCATGCCGAATATGGTGTGGTAAGCGAACCGGGATGCGGTTCGACGTTCTGGTTTGAACTTAAGATAGAACGATAGCGGATAAAAAACGCTGACCGGCGGGTCCATTGGAATATCTTCTTTGTGTTCTCCGATGTTTTTGTAAGCAGGCCGCATAATCTTACCGTTGATGGCAACCTCTTCAAGACGGTGGGCACTCCATCCGGCGATTCTGGCGATTGCAAAGATCGGTGTGTAAAGTTCCACCGGAAGTCCTAACATGCTGTAAGCAAAGCCACTGTAAAAATCGACGTTTGGGCTGACACCTTTATAAATCTGACGCTCGTCTGCGATAATTTTTGGTGCTAAGCGTGATACGGCATCATACAGAGCAAACTCTTTTTCATAGCCTTTTTCGGCAGACAATTTTTCTACAAAAGAACGGAAAATGCGGGCACGGGGATCTGAAAGGGAATATACAGCATGCCCCATGCCATAGATCAGACCGGCGTGATCAAAGGCTTCTTTATGTAATAAGGCTCTTAAATAACGACTGATTTCTTCCTCATCGCTCCAGTCGGAGAGATTCTCTTTCATATCCTCAAACATACGGACAACCTTGATGTTGGCACCGCCGTGTTTCGGACCTTTTAGGGAACCTAAGGAAGCAGCGATCACAGAATAGGTGTCCGTTCCGGATGACGATACCAGATGCGTGGTAAATGTGGAGTTATTTCCACCACCATGTTCCATGTGAAGGATCAGTGCGGTATCTAAAAGCTTTGCTTCTAAAGGAGTAAACTGGCTGTCCGGACGCAGAATATGCAGAATGTTTTCTGCGGTGGAATACTCAGCTTTTGGCGGATGGATAAAAAGGCTTGCACCGTCATGGTAATGTTTGTAAGCCTGATAACCGTATACCGAAAGAAGCGGGAACAGACTTATAAGCTGTAAACACTGTCTGAGTACATTCGGAAGCGAAATGTCATCCGCAAGGTCATCATAGGAATAAAGTGTGAGAACACTCCTTGCGAGTGTGTTCATCATATCTTTGCTTGGGGCTTTCATAATAATATCACGGACAAAACTGGTAGGAAGGGTACGATATTCACTGAGCATTTTCGTAAATTCCGTTAATTCCGTCCGGGCAGGAAGTTTCCCGAAAAGAAGCAGATAAGTGCATTCCTCAAAGCCAAAATGACTGTTTTCCGATGTGCCGTCGATAATATCTTTGACATTATAACCGCGGTAATAAAGCTCGCCGTCTGCCGGACGCAGCTTGCCGTCAATCATCTTTGTGGAGCATACATCAGAAATTTCTGTAAGACCGACTAAAACACCTTTACCGTTAATATCGCGGAGACCGCGTTTGACATCATATTTTGCATAGAGAGCAGGATCAATTCTGGCACACTGCTCACTGAGCTTTGACAGATGCTGTAATTCGTGGGTGATTTCGCAGAAACGATTGGTAGTCATAAATAACCCTCCATGTTTTTTAATTCATTACTTTATAGCGATAAAGCATTTTAATCATCATATCATAAGTATTTCTTATGGCACAAGAGTTTTCTAAAAAAACTTTTCATGAAAGCCGTTTTCGGGTAAAATGAGAACAAATCATTGAATGTTATACATAAATCAGGAGGAAAAAACAGATGGATATAAAGAAACTGGCACAGGAATCGATTGCTGCAAAAGAATTTGCCTATACGCCGTATTCACATTTCAGGGTAGGAGCTGCACTTCTTACAAAGGATGGCGGGATATACCGGGGATGCAATATCGAAAATGCCGCATATACACCGACAAACTGTGCGGAGAGGACCGCTTTTTTTAAGGCTGTATCGGAGGGAAAAAAAGAATTTACTGCGATTGCGATCAATGGGGATGCCAATGACTATCTTTATCCGTGTGGAGTGTGCCGCCAGGTTATGGCAGAATTCTGTGATCCGGAAACATTTCAGGTAATCCTGGTAAATACGCCGGATGATTTTAAAATATTTACATTAGAAGAATTATTGCCGGGGGCATTCACAAAGCAGGATATTACAAAAGCCACCGGGAAAGAATTGTAAAATATATCAGGAAAACTTGACAGATGCTACGGAAAATAGGATAATTTTTGCGGATATGTTTGAAATCTGAAACAAAAGAGATAAAGGAGAAACAGACGGATGCAGGAGAGTTATGGAACAAGTCCCAGTGGAAATTTAAAAGAAGCTGTACGGGGCATCAGTAATCCGGCATTTTTGATTCTGATGTCGAACGCAGAACAGTTTGAAACACATGTAGCTGAACTTGAAGAATTATATCCGGGCGTACCAAGCATCGGATGCATTGGAATGAGTTACCAGACCAGTGTGACGGAAAAAGGTGTCAGTGTGACAGCATTTGAGGGTGTAGAGGCTGTGACGGATGTACTAGAGCAGGCATCCATTATGCCGGTGAAATATATAAGCAGGGTGGAAAAGGCGCTACAGAAGATAAATGCATCATCTGAGAATACTGTATGTATCGATTTTTGTACAGGAAACGATGCAGCAGTTCTTACGACTATGTACAGTATCCTTGAAAAAAAGAAAATATCACTGACCGGTGGAACCGGGGATGGTGGAAAGGTTTCCGTAAATGGCACAGTATATACAGATGCGGATGTGTTTGCATTTGTAAAAAATAATGGCGGCAAAGTCAGGGTTTACAAGGAAAATATTTATTATCCGAACCCACAGTACCGTTTTATTGCATCAAAGACAGACCGCAGCAAATACACAGTCGGCGAATTGAACGGAAAGCCGGCAAGACAGGCGTATCAGGATACGCTTGGAATCAGAGAACAGGATATTGTCAACCAGACATTTAAAAATCCGCTGGGCAAAAAGAACGGAAAGGATATCTGTATTATCTCTATCAAGGAAGTAGCAGGAAATGGTCTGTGCTGTTATCGCCAGGTCAATGATTCCGATGTACTTTATCTGCTTGAGACAAATGATTATCCTTCTATTGTCGAAGAAACAGTGCGACAGATCAAAGGAGATTTCGGAAGAATTTCCGGTATTTTTTCCATAAACTGTATTTTCCGCTATCTGTTCTTCTCCCAGGAACGTTATATGGATCAGTATTTAAAAACAATGGGAACACTTGGCATGCATGCAGGTCTGGTTGGCTTTGGAGAACACTACAACAGCCAGTTTGTAAACCAGACCATGTCCTGTGTGGTATTTGAGTAGGGGGGAAGTGCAGATGTTTCAATTCAAAAAACAGGTAAAAGAGACCAAAGAACAGGTGCTGCAGACGGAAGAAAAATTAAATCTGCATCCGTTGATACATGTATCGGACAGCCTGCTTGACTACCATAAAAAGTTATCATTGACGGAAGTAAATTCGCTGGACGAATTACAGGAGATCCAGAATACATTTCAGACCGTTCTAGAGGAAAACAAACAGCTGAAAGAGAAGCTTGGTTCTTTTCATGAGACGTTTGAGACAGTTGGTGAGACATCCGGACAGTTTGCCGGTGTAAGGGAAGATATCACAAAAGCGGTGGAAGAGGCACAACAGAAAGTTGGCAGCTTAAAGGAGAGTTCCGGGGAAGTGCAGGAACATTTTGACGAGATCCAGCGCACATTTGAAGATTTTCAGGCTTCTGTACAGAAAATCAAGCAATGTATGGGACAGATCATTTCAATTGCCAATCAGACCAATATGCTCGCACTGAATGCGTCAATTGAGGCGGCGCGTGCAGGAGAGCAGGGAAAAGGTTTTGCTGTTGTCGCAGAGGAAGTAAAAAATCTGGCAAGTGAGATCAAAAGTCTTGTCAGTTCCGTAGATGGAAGTATTGTCGAAGTGGAACAGGATACGGAAAATTTGAATCACAGTATCACAACATCGAAAGAATCGCTCGGGAAGAGTTTAGAGAGTGCAGATGAAACCTATGAAGTGTTTGACCGCATCACAACAGCAGCCGGCAGAGCAGATCAGGTGCAGCAGGAAATCGCAAAGGTGCTTGATGATTCAAGAGAAAAATTAGCCGATGTAAACGGTTCACTTGAGCGTGAAAAAGCAGAGTATGATACGGTGTGCCTACACATAGAACGTGCAAATGATCTTGGAACCCAAAAGAGTACCATGTTTGAAAATATGGAGAATTTACTGGTGCAGATCGCTCCGATTGTAAAAGAGTTGGAACGGAAGAATTGATGACATTATTTTACAAAAACTGATTGACAAAAAAATAACATTGTGTATATTTATATTAGCGGAATTTTTTAAAAAATACCCTGATTATTTTAAAGGAAAGAGGTTAAAGAGCAATGGCAAATATTGATTTAAGCAAGTATGGCATTACCGGAGTAACAGAGATCGTTCACAATCCTTCTTACGAGATGTTATTCGAGGAAGAGACCAAAGCAGGTCTTGAGGGTTATGAGGTTGGTAAGGAAACAGAACTTGGTACAGTTAACGTTATGACTGGTATCTATACAGGACGTTCCCCGAAAGATAAATATATCGTTATGGACGAGAATTCAAAAGACACTGTATGGTGGAATTCACAGGAATATCCAAACGATAACCATCCTATGTCAGAGGAAACATGGGCAGCAGTGAAAGATCTTGCAAAGAAAGAACTTTCAAACAAGAGACTGTTCGTAGTAGATGCTTTCTGTGGAGCAAATAAAGATACACGTATGGCAGTTCGTTTCATCGTTGAGGTTGCATGGCAGGCTCATTTCGTAACAAACATGTTCATCAAGCCAACAGCAGAAGAATTTGAGAACTTTGAGCCGGACTTTATCGTATACAATGCTTCAAAAGCAAAAGTTGAGAACTACAAAGAGTTAGGTCTTAACTCAGAGACATGTGTTGCATTCAACATTACATCCAAAGAGCAGGTTATCGTCAATACATGGTACGGTGGAGAGATGAAGAAAGGTATGTTCTCTATGATGAACTACTATCTCCCACTTAAAGGCATCGCTTCCATGCACTGTTCAGCAAACGCTGATATGAACGGCGAGAATACAGCAATCTTCTTCGGACTTTCCGGAACAGGAAAGACAACACTTTCTACAGATCCGAAACGTCTCTTAATCGGTGATGATGAG
>ENA-ORUL01001821-ORUL01001821.1-human-gut-metagenome-genome-assembly--contig:-NODE-1821-length-13664-cov-4.147696_pt1 | contig 13664 bp, 8 predicted proteins | sample MGYA00242084_ERZ509219 | MGnify/ENA primary metagenome ERZ509219 (study PRJEB26280, sample SAMEA2338792) | human gut metagenome | biome: human gut; feature: human-associated habitat; material: faeces...
GTGACTCCTCCGATAATATTCCGGGATGCCCGGGAGTAGGAGAAAAAACAGCTCAGAAATTAATTGCTGAGTTTGGCAGCATTGAAAATCTCCTTGAACATACCGATCAGTTGAAGGGAGCATTGAAGACAAAAGTTGAAACGAACCGGGAAATGATCATTTTCTCAAAGTTCCTGGCAACAATTAAAATAGATGTACCGATCCAACTCGACATGAATTCACTTGTCCGCGAACAAGCAGACGAAGAAGCACTCCGCAAAATCTTTGAGGAGCTGGAATTTCGTACATTGATGGAACGGATATTCAAAAAAGAATCATCACCGTCCCCCTCTCCTGCCGGACCACTGTTTAGTCAAGAAAATAGTCCCATTCAAGGTAATCTATTCGAAGAATTTACGCCCGACACTCCAACTGAAGAGAAAAAATCAAATCTGGAAAGCTTAAATTCATTAACCTACGACTATCAACTCATTGATACTGAATCAAAAAGACAGGAAATAATTAAAAAATTGCTGACATCAAAAATTCTTGCGTTAGATACGGAAACAACCGGAACAGATCCGATGGATGCAGAGTTGGTCGGAATGAGCTTTAGTATCGCCGAAAATCAGGCATTTTATATTCCGGTACCAGCGGGACGAGAAGAAGCGACTAAAATCGTTCAGGAATTTGAATCTGTTTTCAAAAACGATAAGTCACTCAAGGTTGGACAAAACATAAAGTATGATATGCTCGTTCTTCAGAACTATGGCATTGAAATCCGAGGCAGACTCTTTGATACCATGGTGGCACATTATGTACTCCAACCGGAGCTTCGGCATAACATGGACTATCTGGCAGAAATTTACCTGCATTATCAGACGATCCATATTGAAGAGTTAATTGGGCCGAGAGGAAAAGGACAAAAAAACATGCGCGACCTCTCTCCCAAAGATGTTTATCTGTATGCCTGTGAAGATGCAGATGTCACGCTTAAGCTAAAAAATATCCTGGAACAGGAATTAAAGAAGAATGATGCTGAGAAATTATTTTATGAAATAGAAATGCCTCTTGTTCCCGTTCTTGTCAATATCGAAAGCAACGGAGTCCGTTTAGATACGGAAGCATTGAAACAATCGTCAGAGCACTTCACCACAAGATTACAGAGTATCGAAAAAGAGATCTATAACCTCGCCGGAGAAGAATTCAACATTGCATCCCCCAAACAGGTAGGAGAAATACTGTTCGATAAATTGAAAATAGTAGAAAAAGCTAAAAAAACAAAGACCGGACAGTACGTCACCTCAGAAGAGGTCTTAGAAAGCTTACGCAACAAACATGATGTTATCGGTAAAATACTGGAATACCGAGGGCTAAAGAAACTATTAAGCACTTACATTGATGCTCTTCCACAACTGATCAATCCAAGAACAGGCCGCATACATACCTCATTCAATCAAACTGTTACTGCAACAGGAAGACTCAGTTCCAGTAACCCTAATCTGCAAAACATTCCGATCCGGGACGAAGATGGCAAAGAAATCCGTAAAGCCTTTATTCCCGATGACGGTTGCAGCTTCTTTTCCGCCGACTATTCACAGATTGAATTACGTATAATGGCGCACTTGAGCGAAGATAAAAACATGATTGATGCTTTTCTCAGCGGCTATGATATTCATGCTGCTACAGCGGCTAAGATCTATAAAGTAAATATAAAGGAGGTAACTGCAGACATGCGGCGTAAAGCCAAGACTGCCAACTTCGGCATCATTTATGGTATTTCCGTTTTCGGTTTGGCCGAACGTATGAATGTAGACCGCAAAGAAGCCAAAGAACTGATAGACGGTTATTTTGAAACTTATCCGCAAGTAAAAGCCTACATGGACAAAAGTATTCAAGTGGCGCGTGAACACGGCTATGTTGAAACCATTTTCCATCGCAAACGCTTCCTGCCGGATATCAACTCACGCAATGCGGTAGTGCGGGGATATGCAGAACGCAATGCAATCAATGCTCCGATACAGGGAAGTGCAGCGGACATAATCAAAGTTGCTATGGCCCGTATTTATGAACGTTTTAAAGCTGAAGGCTTGAAAGCTAAAATGATTTTGCAAGTACACGATGAACTGAACTTCAGTGTACCGGTAAAAGAAAAAGAGATAGTAGAGCAAGTGGTTATTGAAGAAATGGAGAAAGCCTATCGTATGCATGTCCCTTTAAAAGCAGATTGCGGATGGGGTACAAACTGGCTGCAAGCACATTGATAACAATCATTAACCATTCATTCAGAAAGCTACTTAAAAAGCATCTAAAAATACTTACTGTTTATATAAATATCCGGCAAACTACCTGCCGGATATCTTTTTTCTATTAAATGGATCAAAAAGTAATCTCAACCGGAAGCCAACAATTGACAATATGATAAAAAACTTCGGGTTTTATGCATTTATATCCGTTTTATATGTAACTTTGTCGCCGTTAAAACCAACTAACATTGGAAATTTGACAATTCAAAGACTTAAAAACAGATATCATGAAAACAACAGGATTTTTAAAAACAGCAGTATTATCAGCAGTTCTTTTAGTAAGCAGCATTACAGTTTGTGCACGGAACTATGATAACAATCTTATTTATAACTCTGAAGAAGAAAACGGCATGCTTGTAGGACAAACCGTTTATAAAATGGAAGGTTCTTCTTTGGCCAATTACATGAAATACAACTATAAATACGATACCAATAAACGTATGATTGAAAGTCAGACCATGAAATGGAACAGCTATAAAAATAACTGGGAAAATGATCTGCTCGTTCGCTATACATACGAAGGCAAAACTGTTACTACAAACTATTATAAATGGAATAACCGGAAACAAGAATTTATACTGGCTCCGGAAATGACTGTTACAATGGATAACCCTAATCTATAGTTCTCCAATACTTTACTCTCTTAAAGATCTAACACAATACATACTCTGAAAAGACCGTTGCAGTAGCTTCGGTCTTTTTTTTGTGTCACGTGAAACATAAAAGAGTAAATCAAAGAAATGACCTTTAAAAGTACCCCGACAAAATAGCCGGAGTTTTTTCACAAAAAGCTCCGGCTTTACCCAACCAGTCAACTATCAAGAGAATTGTTTAATTGTTTAATACTGTTCATCTCAGTATTTTTTAAGAGTAATCGTACCTCACAAAGATACAAGCAAAGAGAGAGTACAACAACTCCTCTTTATCTAAAAATAGGATATATGGTTGCAGACAAGGTATAAATGGCAAAATAAAAGCTTATCTGACAGAAAAACCTTAAATTATACAGAAGCGTTCTTGCAACTCCTTCAAAAATCCCCGTGAAATAACTAAGTCCTCTTTATCACTAAAAGGAGGATAAAGCAGGCACTGCTTACTTTTAATCATTGCCAAATAATTGATGTTGATTATAGCCGACTGGCTGATCTGTACGAATGCATCGGAGTAACCGGTTATATCCCCAGCCGTTGTATTTTTCTTCAAACAAAGCTTTGTTTGATTAAAAAGCTCCACTTGCCACAAGCGCTTATCTTTCAAATATTCAAAATATCCTATTTCTTCAAGACGGAGAAATCTGAAACCTGTCACTGTACTGATCATAAATAGATCCCTACCGGGAATTAAAGTACCGACAGCAGAAGAGAAAGAGGGAATGGGTTGGGCAGCAGCCATTGTTTTACGGTAACGCTCAATAATCAAGTTCAGTTCTTCAGTATCATAAGGTTTCAGCAAATAATCGAAGGCTGACTCACGCAGAGCCTGCAGCAAATATTTATCATAAGCAGTATAGAAAACGACTTTCATGTCCCACAAGACCTGCTCACGAATCTCACTAAGCAAACGGATTCCTTGAATATCAGGCAATTCTATATCCAGGAACAAAAGGTCAGGATGTATATCCATGATAAGCTTCTTCCCTTTTGCCCCATTGCCGGCTGTCCCTTTTATCTCCAGATCAGCCTGCATTTCCAGATCCCGACGCAAAGCCTCAATAGCAGCCTTCTCATCATCTATAATAATCACCTTATACATATTTCCTATCTTTATAAATTGTAAGAATAGCCAAATGGTATATAGACTAAAACCTGTGTTCCGGTCTGCCCATTATTCGCCAGATTTTTTATCTCGAAACATATCTTCTCTCGATTTTTATCATTCAATAGCTGAATGGTCTGATAAAGTACCTTCAACCCTGTTCCTGTCCCACGCGCAGATGACATAGTTTGTGGTGAATATCCACGCCCATTATCACAAATATCAACCAATATACCATTGCCTCTCCGGCAGACTGATATGCGGAGCGACTTTAAACCTTCGATTCCGGCCAGCCCATGTTTTAATGCATTCTCTACCGGTATCTGTACAATCATTGAGGGGATGATCACTTGTTGAATATCCAAGCCCCCTTCGATCTTTATATCCATTGAAAAATCATCTCCGAGCCGTCCCTGCTCCAGACGAATATAGGTTTTCACAAATTCCAGTTCATCATAAAGAGAAACGCTAAGTTTCTCCGTAAACTCCAAACTCTTACGAAGCAGCCTGACCAGCTCCGTAAGATCATCACACAAAGCCCCGTCACCCTTAAACTGACTAATCTCACGATTCAGCACATTAAATGTAAAATGGGGTGAAATACGGTTTCGAATATTCTCCATGCGAAGACGCCCGATCTGATTGATATGCCGTTCCTGAAGAAACATACGCTTCTTCTTCATATACCAATAAATACATCCTGCCACGACAACAGATACAATACAAACCAAAGCCCATATATATGCTGTCAGTTTCAGTTCCTTCATCTCCCCTCTTTGCTTCTCAATCACCAACTCTCTACGCATCACAATCGTATCCTGCCGATAACGCATATCCAATTCTGCAACGCGAGTACGAACCCGTTCATTGCGAATAGAATCATTAAGTTGAAGATCGTATTTCTGATATTCATAAGCCTTTTTATAATCCCCTACCCGTTCGTAATAATGCTGAAGGTAGTGATTACGTATGTTTATCATATTGGCATCTATATGTCCATAATTGGCCGAGCGTTTGATAATTTGTCCGGCAAGAGCCACATTCCCCTTTTTAAGTGCAAGCTCAATCATTTGTGTCTCTATGTAATAGAGCGCCGATTGATTCCCGATTTCGGAGAAGAATCTATAACTTTCGTCCAGATATAGTTGCGCTGAGTCCAGTTTATTGGTTATCACATAAAGCTCACCGAGATTTGCCTTACAAAGATTCTGCTCAAAAACCATTTGCGGATAAGACTCTACCACATCCAATGCACGACTGATGTAACAGACAGCCTGGGGGTAATCTTTCTTATAATAAAAATGATTTCCCCGGTTATTCAGATAAGTCCATTTCTCAGAAACGCTCATCCGGTCAAAAAAAGCCCCGGCCAACTCATAATAATGATTGGAAAGTTCAAAGTCGCGCAATTCCATGTATGTCTGTCCGAGACCATAATAAACCGGAAACTTATTACGATCCGGTAATCCGAGGGAATCACAAAGAAACAAGGCCCGGCGATAGTAATACGCAGCATACGTATAATCTCCTTTATGAACATTGGCATCAGCCAGATTTATGCATAAGTCCGGCAGATAGTCCGGCTCCTTTCCCTGTAACCTTTCTTTGTATGCTTTTTCATAGGAGATGATTGCAGAGTCGGGCTGAGTACGCTGCATCAGAACGTTACCCTCTATATTATAAACGGTAGAAAGCAAATCATGTACCTCCGGTGAAGGTGTAACCTTGTCGCAAAAACGCTTAATAAACTGGTTATAATACAGGATTGAATCAAAATCCGCCGTAACAAAATAAGATTTGGAATAGAATGATAAAAGACGGTAATAGGATAGGCTGTCAGAGGTGCCCGATAAGGCTTGTCGCAACAGATGACGTGAATATTGAGTATTGGTAAACAATGAATCCTGGGCGCACCGTTCCACAGAGTCCGGACTCATGCCCGGAAAAGCTAAATCAGAATGGCTTGTGTTTTGTTTACAGCCCGTTAACAGTAATAACAAACAAAAAAATACAATTGCCCGGTTTGTTTTATGCCTCATTGTTTTGATTTCACGTGTAATACCCAACAAAAATACATCCTTTTTTTAAATTCGATAACAAACGAACTACTTTTTATGCGCAATTATTCATATCTTTGTAGCCAATATAATTAGAATAGCCTCATAATGAGTCCACTGAACTTCACTCACATCCTGACACAAACAGTCGATGAGCTATCGGAAAGCGAATCATACAAAGGACTGTTTCACCAACATAAAGACGGTGAGCCATTGCCCTCGCCACGGGTATTGTGCGATGTTATCGAATTAGCGCGCTCCATTCTCTTCCCGGGATATTACGGAAACTCAACAGTCAACAGCCGCACTATCAACTACCATATCGGTGTCAATGTAGAAAAACTGTTCAATCTGCTCACAGAGCAAATTCTTGCCGGATTGTGTTTTGGCAATGGTGACCAATGCAATGAATGCACCGAGTCGAAACGTGAAGAAGCGGCTCGTCTGGCGGCTAAGTTCATCAGTAAACTCCCCCATCTGCGTCGTGTTTTGGCCACAGATGTGGAAGCAGCCTACAATGGTGACCCTGCCGCACAAAGTTTCGGTGAAGTGATCTTCTGCTATCCCGCCATTAAAGCAATCAGCAACTATCGCATCGCACACGAACTCCTGGAATTAGGAGTACCGCTAATTCCGCGTATCATTACCGAAATGGCACACAGTGAAACCGGAATCGATATACATCCGGGTGCAAGAATCGGTACACATTTCACCATTGACCACGGTACCGGTGTGGTGATCGGAGCCACAAGTATCATTGGCAATAACGTGAAACTCTATCAGGGAGTGACACTGGGTGCAAGAAGCTTCCCCCTGGATGCTGACGGCAAACCGATTAAAGGTATTCCACGCCACCCCATTCTGGAAGACAATGTGATTGTCTACTCCAACGCTACCATTCTGGGGCGGATTACCATCGGACGTGACGCCACCGTAGGCGGTAATATTTGGGTAACCGAAAACATACCGGCAGGAGCCAGAATCGTACAGACAAAAGCAAAAAAATAATATAATTAACAACATTAAAACGCCGGTCGCACGGTCCATAACCGGAGCATTAACACACTGGCATGTTATCCATTTTATGAGCGAACAATTTGAAATGATTGCCAAAACCTTTCAGGGACTGGAAGAGATACTGGCAGGGGAATTGACAACACTTGGAGCAAACGACGTACAAATAGGACGCCGTATGGTTTCTTTTACCGGTGACAAAGAGATGATGTACAAAGCAAATTTCTGCCTGCGTACTGCAATCCGTATTCTAAAACCCATCAAGCACTTCACCGCAAAAGATGCTGACGCTGTTTACGAACAGATCAAAGCCATTCGCTGGGAAGAGATCTTGGATGTAGACAAGACTTTTGCCGTTGACGCAGTAGTATTCAGCGATGAATTCCGTCATTCCAAGTTCGTCTCTTACAAAGTAAAAGATGCCATTGTCGACTATTTCCGCGAATTGAACGGAAAGCGTCCTTCTGTACGCATCAGCAAGCCGGATGTACTACTGAACATCCACATTGCACAGACCACCTGTACCCTCTCACTCGACTCTTCGGGTGAATCACTTCACCGGAGAGGTTATCGCCAGGAAGCTGTAGAAGCTCCATTGAACGAGGTTCTGGCAGCCGGGATGGTTTTAATGACGGGATGGAAAGGCGAGTGCGACCTGATTGACCCAATGTGTGGTTCGGGTACTATTCCCATCGAGGCGGCTTTAATTGCGCGTAATATTGCCCCGGGAGTGTTCCGAAAAGAATTTGCTTTTGAAAAATGGGGAGACTTCAATCAGGATCTGTTCGACCGGATATACAACGATGACAGCCAGGAACGTGAGTTCACTCATAAGATATATGGTTACGACAATAACCCGAAAGCCAATGAGATAGCAACCCATAATGTAAAGGCAGCGGGAGTATCGAAAGACATTATCCTGAAATTGCAACCATTCCAGCAATTTGAACAACCGGCTGAAAAGTCGATTATCATAACCAATCCCCCTTACGGAGAACGTATCTCGACCAACGACCTTCTGGGACTGTATAATATGATCGGCGAACGCCTCAAACATGCTTTTGTCGGAAACGATGCATGGATACTGTCTTACCGTGAAGAATGCTTCGACCAGATCGGACTGAAACCGAGTATAAAAACCCCGTTATTCAATGGTCCCCTGGAGTGTGAGTTCCGCAAATACCAGATCTTCGACGGTAAATATAAGGAATTCAAGGGTCAGGAAGGCAGTGATGAAAACAGCGAACGTGCTCCAAGAGAAAGAAGAGAATTCAAGCCACGCCGGGAAGAAGGCGGATTCAGAGGGGAAAGAAGACCGCGTGAAGAACGTAGTTCGGGATACGGAGACAGAAAACCGAGAGAATTCAAAGGGAATCGTGAACCAAGAATCGAGAAACCTCAGGAAGACTAAGCTATTTCCCGACAGAAGCCTGTAAATGGATGAATCGGCTGCCATCCGGCTCTTCGTGCCTGAGCACATCGTCCTTGCCCGGATAAGCGCTGTCATCCAGTCAAGAACGACGAACTTGGGCAGAGTACAAATCAAAGGATCTAAATAATGATAAAGCAAATCATGAAAACCAACAGTAAACAAAAGAATGCTTTATTAGTAATGCTCTTATCTTTACTAATACCAAACGTTATGGCACAAGAACCCAAAACGCCGACCTTGGAAGACCTGATCCCGGGCGGAGCCACCTACCGTTCTGCTGAGAATCTGTTCGGCCTGCAATGGTGGGGCGATGAGTGTATCAAACCGGAAATAGAGGTAGTGTTCATGATAAATCCCAAAAACGGGAAGGAAACACCACTGACCACCCGTAATATAGTAAACAAGGCGTTAGAAGCCGGCAACCACGGTAAATTGCAACACTTCCACAATGTCAGCTTCCCATGGCCGAAGAAAAGCCTGATGCTGATCAGCCTGCCGGACAAATACATCGTTTACGATTTCGACTACCGCGAGATTATCAGTACGCGCCCAGTTCCCAAAGAAGGCGTCAACAGAGATTATCAGCCCGAAACGGGGCATGTGGCCTATACCATCGGCAATAATCTTTATGTAGACGACAAAGCCGTAACCAACGAACCGCAAGGCATCGTATGCGGCCAGGCTGTCCACCGCAGAGAATTCGGAATCCAAAAAGGGACCTTCTGGAGTCCTTCGGGCAACCTGCTCGCTTTCTACCGCATGGACGAAAGCATGGTGGCCCAATATCCTTTGGTTGATATCACCGCTCCTATTGCCGAAGTCAACAACATCCGTTACCCGATGGCGGGAATGACCAGCCACCAGGTGAAAGTGGGCATCTATAACCCTGCTACCGGAAAAAGCATCTATCTCAATGCCGGAGACCCGACCGACCGCTATTTTACCAATATCAGCTGGGCACCGGATGAAAAGAGCCTCTACCTGATAGAACTGAACCGCGACCAGAATCATGCCAAGCTCTGCCAGTATAACGCCGAGACAGGCGACCTGATGGCTACTCTTTTTGAAGAGGAAAACGACAAGTATGTAGAACCTCAGGAACCGATTATTTTCCTGCCCTGGGACAGCAGCAAGTTTATCTACCAGAGCCAGAAAGACGGCTTCAGCCACCTCTACCTGTACGACACAAGCGGCAAGCAACTCCGCCAGTTGACCGAAGGCGAATGGCTGGTTAAAGAGGTGCTGGGTTTCGATGCCAAGAAGAAGGAGATTATCATAGCAAGCACGGAGTTCTCGCCCTTGCAGAGCAACCTGTTCCGCGTGGATATCAAAACCGGGGTACGTACTCCTCTGGGCAGTGGCGAAGGTGTGCACAGCGGCAAACTAAGCCCTTCGGGACGCTACCTGATTGACCAGTACAGTTCTCCAAGCGTCCCGCGCAGCATTAATATCCTTGACGTACAGAGCGGTAAAAGTGTCAACCTGCTCACGGCAGCCGATCCCTTTGCAGGCTATAAGATGCCAAGCATCGAAACCGGTACCATCAAAGCGGCAGACGGCAAAACAGACCTGTATTACCGCCTGGTCAAGCCGGCAGACTTCGATCCGAACAAGAAATATCCCGCCATCGTCTATGTATACGGCGGCCCCCATGCACAAATGGTCACCAACGGTTGGCAGAATGGGGCACGCGGCTGGGACATTTACATGGCGAACAAAGGTTACATCCTGTTTACCGTGGACGGACGCGGAAGCGACAACCGCGGACTCGATTTTGAGAACGTCACTTTCCGCCAGCTGGGCATTGAAGAGGGAAGAGACCAGGTGAAAGGAGCCGAATTCCTGAAAAGCCTCCCTTACGTCGACGGAAACCGCATCGGAGTACACGGCTGGAGTTTTGGCGGACACATGACCACTGCCCTCCTCCTCCGCTATCCCGAGATCTTTAAAGTAGGTGTAGCCGGCGGTCCGGTCATCGACTGGGGATATTACGAAGTGATGTACGGCGAACGCTACATGGACACTCCGCAAAGCAACCCGAAAGGGTACAAGGAGTGCAACCTGAAAAACCTGGCGGGTAACCTGAAGGGACATCTGATGATTATCCATGACGACCACGACGATACTTGCGTGCCGCAACACACCCTTTCGTTCATGAAAGCCTGCATCGACGCCCGCACGTATCCGGACCTCTTCATCTATCCATGCCACAAGCACAATGTGTCGGGACGCGACCGTGTGCATCTGCATGAAAAGATAACCCGTTATTTCGAAGACTATTTATAAAGATATAAATCCTCAAAAAGACATGAAGATATTACTATTAGGTTCGGGCGGCCGTGAACACGCCCTGGCATGGAAGATCGCCCAAAGCCCGAAAGTAGAAAAGCTGTTCATCGCGCCCGGCAATGCCGGAACCGCTGAAGTAGGCGAGAACGTAAACATCAAAGCAACCGATTTCGACTCTTTAGGAGCATTCGCTCTTGAAGAGAACATCGACATGATTGTAGTAGGGCCGGAAGACCCATTGGTAGAAGGTATCTACGACCGTTTCCAGAACAATCCCTGCCTGAAAGAGATTGCCGTCATCGGCCCGTCGAAGGAAGGAGCCAAGCTGGAAGGCAGCAAAGAGTTCGCCAAGGAATTCATGCAGCGCCACCACATACCGACAGCCCGCTACCGGAGCGTAACGGCCGATACACTGGACGAGGGACTGGCGTTCCTCGAAACACTCGAAGCCCCCTACGTGCTGAAAGCAGACGGACTTTGCGCCGGTAAAGGTGTACTGATCCTGCCTACCTTGGAAGAGGCTCAAAAAGAGCTGAAAGAGATGCTCGGCGGTATGTTCGGCAATGCCTCGGCAACGGTGGTCATCGAAGAGTTCCTGAGCGGCATCGAGTGCTCCGTATTTGTGCTGACGGACGGCGACCATTATAAGGTGTTGCCTGTGGCCAAAGACTACAAACGCATCGGTGAAGGAGACAAAGGGCTTAATACCGGCGGCATGGGCAGCGTGACTCCCGTCCCGTTTGCCGACGAGGTGTTTATGGAGAAGGTGCGCACCCGCATCATCGAACCGACCGTCAACGGACTGAAAGCCGAAGGCATCGTGCTGCCCGCGGCGAGTACGGCAGGCATGGCGTTGACGTTTACCGTGCCCGGGCTGGAAGGTCAAGCGTTCCACTGGGACGTGAACAGCGCCGCGCAGTCAAAGGCGTTTGTAGCCGGAAGCAAATACCTGTACACCATCACCATCAGTAAAGCCGGTGTGGAAGTCAGTTCCAAAGTGGAGGACTGGACACCGGGCAACGGCGGCGGCGAAACGGGTAACGCTGAATAATCCGATTAAGCGAGGCAGAATCAAGCTTGCTTGAATTATGCCGAGCGTGAGGATTATGCCCGAAGGGAATATCCGATTAAGCGAGGCAGAGACGAAGCTTGCTTCGGATATGCCGAACATGAGGATTATGGAGGATGCGAAGCAGACTCAATAAGAAATAACCAAAACGTATGTATTGTATTATAAACAAGAAATTAAAAATGAAAGCAAAGTTATTTATGACAATGGCAGCCGCCACGATGATACTGGCAGGTTGCAGCAACGACGAGAACGAGGTAACAGACAACTGGAACGGCGAGATACGCCTCACGAGCGGAGTAACCGTGCAGACACGCGCCAACAGCAGCGACGTGCCCGACAAGCAGATAGCCAACAGCCAGACGGTTTACGCCTGGGCGGACAAAGTCGGCGGCTCCGAGGGATACATCCAGGCATGGACACTCACCGCCCAGGGCGACGGCACTTTTACCGGCAGTTCCCAGTATTATCCTACCGACAACGCAAACCTCAACTTCTACGCGATGCACGGCAACTTCGCTGCCTTCACCGAGAATACCAGCACCTTCCCCGCATCAGCAATTACCCATGCCGTGAACGCTGACCAAAGCGAAAACCTTGGCGACAATTACCTGAAATCCGACCTGCTGTATGGATTAAAGAAAGATGTGACCCGCAGCGCAAGTGCGGTGAACCTGACTTTCTACCATCTGCTGTCGAAGGTGGAAGTGGCTCTGAAGTCGGGTGCAGGAAATCCCGACCTGACCGATGCGACCGTTACCATCGAAAACACCAAGCTGAAAGCCGAGTTTACCCCCAGCAAGACTGCTGAAATCAACAGCTCAACCCTGGGAACCGCACAAACTGCCCGTGCCGGGTTGGTCACTTGCTCAACGTCCAGTAACGACCCGGCTCCGATTACCATCGCCACGAGCATAACTACGGACAATTTCTCCACCGGAACCACCTATGCCGCCGCCATCATCGTGCCGCAAAAAGTAACGCAGAATACCAAATTCATCAAAGTAGCACTCACGACCGGCGGCGAATTCTACTACAGCATCCCCGATGCGGAGGGTATTACGTTTGAAAGCGGCAAAAAGTACCAATACAAAATCACCGTCAACCAGAGTGGCTTGACGGTAACCTCCGAGATCAGCGACTGGACACCGGTCAGTGCAAAGACCGGCGATGCCGTAATGGATTAACCCTTTGGCGGCAGCCATCCCGACAGAGTGAAAACAGCCGTTCCGAAGTCCTTTTCACTTGTCGGCGACAAGACGACGTCGAGTCAGCGACTCGACCGCCCCGAGTCGGCGACAAGAGAAACAGCCCCCGGCGGCATTCCATAATAACAATTAAAAACAAAAGAATTATGCCATTCTGGAAAAAGATGTTTAACAAACAACAAGCGGTTTACTACCCCCGCGCCATCGTGCAGGGCAAACCCGTGGAAACGGAAACCATCGCCAAGGATTTGGCGAAGATTTCCACCGTCAGTAACTCCGACGTCCAGGCCGTACTGGGCGACATAGCAGGCGTGATGCACACCCGCATGTCCCAGGGCAAGAGCGTCCACATCAAGGGGCTGGGCTACTTCCGCTACGTGCTGGACACCCGTGGAGTGAAAAACCTTGATGATTTCAACTTCGACAAGCAGGTGCAGGCCGTGCGTGTGGAGTTCGTGCCCGAACGCACCCGGCTGAGCAGCGGTGCCTACACCCGCGCCCTCGTGGATAGCGACGAGCTGGAATGGATAGAGCTTTCGCCCGAAACCGAGGACC